>Ga0210019_1004879_pt1 | contig 11426 bp, 10 predicted proteins | sample CryGeyCG2114_020_2_FD_183969 | JGI IMG/M metagenome (GOLD analysis project Ga0210019, IMG submission 183969) | Groundwater microbial communities from aquifer - Crystal Geyser CG11_big_fil_rev_8/21/14_0.20 (SPAdes) (version 2) | ecosystem: Environmental > Aquatic > Deep subsurface > Groundwater ...
AGAATGATGTTTAATTCTTAGCTTGAAAAATTCTTTTCTTATCTCTTCTTTTTTCATTAAATTAGTTCGTTTTCACCCTCGAACTAATTTTCGGTTTAGCCTATGACATATGTCATGGTCTTACACATTATTTTCAAGTAAATCAATCCCTCTCAAATTCAGAATGCTCATGATTTTTTTTCATCATTTCATTAAGCATTTTAATATGTTTTTCCCGTTCCTCTTCATATTCTTTTTCATTTGTCTTTAAAGAAGAAATCATTTTTGAAACATATGCTCCTCCTAAAAAATGCGGAGTCAAAACATAATTAGCTCCTTTTTTGTAAAGATCAAGAGCGTCTTGAATTGTGTGCGCCCGTGCAATAATTATCGCCTTTTGATTAACCAGTCTTATAGATTCAATCAAAACAACATTAGTTTCAAAATCAGGAACAGTTGAAACACACAACTCAACTTTCTCTAAAGGCAATTCCTCTAAAAAGTCAGAATCATAAACATCCCCGTAGATACAAGGGATTCTGAGTTTTGTCAAATCTGAAATTATGTCCGGGTTAAAATCAACAATTAAATAACTTTTTTTTATTTTTTTCAAAGAATTTAAAATCTCAAAACCAGTTCGGTTATAACCAAAAAGCATAACCTCATAACTTTTTTTTATTTTCTTTTCTTTTCTTACATTTTTTCTCTCAAAAATTGAAACGAAATTTGACAATTTCTGATAAAATTCTTTAGAATAAATTATCATATAAGTCGAAAATGTAATTGTGATTAATCCAGTCAAGGTTAAAGTAGAAAGGAGATTATTAGAAATATGGCCTAAAGAAACACCAAGAGCTAGGATAATCAAAGAAAATTCAGAAATTTGCGCCAGCGTCGTGCCAACTAAGAAATTTGTTTTTTTTGTATAACCAAAAATTGCAGTAAATATAATCAAAATCAAGGGTTTAAAAATTAAAACAAATACAGAGAGAATCACAGCATCAAGGGCAAATGTCGAAATGTTTTTTAGCTCAAGATTAAATCCTAAAATTATAAAGAAGATTATTAAAAAGAAATCACGCAAAGGTCTTATTTTAGAACTTATTTCTGTACTATAAGGTGAAATTGAAAGAACAATTCCTGCAACAAGCGCACCAATTTCAATAGAAAACCCAAAATAATTAAACAACGCCGAAATTAAAAAACACCACGTGATAGAAAACAAAAATAAAAGTTCTTGCGACTTTGCAACATTTTTTGTTATTCTTGGAAGAATAAAAAAGCCAACCAAAAATAAAAACAAAACCAAGCCCGCACCGCCAATTAAACCTTTAGTTGCTAAAGCACCAAAATTCGTTTTTCCAGAAGCAGATGAAATAAACATTAAAACCCCGACAGCAAACAAATCCTGTATAATTAAAATTCCAATAGAAAGTTTTCCAAAAAGTGAGTCTAATTGTCCCTTATCTGAAATTAATTTCAAAACAATAATAGTACTGCTAAATGCAAGAGCAATACCAACATAAACAGAGGGAATTACTTCATAACCCAACAAAGAATATGCAGTTAAAAAACCCAGACCAAAAGTCAAAATCATTTGGAATAAACCAATAAACAAAGATGCTGTCCCGATTTCTCTAACAATTTTAGGATTCATATGCAAACCAACAATAAAAAGCAAAAACGCAATTCCAAATCTTGAAAAAACATCTATAATTCCTTTTGAAGCTCCAAAACCAATAATAAAAGGGCCGACAATAACCCCTGCAATGATGTACCCAATAATAATTGGCTGTTTAAAGGCCCTTACTAAATATGAAACAACAAATGCAACTGAAAGAATTATTGCAAGCTGAATAAATACCCCTTCCATTTACACCTCATTTGTTTTATATAAGAAAAAGAAGTATAAAAATGTTTTTAAGGATAAAAAAGAATTTTAATAAGATGAGTTTAATAGACACTTAACAATGGTAACAAAAGGAAATGTTTATAAATAAAGAAATCTAACATAAAGTTATGTATCAACAAATAAATAGAAAAACTGAAAGAAATATTGCTTCAAAAGCACGAGAAGCTTTAAGATTACTGAAAGGATTAAAAGTGCCTCATTTAGATGAAATTCTCGATGATTATAAAAGACATTTCCAAGGAGAAAATGGTCAAGTTATTTATTTTCCATTTGGATTTGATATTTCATTAAAGCCAGAACAAATCACTGCATATGTAAAAGAAACAAACCATAACTCATCAATGTATTATTTTCATTACTCTTCAAAAATTTTAAATCAAAAAGATTTCGCTGTTTTAATGGCACACGAAGGAATGGAAAAATTCGGGCCAAAAATTTATGGAATAACGCCAGACAGAGGAAGTAAGTCAGATCTCGGTCACCTATATTCAGTCTTATATGACAGAGAAATCTCAGAATTACTGACAGGAAAAAGATACACAAGAGAAGAAAGCGTAGAAAAAATTTGCTCACATTTCGGACTAAAAAATTCTTTCGGGAATTATGATTCTAGAGAATTCAAAATTGATAATGGAAGTATAATTTTAATTTAATACGACTAATTTTCAGAACGAATTAAACAAAAACCCGTTCAATCAATAACTTTTTAAACTATCTTAAAGATTTATTTCTATATTTAAATATTCCGGGGTTGTTAGTTAATGCGCGATTTCGTCGGAGGCACTTTGAAATCGCTTAACCGCAACTAAAAGGAAAATCAAAAAAAACCGCGAGGTTGTTTTTAATGCCAAAGGTAAGAATAAAATTAAACAGTATAGATATACAAATGCTCAATGATATTTGTAATAGCATTAAAGATATTGCGAACAAATCCGGAATAGCAATCAGCGGACCTGTTCCACTGCCGACAAAAAAACTCAAAGTCACGACGCGAAAATCTCCGTGCGGAAACGGCACAGCAACATTCGACAGGTTTGAAATGCGAATTCACAAAAGATTAATTGACCTTCCTGCAAATGAAAAAATCCTGCATCACATTATGAGGATGAAAATCCCAAAATCAGTTAATATCAAAATTGAGATGAAAGACTGATTCTCTTAAACTTTTCTAAAAATTCTTGTCTTTCATATTTGTTTTCAAATAATTCATTTGAAATATCTTCACAATCTGCTCCGTTCAAAATTTTAGAAATTGCAATTTGTTCTAATTTTGAAAGTGTAAACACGTCTAAAACATAATCCTCAAATGCCTCGTAAGAAACCGGCACAACTTTCTTAACAATCTCGTTGCCAATAACATTTGCATATTGTTTTATTTCATATTGGGCTTTTTTATCCATTCTTAACTTTAAAAAATGAAAAAGATTATGTAAATCAATTTTCCAATAAGCTTCAGTATAATTTGACAAAGGCAAATCTTTTCTTGCTTGCTCTCTTGCAACCCCCTTTTCTATTCTCTCATTATAAACTTGTTTGGCAAGATTATGTAATTCTTCTTCTCTTTGCGATAAGTATTTTCCTGTTTCTATATCTAAAAACCCCTCGCTTCCTTGTTTATTGTCTTCAGATTGAAATCTCCATTTATCAGGTTCAGTTTCTTGTTTATCATCAATTGCAATTGAATACCTTGTAGAATATTCATTGACATTTGCAGTTCTGTGTCTTATCCACTGTCTCCAAGCATCCATTGGAACTCTTAAATGAAATTTCATCTCAACCATCTCAAATGGTGAAGTATGACGATTTCTCATTAAATACCTAATAAGTGTCCTATCTTTTCTTTTTGTGTCTGTTCCTTTGCCATAACTAACCCTCGCTGCTTGAACAATAGCACCATCATTACCAAGACAATCAACAAGCCTAACAAAACCCTTATCCAAAACTTCAAATTTTTTTCCTAAAATCTCTTCAGCCCCTGGAGAAATCACTCTTTTTGTTTCCATTTTCATAAAGATAATTCCAGTTATTTAAATTAATATCTAAACAAACATATATATTCAAATATCAAAATCATTTATAACTTTTAAAACAAAATAATAAAATGCCAAAACATAAAGGCCTTTTCGTAGTCGTGGACGGATTAGACGGAATTGGAAAAGGTGAGATTGAGCGGGCGATTATTGATTATGAACAAAAATTAGGCCTGGCGGTTTTTGATTCAATTTCTTTTTCCAGAGCACACAGCAAAGGTCTCCCTGAACTAAAAGATTTTTGGAATCCCCCTGAAACACATTATAATTTAATAATGAATGCAGAACCAACCTATGCAGGAATAGGGCATACAATAAGAGAAGAGATAACAAAAAAAGGAAATAATTATGATTATCACAGCCAAATTCAAGCATATTCTTTAGACAGATTAGTCAGCATGACACGGATTGTAATTCCTGCTTTACAAAAAGATTTAACAGTCTTTCAATCAAGATGCCTCGCTGCAACTCTTTGTTATCAATTATTAAAAGCAGAACAAGAAAGTTACGACAGAGATATAATAATAAAACAAATACTTAATGAAGAAGGAAACAAACTTCAATTAGAATGGGCTCCCGACCTTTTAATTATCCCAACAATAAAAGACATAAATGAATTAATGAACAGATTAGAAAAAAGAAAAGAATATAAAAAAGATGATAATTCTATATTTGATAATCTAAACTTCCAATCAAAACTTGCAAAGTATTTTGAAGACCCTTGGCTGAAAAAATTATTTGAATCTCATAGTACAAAAGTTGAATATATCGACGCTGGAATTTCAGAGCAATCCACACGAGAGCAGGCACTTGAGATTTATAAAAAGTTTTTAGGGGAATGGGGGATGTGAAGAAGATTATGATAACCACCCCTATTAGCACGGTATCATGAATTAATTTATGATACCGTCATGTTATACGCAATTAAATTTTAGTGGCACGAACTGATATGAGACAATTTTAACGAGAACGAAAAACGACGGACGGGGGAGGGGGCGACGAAACGACGACTAACGAGGGGGGCGAGAAAACCTAACCTAAAATAATCTTTTCAACTTCTAACTTCGCTTTTTCTAATTCTTCTTTTGCTTCTTTTTGTAACTGCTCGGCTTTCTGCATTCGTTTTTTTACTTCTTCAGCGATTTTATTCTGAACATTAAGAGGGGGCAGAGGGATTTTAACATTTCCTAAATCTTCGGGATATAAATGTGAAGTTTGTCCTCTTTTCTCTCTATTGACAAAAAGGTAATACTCATGTAGTTTTAGTATGGCTAAAATATAATACGGATTTACTTTTTCTGTGTCTGCTCTAATGTTTATCAATTCACCTACAAAATAAATCTTTTTTTCTTTAAAATTAGCGGGTATTTCAACTATGCTGGGATTTTTACCTAAATATTCGCCTTGATGGGCAGAAGACAAAAGTAAAACGTCTTTATCTTTTATGATTTTAACCGTGGGAACGCCATCTTTAAAGTAAGAAAGATTATCCCACATGATTTTATTATGCTTCAAACAGCTTACTTTTAAGATTAAATTACCTTCCTCTGCGTAATCTTCTTTTGCGGGAGTTTTTCCATTAAAAATATCTTCCGCAACATCTTTTAATTTAGTTAATGGAATTTTGCTTTTCTGCAAATCTGCAAGAAGCCTTTTAAATTTAGGATTAAAATAGTATGGGTCGCTTCGGCTGTTTTCTAATTCTTCTGAATCTATGCAATAAATCTTATCTTCTTCTATGGGCGAGAACTTTATCCCCAATTCATCAAGAACATAATCATTTATTGAATCAAGAAGTTTTAGGGCTTCTGATTCTTTTTGTTGGTTTTTGGAATAAGCAGATACCATTAAATTTACAATTTTTTCTTGAATTGAAATAGGGGGCAGTGGGATTATAACTTTTTTCAGTTCTTCGCTTGTAATTGCGGGATAATTTCCCCCGCTACTTCTTTGGAGCATTTGCTTTAATGATAATTGTGTTCGTAATATGAACAAAAGATATTTTTTATTTAATTCCGTCTTAAGATTTCTTAATATAGCAAAACCTGTTGAGGCAATAAAACCGTCTCTCGTTTTATCTATTGATGCTATTGCTCCTCGATGTGGTCTTGTTGTGGAAACAATGATGTCATTTTCCCTAACTATCATTTTTGCTCTACTTGGAGCTTCATCTTTTTCGTAATAGGTTATATTTTGGATTTCTCCGGTGGAAGTGTCTATTTCACTGATTTCAATATAAGGAAATTCGTTGTCAAAGAAGTCTTTTTGATTCCATGTTTCGCTTGAAAACTCGATAACTTCACCCAATGACTTATGCTTCTGTCTTGACAAGTCTACTTTCAATTCTTTAAATTCAGGTCTATAAAAATGGGGGTCTATTCTGTTTTCAACTTCATCAGCGTAAACTGTAAAACATTCCATATTGACACCTATAATTTACTCTCATAGCTTTGTTTTATGATGTTTATTGCATATTCAATATCTTCGTGGTTTTCAATTCTGATTTTTACGTCTCCTGTTGCCCAATGCCCTTTTTCCGAGACATCCACTAGTTTATTTTTAGGGTCTTCAACTTCATCTTTAGAAATATCTATATGAACCCATAATCCATTAGCTTGGATTACAACTTCGGCAAAGTTTCTGTCTAACTCATAAGCAACATAGAATTTTAATGCCTTTTCCTTGATTTTATCGTCTAATTTTAAGATTTTTTCTTGAAGTTCATTAAATAATCCCTTTATTTTATCAGATTTTCCGCTTAAATGATCTTCAACAGAATACTCTTTATATGTAACGTTGGTTTTCTTGGTCTTTTTTGCAGTTTCCTTTCTGTTTGGAAGAACAACATTTTCAATAAATAAAACGTCATTATCGTAGAGAATGTATTTTTTTAATTCGATATTCTCTGAGATTCTATTTACTGCATATTTGTCGTATTCATTATAAGATTGGGCAACTAAAATAAGCCTTGGAGCATCCCAATTAACTTTAACATTTTGCCCTAACTTTTTTTGAACTAAAATCTCAAAATCGCCTTTATGGTCTACAAGCCAATCAAGATAAAATAATCCTTGATTGATAACATTATCTTTCTCATTCTCTTTATATTCAATTATTACAGGAGAGCCATCTTCATCTAATCCTAAAGTATCAATTCTTCCACCGTGGGTGGTTGTATATTCAGTCGCCAAAAATCTTATTCCAAATATCTCTTCCAAATTATCCTCAAAAATCTGCTGTAACTGTTTCTCATTCTTGAATTTCTTAATCTTTAACTTCTGGGCTTTTTGATTTTGTATTTTGAATATTGCCATTTTCAAACCCCTTTATACCCTTTTGGGCTTTTCTCAAATTTCTTATATTCTTGGTAAATCTTCTCTAGGTCGTTTATTGTGTCTTTTCTGCCTGTGGCGTCATAGCCAATATGCTCAGCAATAGCCATAAAGATAGGATAATTCCCTGTTTTTTCATTCTCTTTTTTCTTCCTTACAAATACAAGAGAAGATTTAACCCCTGCTCCAAAATGTGTAAATGCAAATTGTGGCAAACTTACAACTGCTAAAATCTGGGATTTTTCCATTAACAAATCACGAACATATTGTAAAGATGAATTGGTTAAAATTCCATCAGGCAGAACTATTGCCATTTTTCCATTTGGCTTTAAGAAATCTATACATCTTTCTATAAACAAAATTTCTGTTTTTTGGTTTTTCTTTCCTTTGCCTAATTCATACTTGTCTAAATAATCTTTTTCTGTTGATTTAACAACTGCTCCAAATGGCGGATTTGTCAAGAGAATATCAAATTGATTTTTCTTAAAGCCTTTGTGCTGTTTTGTAATCTCTTCAACATTTTTTAATGAATCTGTGCTAATTATATTTGTATGTCCATCATCGTGGATAATCATATTCATTTTGCATACTCTTGCTATCTGGTCGTTTATTTCAACGCCAAAAAGATTATTCATAGCAAATTTATGCCAATGTTCCCACGCTTCTTTTTCATCATAATTAGATTCTGCATACTTTCTTACTCTATCAAGAGTATTAAGCAAAAAACCACCAGAGCCACAGGCAGGATCTATAACTAAATCGCTTCTTTCTGGGTTCATCATTTCAACGCAGAAGTTTATTATTTCTCTTGGCGTGAAGAATTGCCCCATTTTTCCTTTAAAGAAATCTTCCATAAATCTCTCAAAAGCCACGCCTTTGGTATCTAAATCAATCTTATTTATAGCTAACTCTTGTAAATGCTCGACAACATTATAAACGATTTTTGGCTCTAATCTTATATCTTCTTTAAAGACTTCGGCATCTTCTTTTTTGGCTTTTTGATAAATTGCATCTATTCGCTTAAAAATTTCTTCTGCCGATTCATGTGTCCCTATTTGGAAGCTGTAAGTTTCACCTTTCTTTGTTGTTTTTTCATCTCGCAGTTTGCAGAAAAGAAGTTTTGAAACTTCATCAAATGCAGTCGTAGGGGCTAATTTTCCTCCCTGCCAAACAGTATCGTGCGATTTTTCTAATGCCCTTATTAATTCCTCTCTTGAAACTTCCTTTAATTCTTTGTCAGCTTCTCCTTTGATGAATTTGTATTTTGGTGTTTTTCCATATTTTTTGGGAATGTCAGAGATTACATTTTTTTCTCTCTCACTTGGCTTAAACCCAGAAACATCAAAAGCAGTTTTCGTAATTCCTGCAACAACCGAAGCAAACTTCGCCCTTAAACTATTCGCATTCCCAAACGCCTGCTCAATTGCCTGCTTAAATTCAGCGTCAGTTATTCCGTCCTTTTTGCACTCAATTACAAGATACTCTGCCCCCTCTTCATCATAAACAACAATATCCGCCCTATCTTCTGGCGTTCTTCTTGGGACAGTAACTTCAATGTCTATATTTTTAGTTGGATAATCATAATCCAAAACAAGTTCACAAAAATAAGAAGCCCTTACCTTTTCTTCTGGATTCTTAAAAGATGTCGAATAATCTCTTTTGCAGAAGTAGACTATTTTTGAGCCATCATTTTCTACTTTGATAATTCCTTTATCTATTCCTCGCTGTATGTTTCTTTGAAAGATAGAATCGTGATTATCCTTATTCATTTTCTCGCCTCCACTTTAAGCTGTTCTTCCATCATTAATTCAACTTGACGAGAGATTAATAAACCTTTATGCTTGCAGAGTTTTCTGTATTTCTCATACAAATCTGAATTTACCCTAAGAGTAACATTTTTTGATTCCATTTAAACCCCTCACTAATACAAATACCTACATTTGTATATAAATATTGCTGTTTTCTCGCCCCCTACTACTCTTCTTTTTTGTAAAAAAGAAGCAAAAAACACACGCCCCCTCCCCCTAACGACGACGGACTAAAATTGTCTCCTTGATGTATGTTCTTGATTGCTCACTATGTTCGCTTGATTGAACGACTGCCACTAAAATTTAACTCTTCGGTTTCCCTTCGGGACGTTGCACTAAACCTCGTTTTTCTCTTCGAGAAAAAGCGTATAACAGGGCTTAACCGACTACGAAACCTTGCAGGTTTCTCCGTCCAAATTTTGCCCCATCTCTGAAAATCCTCGCACCTCTGAACTACGGTTCGAGGCTCGGATTTTCGAGGGGTCAAAACTTCGGTTAAGCCCGATGTTATGTGCAATCTCAAATTCTCCTCTTGTCGTCAGTTCCCTCACACTTTACGGACTTTCCTTCGTTTAGCAGTGTAAAAAAAGTAACCAATTGCTTCGCAACTCGGTATAACATTTACTAAACGGTTCGCTTTGCTCTCCCAAATTTTTTCCTATAACTAGGTTTCTCGGGGCTAAAAAACTAATCTTTCAGAAGACTCCATCCTTTTGTCAATAAGAACTTAAACCAATATCCTGCTAAAAGCGAGGTCACAATCGCAATCATAACAAGTGTGACAAAAAACGTTTCGCTGATTATTCCCATATCAAATGCAACAGTAGCGAGGACTATTCCAGGACCCCCTCTTGTATTCATCGCAACAGAGAGATTAAAGCTAGAAAGCCAATCTTTTTTCGCTAATTTTGCAGCGATTAAAGTTCCTGCTGTTTCAAAAATCGTAGTGAACAGCAAAAATCCTAAAAAGAACATTAAATCAAAGTGATGAATCAAATCTAACTTTAATCCAACCACCGCAAAATAAATCGGAATAAAAAAAGCAAGAGAAATTTCTTTTATGTGTATCTTAACATTTCCAAATTTCTCATTAGGAAATGTGCCTACAATTATTCCAGCTAAAAATGCTCCGAATACAATATTTACATTCAATATACTCGCTATTGCTGCAAAAAAGAAGCAGATAAATAAAGCATACCCTGAAGCAGAAGATTTAATCAATAGGTTTACTCTTAAATTGTTGCTGAACCTAATCAGTTTTGGCATTATCAAAAGAGAAACGCCAAAAAATGCCAAAGTAATCAAAACAGTAGAAGTGATGCTAGAAGTTGAAACTGTTTCTGCACTCACTAAACCTGTTGCAATTGCTAAAGCAACCCAAAGTATAACATCTTGGATTGTTGCTGTCGCTAAAACAATTTTTGCAAATCTTGTATCCATTATCTTCAAATCAATAAATATTTTAGAAATAACCGGAATTGAAGTTACTGCAACAGCAATGGCAATAACAATTTTTAATGCCAACATATTTCCAGCCGAACCCAATAATGGGGAAAAATCATAAAATTGTGGAGCTAACCAACCAGCAAGAAATGGAATTGCTGTTGCTCCCAACAATAAAGCAAAAATTGTCTTTTTATCTCCTTTGCTAAATGATCTTTGGATTTCAAATCCAGATATAAACATCAACAATACTAAACCAAACCAATAAATAATTGAGATTAATTTTCCTTCTGCCTCAAACGCATTAAAAATCCAATTGTAAGCATTTGGCGAGAAAAATCCCAGCAAAGTTGGACCTAGCACCAAACCGCCCACGATTTCGCCAATGACTCTTGGCATCTTAAATCTTTGAAAGATATATCCAAACCAATGGGCAGATATGAGAAGTAAAACTATCGCAAAAAAGAATCTGGTCAATTCCATATTACTTAATGTGATTAGTTCAGCAACACCCATATTTTGATTAAATTTTAATGCATATAAAAAGCTTTCTTTCTTTAGTTCTGAAAGTAAATAACGCCCCGAGAAACTTTTGTCTGCTACGCAGATAGTCTATAATAAGTTATAGGAAAAAACTACGGAAAGTCCTAGTGCTTCGGAGAATTTGAGACTTCTTCGTCGCTTCGCTCCTCGACCACGTTGCACTCTCCTCCCTTCGGTCGTCGGGGGGCATTTAACAGCGATTATCCGGAAAATCCCTTGCAGGAATTTTCCCAAATTGGCTACGCCAACTTCGGATAATCGCGATGTTCATTTCAATTGCAAATTCTCTAAATTGTTGAGTTAAAAATTATGAGAGGACACTTTAAAACCCCCGACCACCCGCCCCTATTAGGAGATGTGTGCGAGTTTTCTCTACGAG
>Ga0210019_1004880_pt1 | contig 11426 bp, 10 predicted proteins | sample CryGeyCG2114_020_2_FD_183969 | JGI IMG/M metagenome (GOLD analysis project Ga0210019, IMG submission 183969) | Groundwater microbial communities from aquifer - Crystal Geyser CG11_big_fil_rev_8/21/14_0.20 (SPAdes) (version 2) | ecosystem: Environmental > Aquatic > Deep subsurface > Groundwater ...
GAGCTGTTTTTTTAGACATGATTTTAGATATTTTTAAAAGTAACGCTATACAAAGGGTTACTTTAGCATATTTAGCCCCCGAAAAGTTCCTTTAGCCCAGAATTAGCGCTTTTCCCCTCCCCTACTTGCCCTTCCGTAGTCTTGCACAAAGGAGGGTTTTAGGGGAGGGTTAGGGTGGGGTAGGTTCCAAACCACATAATTCTCTCCCACCCCACCCCAGCCCTCCCCTCAGGCAGGGGAGGGAGAGTTTCGTAATTAAAAGAACTCATAATTCTCACCCTCCTTTTGCCTTTGCCCTCACTTCATACCGTCGTCCAACCTTTTCCCTTTAACCTTTTGCCTTTTCCCTTATAATGAAAGTGTCCAGAGGCTTCCGTCTCTTTTGTTTGTATAGAAAAGATAGTTTTCGTCGGGGTCAAGGAATGGGGAAATCGCGTCGGCTGTTTCTTTTGGGGATCCTAAGTATGTCGTGGCAAGAGTTTCTGTGTTTATCTCCCAGAAAGTATCCTCAAATTGTAGCTCACCTCTATACCAAGAGTTGGGCAAGCCATCCTCTATCGCAAACTCCCCCACAGATACCGCGCAGTAGATCTTTGAACTTACCTTCTTTGACCACACGCACTTTTCTGGCAAGGTAAAGATGGGAAAACCAATCTTCTTTGCGTTTGGTATATCATAGAGAAACACGCCTTGCGATTTACCTGTATTGGTATGAGCGAAAAGTTTTGTACCATTTGGCGAGACTAGCGTCGTTAGTCCTTGCTCATTGCCCAAAATTCGCGCGGGTACGCCCTCACCTTTGCTTGCAAAGTACAAATAACCATTCGCCCCCGGGAGCGGGCGCGAATTTAAACTTATAATAGAGCCACTCGGCCAATCCACAAGCCACTCGCTCGTGGGAAGTGCAAATATCTCGCGCCTATTTTCTCCCGTCATGGACTGCAAGACACCACGCACTCCGTCCGCGCTCGGAATGAGCACTATCACTTCGTCTCCCGAAGGGGAAATCGCAAGGTCTATCACTTCTTCCGGTATGGAGACCCCATCAAGCGTTCCTATGGTTCTCTGTGGGCTATCTACGCTACCATCGTCTATCGGCATTTTTACACTCGCGAGAACAGTTTCAATTTCATTGAAAACATTGGCGAAGACACGCAAAATCATCTGTGTGCCACTTGGCACAAATATAGTTTCTGCTACTTTGGGCACCGTAGTGTTTGAGATGCGCGTCGGTTCTCCTTGATCTAGCTTTGTCTCTTTTATATGCCCGGTCGCCCTCTCCATGTACCGCACCGAAAGTACTTTCTCTTCCGAGCTAGCCTTTTTGCGAAGCACGGCTACAGCACCCGATACAGGACCTCTTGCGACCAACATAAACCTATCTTCCGATGAAAGAGTAGCTTCTGAGAGAAATCCATTGCCAGTCTTCGTGTCATCTCCCGCTGTCGCGAGTGGAATAATATCATCATTTAAAGGAGAGCGTCCGCTTGTTTCCGGAAATCCAATGCTTTGGGTATTTTCCGGTACAATCTCAGGTATCGCGCCACCACCCTCACCGCGTATTAGAAACCACGCTGTCGCTCCGGCGACCACAACCACTATAAGTATAAGGACGATTATAAGTTGCTTTGACATTTAGTTTATTATACACCCAGAATCATCAAGCATGCCAACGAAAAAATAATTCGGTTATAAGTTTCTAATGTTAAATAATTATGGATTAAATTGGGCATTCAAGATCCGGAAGTCATTCTTGGATTTTCTGTATACTAAGGCTGTCCCATGCGGCATTATGGTTTGTCCATCTTTTAGATTTTCAATTCTATGGCTTCCTATTAACTGAGGGTTGTACTTCAAATAAACCTTTGAGTATCGAGCTTTTTGAGGTTCTATCTCGGATATATTTATATAGTAACTATTACCTTTTCCATCTGCCGTTTTTCCATGATCAGTTTGCCATTTTTTGAGATATTCTTTTTGATGTGGAGCAAGAGAACTTCTATCTATATGGTCGAAGACTCTAGCATTTCCCACTAGACTACCATCAAGCGGTGCAACAAGAGTATAAGGGTTCGTAAACTCCTCACCACCAACAAGCACTCCAGTACTAAGGGGCGCGCCACTCCGCAACTTGCTAAAGTCCAGCTTCACATCCAGAAGGTCTGGGTTTATGGTGTAGAGGAGAATGTACGCACCTAGCATCACACCCACTCCCCAGAGTATGGAGGTGAGCTGGTTCTTGGCGGCAGTCTTTGCGGACTCTGATACTCCGGCTGCCGTGTATGCCACTCCTGTCATGATAAGCATAAGTACGGCGAGCAAGGCGACCATTCCCAGTACCCATTTGAATGCTTCTTCTAGGTAGTCGGCGAGGGAGATGGATTGATCCGCTTGGATGCGACCACTTACGGTTTCTAGGAGATTGTACTCCAGAGCTTTGCTCGTTCCGCCACCAGTTCCATCGCCAGCCGATGGATCCAAAGCCGCCAAAGACAAAGTCGGTGCCAAGAGCATCGTCGCTACCAAGAAAATTGTTATTATTCTTTTCATATTAGATTATCCATTAATGAAAATCTACCCCACCCTAGCCCTCCCCTATCCCCGCCTACGCCAAGGCTACGGACGGGCAGGCAGGGGAGGGGAAAAGTGCGAGTTTCTTAATTCAAAGTATAACACTCATGCACCATTTATGACGCAGACTACTTAGCTCTATACACGTACGTGGTTAGCGGGCTACCAGAATATCGTCTCTGCCAACCATCCACAGTGAAATTTCTCTCTACGCGTCCCCCAATGGAGCTGTTAGAAATTATCGCACCGCTCGGACCTCCCTCGTAAATACCTACGTGTCCACGCGGACCAGGAGCTCCTTCTATTGTCGGTGTGATGACGATATCACCGGGTTGAATATCCGCAAAGCCACCCGTCACTCTTTCAAACTTTGGGCTATTTTCCAGCCGAGTTCGCATGGTACCCGTGCCAAGCGTAGCTATGCTCGTGTCTCCCGTCGCGCTCGCAATTATAACACTAACTCCAGCGGCGCATCCTCTACCCCCTGGTCCGGAATTACCTTGTGTACCCACTATTGTACATGTTTGAAGAGAGCCGACCGCCAAACGTGCTTCATTTAACATTGCAGTACTCGCATCACTACCGTCGCTTGTTCTATTGTCTGCGGCTTCCTTTACAACTTCCCTCAAAGGACGTCTTTCCCCGCCACCACCTCCTCCACCTGTTGTCCCACCGCCTCCGCCTCCTCCACCTGCCACAACACCGGATGTCGCTGTCGGCGCGCCACTCCGCAACTTGCTAAAGTCCAGCTTCACATCCAGAAGGTCTGGGTTTATGGTGTAGAGGAGAATGTACGCACCTAGCATCACACCCACTCCCCAGAGTATGGAGGTGAGCTGGTTCTTGGCGGCAGTCTTTGCGGACTCTGATACTCCGGCTGCCGTGTATGCCACTCCTGTCATGATAAGCATAAGTACGGCGAGCAAGGCGACCATTCCCAGTACCCATTTGAATGCTTCTTCTAGGTAGTCGGCGAGGGAGATGGATTGATCCGCTTGGATGCGACCACTTACGGTTTCTAGGAGTGTGTACTTCAAACCTCCACTCTCTCCAACTTCAGACGCGCTGGTATCCACATCAACATCATTGGTTTCTTCCAAGACAGATTCAGTATCTATCTCCATCAGCGCCCGATCCAGATTTTGGTTAAATACATTTTGGAGAGAAGGGTCTGTTTGAACTCCCATAATTTCCTCTATAGTCATTCTGGTACGTACGGGACCTATAAATTCTTCAGATGGAATCTCCGCGCTTGCATTGTGGATGCCAAACACAGCTATCGTAAATATAGACATGAATAATACAACAAACCATTTCATTTTATTCTCCGAAACTTACGATCAGTTGCCCTAACACGGTCAGAAATTTGGAGGGGTTGGATACCGTAAGCGAGAGCGTAGATCTACCTTTGCTTTCTTTTTCCTTGCGAACCGTTATCAGGTTTCTGGACTCTTGATGTTCTATCGCGTCCCTTCCATCCACAAGCCACTTGTACATTAGAGGTTCTCCGGAAGAATACATGCCGTATGGTTCGGTGCGCAATGTATTTTCCTCGCTTCGGAGCACGAAGTTTGGTCCCAAAGCTCTCTCATACTTGGTGCCGAGAAGTGGATGCTCTTCATAGAAGCGCAAGACGGGATTGGTAGGTCGCAGTATGATTTTGTTAGACGCGGAAAGCGCGCCACTGGCTTCACGCACCGAAAGCTTCACAGTGGTCTCGGAACGCCCTTTCATCTCTATGGCAAGTGTTCGCTTACCTTTACCGCTTTGTGAATGAAGTGTGGAGAAGTCGCGCTCCCATGTATAAACCAAATCTGAAGCTGGAAGTTTGCCCCCCGCTTCAGAAACAAATGATGGTATGGCGGTGATAAGGACCGTACTTCCCGGGCTTATGGGCGCCTTGCCTTTGTAGATAGCGGGTGTGTAGGTACTCGCCTCCCACACCAAATCTACATCCGCTGGATTTACCACAAACACTTTCTCGGCAATTATCGTTCCCCATGTTATGGTAACGGCGACGCGCATGCTTTTGCCCGCCTGCCCTGTACGAAATGTGTACGTTTTCCTCGCTGGTCCCTCAATCTTCTTCACACCATCTTCATACCAAGCGATTACCGCGTCATCTAAGTCTATGGAAAAACTTTGCAAAACGATTTCTACGTCTGTATTCGCCCCCGGACTTTCCGGAGTTATCTTTGCAATCACTTCCGGACCTTCGGAGATTTCGGTGTACGCATGGGCGAGTGATGGCGAGCTTGTAGGAGTTAGCTTGCCTGCCCGACAGCAAGGCGGGTAGCTTGTAGCTTTCGTGGACGGTGATGGTGGTGAGAAGGTGAGGGGGGAGAATGTGAGGGTGATGAGTAGGAGGAAAGAGGCGAGAAGCAAAAAAGGGCTTCTTGTCGGAAAACGGGAGGTTTGTTTTTGGGATTTTCTATCCATGCACTCATTATACTTCTTTGGGCCAAATTACGCTCTATCTTGCTGTGGACGCGCAAATCAGGGAACGGGAATGGTGAGTTTGTAGCAGTTGAGGAACTAGGAGCTAGCTTTTAGCTTCTAGCTTTGCGGTACGATGTCGCCAAAACACAACACTCAACCATAAAGCTAACAGCTACCCGCCTTGCTGTCGGGCAGGCAAGCTATAAGCTACAAGCTCATCAGAGTTATACCCATCTATATTAACCATAATCGGTGTATAATTTAAGATATTACTCATTCATCATAGGACTTACGAAAATGGATGCAGTTCAAGGCGCGAGCCCGACTTGCGACCAAGCTGTAGATAGACCTACAGTGCGGGAGGAAGTCGGGTGAAGCAACGAAGAAATGCGCGATTTGCGTATGTCCTATAAAAAATATGTTGTTAATCTGGACTGTAGTATTTGTACTGTCGCTCATTATCTTGGTGAAAGGTGCGGACTTTCTTATAACGAGTTCCGAGAAGATCGGGCTCGCCATGGGTCTCTCCCCTTTTATCGTGGGTGTAACCATTGTCGGATTGGGTACGTCTTTTCCGGAACTAATATCGTCTCTTATCGCGGCACTGAAGGGTGTTACAGAAATAGTGGCGGCGAACGCGGTCGGTTCAAATATCGCAAACATTTTACTTGTGGTCGGAGTGTCCGCGCTAATCGGCAAAAAGCTAACTGTAACAAAGAGTCTTATTGACTTGGACTTGCCACTGCTTGCCATAAGTACCGTGATACTTTTGGGGGTAGTATGGGATCAATCCATCACTTTCGGTGAATCTGTTCTTCTTCTCATAACCTACGGCATATATTTTCTCTACACCATGCTTCACAAGGAAGATGGTGGGACAGAAGAGCTGACGGAGGTATTGCCAGCCGCCAAGGGGCGAGCATCGCACATGGCAAAACAACCTGTCGCTAGGAAAACCGCACGCCCCAAACTTGTCTTTTTGGACTTCGCGCTTCTTATCGTCGGCTTGGTGGCGCTTGTGGTCGGAGCAAAGTATCTGATTGACGCGCTTGTAGAATTATCTACGGCTCTAAATATCGCCACAGGTGTGATAGCGATTACGGCTGTCGCGATCGGTACATCCTTGCCGGAACTTCTCGTCTCGGCGCGCGCCGCATTGCAAGGCAAATCTGAAGTGGCTTTGGGCAACATCTTCGGTTCAAATATATTCAACGCTCTCGTGGTCGTGGGTATACCGGGACTCTTCGGCACGCTCGCCGTGGATTCACAGACATTCACCATCGGAGTACCGACCATGGCGCTCGCCACACTGCTTTTCGTCATCTCCGGCATCTCCAGAAGAATACACATGTGGGAAGGCGCTTTCTATTTGGCGCTTTACTCCCTCTTCATTGTCAAGTTGTTTGCGTGGTTCTAACTAGGACTTACGAAACTGGCGCATTTCTTCGTTGCTTCACCCGACTTCCTCCCGCGCTGTAGGTCTATCTACAGCTTGGTCGCAAGTCGGGCTCGCGCCTTGAACTGCATCCATTTTCGTAAGTCCTAGATCCTCACCATCTCGTAAAGCTAAAAGCTACAAACTCACCTCAAGCGGCTTTGCGCCTCTCCCATTCGTTTTGCTCTTGGTCCTTTTTTGGCTCTATTTTGCTTTGCGTCCATTCACTTCCAGCCTCCAGTGCCTCTGTGCCAAAGTGTTTTGCCGCGCCACTTGCAAAACGTCTGCGCGAGAGGCTTCTTACTTTGTCCTCTCTTTCTTTTCTCATTTTCAAATTGCGTTGCAAATTATTGCTCCCCGCGCCTGTTCCAGTCGCACTTGTGATCGGTGTGGGTGCTGGACCAAAAGAACTAGCCCGCGCTTTCCCGCTTCTTGATTTCTTTCTCGCCATAAATTTTGCCATTCTTTTCTGTTCCGACTTGCTATGAGGTTTGCCGGCATTTGTCATAGTCGGCACTTGACCAAATGATTTGGCTGGCTTTGAACCCTTTGCCACTGCTCCCGCTTTGCCACCAAATGTGGTGGATCTCTTCGGAGTGAGCCCGAATGCGCGTCCGAAGTCTTTGTGCACACGTACCAAGTCTTTAGCTTTGCCCGCGGTAGATGCGAGGCTCAAACCTTTATCCAATGTTGACGACTTACTTCTGGCGTACATCAAAAGCACTGCCCCCACCCACATGGGAAGCCACGCAAGCAAACTTCCCAAAAGTGGCACGGATTGCGCTGCGCCAAGAATATGGAATAAAGGTCCCGGAGCCTGCCCCAGTCTAGAAAGCCAAAACCAGAGTAGTATCCACGCCAATATTGTTACCATCCAGCTAACGGCAAGCCCTATTCCCGTAACAGGCAAGACCGCCTCAATGGCATCAAAACATCCCGCCACGAAAAGCATAGCCGATAGGGAAAAAACGCCAAACTTCGGCTTCCGTGGCTTCTCGTCTTCTTCGTTTTCTTGTGTTTCTTCGTCCATATTATTAGCGCAGTAGGGAGTTAGCGCAGTAGGGTGATGGGTCAAATGCAAAATGGAAATCTCAAAATGGAAAATGACAATGTAAAGTTAAAAATGTCTTTACACCCACGTCATTGCGAGCAAAGCGAAGCAATCCAGGAAATGCAGTGGTGATTCCTAGATTGCTTCGCTTCGCTCGCAATGACGTTATTTTACATTTTACATTGTCATTTTTCATTTTGAGATTTCCATTTTCCCTTTTTCTAATTCAGAACCACGTCAGGCGATGGTGCCCAAACCCTCTGTGTCGCGCGTGCCACCGTTTACCTTATTTTCTTCATTTTCCTGCATCTCCTTCCTGTCCGCTTTTGCTTTCTTGATGGCGAGAAGCTGGGAGGGGTCGCTCGTGATGATTTGGTCTTCGGTGTATGAAGCGATTACCTTGATGGCGACGTGCTTGAGTCCGGCGAAAAATATACCTTCTCCCACATCGCTTTCAAGAAGCAAAAACTTCTCCTCGTCGGTGAGATTGAATGTCTGCTGAACGAGATCTATGGTCGCCGGCGATTGTTTCATCAATATCTGGATGGAGGAGTTTGTGATGATGGGCAGTCCGTATGGGCTCTTCAAAAAGTCCCCCACGTCTTGAGTGATAGTGGCAAGACCGAGATAATATTTGCGCCCGCGCTTGGCGAGAGAGTAGACGAAGCTTGCGGTGTCGTCTGACTTCATCATCCACCACGCCTCGTCTATGACGAGAAGTCGTTTCTTCAATTCGTAGCGCACAGAGTTCCAGATATAATTCATGATTATGTGCATGGCGACGGGCTTGAGCTCATCTTCCATGTCGCGCACCGAGAACACCACGAACTTTTTGTTTATATCCACGTTCGTAGGCTGATTTAGAAAGCCCGCCCACGTGCCGCGAGTGTACTTTAGAAGTCTTTGCGCCAAAGATTCCCCCCCTTCCATTCCGGCAAGCACAAGCTCCAGATCGGAGAGAAGTGGTGGCTCCACGCCAGAGAAATTTCGGTCTGGTGTGATATCTTTGAGGGCGTATGTCTCGGTAATAGCGCGGTCTATGATGGCGTCTTCTTCTGGTGTGAGCCCGCCCAACATTATGCGGAAAAGTCCGACGAGCGTAATAATGTGCGAGCGAAGCATGTCCGCGGGCGACTCATCCTCGCGCACGAAAGGCAGGTCAAAGGGATTGATATGGTGTTCTGATGTGAGCGCGATGTTGAAATATCGTCCACCGGTCGCGTTTGCCAAAAACTCATACTCCCTCTCTGGGTCTATCACAATAATATCCGAATCAAACATCATCGTCCGCAATATCTCCAATTTTGTCAAAAAACTCTTACCCGATCCCGACTTGGCGAATATTATGCTGTTGTAATTTTCCAAGGAGAAGCGGTCAAAGAGGACGAGGGAGGCGTTGTGGCGATTTATGCCGTATAGAATACCGCGGTCGGAAGTTAAGTCAAAGGAGATAAATGGAAAGAGCGAAGAAAGCGGAGCTGAATTTAGCTTATTGTTTATGCGTAGCTCGTCGCGTCCGAGCGGCATCACGGAACGGAAGCCTTCTTCTTGCTGGAAAAGGGCGGGCTTTAGGTACACTAGCTTTGCTTCCAAAAGTCCCTTTATCTCCACTTCCACTTTGGTGAGATCTTCTTCGTTTTCTCCGTATATTGTTATGTACAATCCCACGTCAAATAGTCTCTCCTGAGATTGCTGGAGACGATCACGAAGGGCTTCTATGTCTTGATAAGCAGTGTCTAGCTTTGGATCACGCACCATCCCGCGCTCTTCCCGCATATGTATCTGGCTCTGCACTTCCGCCACTTTCTTCTGAAGTGAACGCAAGACGTCCGCTGTCTCCACCGGATGGACGTGAATGGAGATATCAAACATCTTGTCCAGATTGATGATGGGCGAGAACCAGTTGCCCGCAAGGAAGCGCGGGTAAGACATCACGTAGAATGTGCGCGTCAGCTTTTCGCCTAGTTTGATGTCCTTGGAATTGATCTGCAAGGCGGACGGCGCGATGATATCACGAAGCTCCAAAATGCCCGCTTCATAGATCTCCTGCGGAAGCACAGGCGCGATATTCAAAGGATCGTTCCCCTCCGCGTCTTTTTTTCTGTTAAAAAATGACATTTGTTTAAAATTATTACTGTGCTGTTTTCCTCCCATCTCCGAGAATTTCACTACTTGGTGCTTTGGAAAGCTCTCCGGGATTAAAGATTTTGTAATACAACTCCACCAGCTCCTCTGTGCCGAGAGCTACTACGCGCACCCCGCAACGTATGAGCCCCTGTTCTACGACCGACGATCTTTGCTCCAGCTGACTGCGACTTTCTTCAAAGGTGGTGGCGGGAGTGGCGTTCTTTTTTCCCCCAAATAGTCCACCCAAAAATCCTGACTTTGTAGGAGCAAAGGGTGGCGTGTAGGGGACGACTACAAAGAAAGACTTGCTCATGATGTTTGCGGCATCGGTGATGTGGCGTATAAAGTTTATGTATTCCTTCGTCTGTATCTGCAAGAGTTCGTTGGTCTGGGCATGCAATCGCTCCTCCAGTATTCCTAGATAAGGGCGGATATCAAGACGACGAGACTCAATGTGAAGCTCTATAGAAAAGTCCAAAGAGTTTAGGAAGTTTTGGAACTGCAAAATAGTCCCCTCCTGCTCGTCTTGATTTTTGAGCGCGAAGTTGAGTGATGACGCCATAAGCACCATCCGCAAAGAACCATCGTCCAGCACAACAAGCCCGTCGCGCACTTCGCGCACCGGCACAAACTTCTGACTTGCTGCTGCATTGGTTGCCATAAATTAGGGAAAAGGTGAAAGGTGAAAGGGTTGGATGAGTTAATTTTCAATTTTCAATTTTGCAATTTTCAATGAATTTACAATTTTCAATTTTCCAAACATCGTAATTATATCCGTAGTAGGTAGATAACACGATATCTTGAATTACGAAACTCTTGAAATTGCCGTCATTGCGAACGCGAAGCGCGAAGCAACCCAGAAAATTAGACATGGTTTCTGGATTGCTTCGGACTGATGTCCTCGCAATGACGACGGCGCAGTGAGTTTCGCAATTCAAAGTGTAAGACATATTTGTTAGCAGAGTTTGAAAATTGATTCATTGTAAATTGATTGAAAATTGAAAATTGTAAAATTGAAAATTAACTTGTTTCCTTACTTCCTAATTCATAATTCATAATTCCTAATCTCTCCTACAAGCTAGATCTCATCGGATTTTTTCCTTAATATCCAAGCTCCATGCGATTTCGGAGAGTTTGCTTTCGGTGAGTTTGGGCAGGGGGGCTTTGTCGTGGGCGACTTCCGTGGCGTGTCCCAAGTCTCCGCGCTTTTTCTCCTCCTTCTTCCAAAGATAAAGCTTTCCTTTCATGCTAAATCGCAGTGCTGATTCCAGCACATATATAAACGGGCGACCATGCACCTGGTAGAATGCCAGCGCGAGCGCGAGCACCAACACTGGGACGATAAATATAGGCGCGATGATGTGAGGCAAGATTCGCCAAAGCGCAAACGCGCCACCTATGCCACCCAAAACATAGACAAACTGCTTGAACGAAAGCGGTCCCACCAACTTGTCCTCTATCTCTATAAATTGTGGTACTTGAAATTGCATCTTTGTCCACCCTATTGTATCAACAAAATAAAAAATAAACGCCCCACCCCTGTGGAGTACGCGGAGGCGAGCTTGTAGGATCTAGCTTGTAGCTTGTGTTGAGCTTTCAGGAAATAGCTTTTAGTTGTTAGCTTTGTGGACGGGTGGTGTGTACGTAACACGTAGCACCATCTCGTAAAGCTACCCGCCTTGCCGTCGGGCAGGCAAGCTAGCTCCTAGAAGCTCGGTGCTGTCTCTGCGAAGTTGTCCATGGTAATGCTTGTGAAATGCGCGTCCGGATATGCCGCCGCCCATTCTTTAGGTACGGAGGACT
>Ga0210019_1004882_pt1 | contig 11422 bp, 8 predicted proteins | sample CryGeyCG2114_020_2_FD_183969 | JGI IMG/M metagenome (GOLD analysis project Ga0210019, IMG submission 183969) | Groundwater microbial communities from aquifer - Crystal Geyser CG11_big_fil_rev_8/21/14_0.20 (SPAdes) (version 2) | ecosystem: Environmental > Aquatic > Deep subsurface > Groundwater ...
GGTGACGAGCTGCTCGAGCTGCGCAAACTGTACTTCCGAGTCCACCGCGCCCGACAGGAAATAGCGGTCGCCGCGCATGGTGACGTTCACGCCATTGAGCTCCAGCTGCTGGAGGATCTCTTTGAGCTCCATGAGCTGGTCGGCGGCCGCGGTCGACTGCGGATCAACGACGGTCACGATAAATCGCCGCTGGCCTTGCGCGTCCCACACGAATAGGTCGCTGGTGCCTCCACCCTTCGCCTGCAGCAACAGCTCATTCGGGGAAACGATCGTGACGTCCAAGACATTGGGGTTGCCGATGGCGATGCGCTCCACGCCCTCGGCGGGCAGCGTGAAAATTTGCGACGGAGAGAGCGCAATGGGGGCTGGCGTTGAAGCGGACGGAGCCTCGTCCTGGGGGGTGCGGATCGGCAGACCACCGGGAGGCGGTTCCACCGCCTGCGCTGTGGATACCAGCGCAACCAACAGGCCGATCAGGCCGGCGCTAGTCTTTTTGAATCTGGACAATAGTTTTCTCAAGACCTTTGTAGACCTCGACCCGGTGCATGGGGGGCGGCGGTGGCGGCGGTTGGGTCGCCTGCTCACCGAGGAGTGCGCTGAGGAGGAGCTTGCTGTCAGCAACGGGGATGTTGACCTGCTCGCCTTTGTCATTTCGGGCGCGCAGCGACAATTGGATGTTTTCGCTCTTGTCGCCCTGATTTCTGGCGTAGAGCAGCAACGACGCCTCGATGGGAGCCAGCGCCACCGTCACGGTGTAGACGTCGCTGGATTCCTGATCAGAGGTCTGTTTGCCGATCATCTGGCGTCCGACCGCGAGGATGTTGACATCCTGGAACAAGACAAATGTCACCTTTTCCCCGCCCTGCTGTTCAGGCAACTGCACCGTCCAGAGGATATCGACGGTGTCGCCGGGGCGGACGAACCCGCCGACGCCGGTGATCGCGTTGGTCTGAATCGTGATGGCGCGCTTGCCTTCCGGCATGAGCCCGGAGAGGGTGGCTGCAAGCGGCATCTCGCTGGGTTTGCGGACCTTGTTGGTGAGGACCTGCTCGCCGGCGGCGATGGGCGCGAGCGCCACCTGCCCCTCCAAATCAGCGGTGCGGCCTGTGGCATACGGCGCAATGAACTGCTTGGGGACTTCTTGAGTGGTCAGATCGGTGGCGGTGATGGCGGTGCCTTCGGCGATATCGCGCTTGGCAACGATGACGCTGTAGACTTCCTTCATCTGCTGCTGGATCTTCTGCCGCTCCGCCTCGATGAGGCGCCGCTGCTGGGCGAGGTAATTCTGCATCAACCCCACCGCCACGAGCCCCATGACGATGGCGAACGCGACCGGCAGCAATCGCTTGAGATTGCCGGTGAGCGGGTTCACGGCTGCTTCAGCTCCTCATCGGCCTCGCGTTGCGCATCCTGCAGCCGGTCGGCGGCGCTCGCCGGCTTGGTGATCTGGCCGGCGGTCTCGCCCTTGGAGACAATGGCGTTGATCTCCTGCTGGATCTGAATCGAGAGCCACAGCTCCTTGACCTGTGTTTTAACGTCGGAGAGCGCCGGCTGCTGCTCCGCCTGCCGGTCAACCAGCTGGTAGACGTGGTAGCGGTTGTCCATGCCCTTCAGATAGCTGCTCAAGCCGTCCACTTGATCAATCGCGAACACCGCGGCCTCGCTGGGCCCGTCCAGGCTCATGATGCCGGCGGCCTCCGCTTCCTGCTCCGTGCGGAAGCGCAATCGCTTCTCGTTGTCCCTGATGATCCACCGGTTGATGAGGCCGCCCTGCGACTTGCTGGCTGTATCCAACGACTTTTCGCGAACCAGGTTCTCAAACGTGATCGAGCCGCCCAACAGCCGCGCGAGCACTTCCTTGGCTTCCGCCTCGGTGGCCACTGCGATGTGCCGCACGCGCCGCCGCTCCGGGGTCTTGAAACCGGTCTTGATCGTCTCGTAGTAGTTCGCCAGTGACGCATCGGTCAGCTCGTTCTCAAGCTGCTTGCGGCGCTGCAACACCCACTGGGTGGAGAAAAACGTCCGTCGCAAATACTCCCAACGCTGCTGGATGTCCGGATCGCGGTCCAGGCCTCGCTTCACCGCTTCCTGGCTGGCCAGCTCGGCCTCGATCAAGAACCGCAGGACGCTGTCCAGCTCCTCAGGCGAGAGCCGCTCAGGCTGGCCCTGGGCGCGCCGCGCGAGTTTTTCTTCGGTGAGCCGCAACCGCAGGTCGGCTTTGGACAACGGCACGCCGTTGGCCGTCGCGAGGAGATTGGACTCCGCAACGACCGGCCGCGTGGGCGTCACCCCGCTTTGCGCGGTGGTCACGCCCGGGGCGGCGGTTGCCGTGCCATCGTCCTCTTTGGAAGCCCACGGCATTTTATCGCAACCCGTCACCACAGAAGCACAGAGAAGGCACAGCGCCACGGAGAAGCGTGCTACTCCTGCGTCCTGGGCCTTGCGTCCTGGGCCCTGCGTCATTGTTTGATCCACGAAGGGACCTCCACGTTGTTCAGCTGAAACTTCGATAAGAACTTCGGCTTCGCGCCGGTATAACGGCATTCGCCGCGCAATTGTCCGTCGCTGGAAAAACCGCTGGATTCGAAGGTAAAGAGATCTTCCATGTGAAAGCCGGTCTGCGCGCTGCCCAGCACTTGGCTGATCGTCGCGACCCGCCGGCTGCCGTCGGCGAACCGGCCCAGATGCACGACCAGGTCGACCGCGCTGGCGATCTGCATGCGGCAGGCATCCGGCGGCAGCTCCAAGCCGCTCATGAGCATCAGCGTTTCCAGCCGCTCCAGCGCCGCATGCGCGGTGTTCGCATGCAGGACCGTGATGACGCCGTCGTGGCCGGAGTGCATGGCTTGCACCACGTCGAGCGCTTCGCCGCCGCGCGCCTCGCCCAGGATGATCCGGTCAGGCCGCATGCGCAGCGCGTTTTTGACCAACGAGCGCAGCGGGATTTCCCCGCGGCCTTGGAGGTTCGGCCCCTTCGCCACCAGCCGGATCCAATGCTCGCGCCCCGTCAACTCCAATTCAGCGACGTTCTCGATCGTAATGATGCGCTCATCCGGGGGGATGAGCGCGGAGAGGATGGCCACGAGGGTGGTCTTGCCTGTCGAGGTGCCGCCGGAGACGACCATGTTGACCTTGGCCTTGACGCACGCCTCAAGGAACTCGGCCGCCTGCCCGCTGAGCGCGCCGGCGGTTTTGAACTCGATCATCGTCCAGTCGCGCGACTTGCGGCGGATCGTCACCACCGGGCCGTTGAGGACAAGCGGCGGGATGATCACATTGATGCGCGAGCCGTCAACGAGGCTGGCGTCGCACAGGGGGCTGGTTTCATTGACGGTGAGGTTGACGCTGCCCAGCATCTTCTCGATCACCGCCATGAGGTGGTTCGCGTCGCGGAAGGTCTCGGGCACGCGCTGCAGCTTGCCGTCGCGCTCGATGAAAATTTGGCTGGGCCCATTGACCATGATCTCGCTGATCGTCGGGTCGGCGAGATAGCGGTCGAGCGGGCCATAGCCGAGGACTTCGTTGAGGACGTCTTGGATGACGCGGTCCTGCTCTTCGGAGGACAGCGGGGTCGTGCGGGGTTCTTCGGGAAGCCCTTTCAACACCTGGCGGAGGTTCTCCTGAAGGGCTTGCCGTTGCTGAGTCGCCTGCGACCCGCTGGGCATGCCGTCGAGCAAATCCACGAGCCGCATCTTCAGGCGAACTTTCACCCGTTCATAGATCGCGTTATCGGGGGCCATGAGCGCCTCAGGCCGGTGGAACGTAGCGCTGGCCGTCAGCCACCAGGCAGCCGGTCGCGGATATCGAGCATCAACCGGATCAAGTGGGCCATCAGCCAGAGAGAGTAGAAGTAGACGCCCGCGCCGATGATATTGAGCAGACCGACGATCCGCGCGTCTAACTCCGCGCCGGCGACCAGCACCGGATCACCGCCGGCGATCAAGAGGAACAGTCCCGCCGCGCTCTGCAAAACCAGCGCCACCCACGCAAGTACCTTAAAGACCGTGACGCTCGTGCGCAGTAACCGGTATGACTGTGCTGCCATGCAGCTCCTCCCTCTGGTTGGTAAAACTGCTCAGGTACAGTTCACAGTATAGCATAACATAAACAGCCCCAAGGGGATTTGAACCCCTGTTTTCTGGCTGAGAACCAGACGTCCTGGGCCGGGCTAGACGATGGGGCCGCGCGAAAGTGCCAGTATTGTAATGACCCAACCCCAATCAGCGCAAGCAGAAACCTGCGCTGCGCTCAGCGCGCCCCGGGCCACAGCGATTTCTTCTGCTCGGGCTTGCCCAGTAATTGAAACTCCGCCGGGTGCTTCATCCGGCTGATGGCGGTTTCGTAGGAGACGATCTTGCGGTCGTACAGCTCTTTGATGCAGGCGTCCATCGTGCACATGCCGTGCGAGGCGCCGGTTTGCAGCACCGTCGGGAGCTGCTCCGTGGCATGCTCGCGGATCAGGTTGCGGACCGCCGGGGTCGCCACCATGATCTCGTAGGCCACGACGCGCCCCGTGCCGTCGGCGCGCGAGAGCAACTGTTGGGACACGACGCCTTGCAGACAGTCGGAGAGCTGGATCTTCACCTCTTCCTGCCGGTGCGGCGGAAACACGTCCAGTATGCGGTCAATCGTCTGCGCGGTGTCGGGGGTATGCAGCGTGGCGAGGACCAGGTGGCCGGTCTCCGCCGCGGTCAGCGCCGTCGAGATCGTTTCCAAATCGCGCATCTCTCCGACGACGATCACGTTGGGGTCCTGCCGCAGCGAGCGCACGAGCGCGTTGGCGAACGATTTCGTGTCGGAGTACACCTCCCGCTGCTTGATGATCGAGCGATGGTTCTGATGGACATATTCGATCGGGTCTTCGATGACGATGATGTTGTAGCACTGTTCGTGGTTGATGAGATCGACCATGGCGGCGAGCGTCGTCGTCTTCCCCACCCCGGTCGGCCCGGTCACCAGCACCAAGCCGTTGGGTCTGCGCGCCAGCTCCGGCACCACCGGCGGCAGGCCCAGCTCCTGGAGGGAGCGGATCGTCGCCGGCACCAGCCGGAAGGCGGCCTCGATGCTGCCCCGCTGCATGTGCACGTTGATGCGAAAGCGGCCGATGCCCTGCACTTCGATGGACATGTCCAGCTCCTGCTCGCGCTCGAACTGCGCCTTCTGCCGGTCGGTGAGCAGGCTGTAGATGAGGCGCTTGGTGTCCGCGCGCGACAGCGCCGGCAGCGCGGTGCGCTGCAACTCGCCGTGAATGCGCACCAGCGGGGGCGTGTGCTCGGTCAGATGAATGTCGGAGGCGCCCTGCTCGAACGCCATGCGAAAGAGCGCCCGGACGTCGGTCAGTTGACCGGTAGCCGACGCCGGCTCGATGGCTTCAGCGATGGGAAGCGCCGGCGCGGGGTTAGGGCTGGACATCTCTGGTGGGCCGGATTTCCCGGATCGCTAATTGCAGCTCTTCAGGGCTGTCGGCGTAGCGCAGCGCCTCCTCCAAATCGACTTCCCCCTGCCGGTAGCGCTGGTAGAGCGCTTGGGTGAAGGTCTGCATCCCGAACATCGCGCCGTCTTGGATCGCGCTGGGCAGCTGCTCGGTGCGCCCTTCGCGGATGAGCTCGCGCACCGTCGGGGTCACCGTCAGCAGCTCGCAGACCGGAATGCGGCCCGCCCCATCGCTGCGCGAGAGCAGCCGCAGGCACACGATGCCCCGCAGCACCAGCGACAGCCGCAGGCGGACCAAGGCGTGCTGGCTGGCCGGAAAGAACGCGATCAGCCGCTCGACCGTGGTGACCGCATTGGTCGTATGGATGCAGCTGATCACCAACTGCCCGGCTTCGGCGGCCAGGAGGGCCGCATCCATCGTCTCGCGGTCCCGGATGTCGCTGAGGAACAGGACGTCCGGGCTTTGGCGCAGCACGTTGCGCAATCCCTCGCTGAAGGAGCGCGTGTCCGAGCCGACCTCGCGCTGATTGATGACCGCCTGCGCTTCTTCAAACTGAAATTCGATGGGGTCTTCGAGCGTCACGATGTGGCGCGGCGTCGTCTGATTGATCTGCTCGAGCATCGCCGCCGCCGTCGTGGATTTGCCGGACCCGGTCGGCCCGGTGATGAGCACCAACCCGTGCAGCTCATTCGCCAGCCGGCTGAGGACTTCGACCGGCAGGTTCAGCTCGCGCAACCCCGCCACCGAGCGCTGGATGCGCCGGATGACGAGCGCGAGGTTGCCGCGCTGCCACAGGACGTTGGCCCGGAAGCGACCGATGCCGGGGCGGTCGAACGCGAAGTTCAGCTCGCGCTCGGCGTGGAACCGCTGGCGGCCGTCCGGCCCCATGAGCTCGTTGGCGAAGCCGGCCAGATCGTCCGGAGAGAGCAGCTGCTCGCCGACCGGGATGAGTTTGCCGTGCAGGCGGAGGAACGGCTGGAGCCCGACCTTGAGGAACAGGTCGGACGCTTCCTGCTCGACCATCGCGCGAAGGAGCCGATCAAGGTCCATCAAATCTCTCCATCAAAACTTAAGTATAGCTGACAATCGCATCGAACCTCAAGCCGGCTTTCGGGCGCTGTAGACGACATGCCGCAAACATCCGCGAAGAAAGCCCCGGCCATAGGCCGTCCCCGCGATGAAATGCCCCTGATGGTTGGCGCGGCGCTTCGGCTGGCGGGAAAAGACCAGCCAATCCAGGTGGCAGCGGCGCAGCCACAGCGCCGGGGCGCTGTGGCGGATCATGTAGCGGGCGGTCGGCTGGATGAGCTCGGTGACATCTTCTACTTCGACCTCCACAAATCCGGCGGAGCGCAGCGCAGCCGCCACCTGGGACGGCGGCCAAAACGCCGGGATATGAAAGCCCTCGCACACGGTGCGGTAGAGCTGGGATTCCTCGGGCTGCATGGGCGCTTCCTGAACGGCGCTCTCGACCGCGCGCCAAGCTCCGCCGGGCTTGAGGATCCGGTACACCTCCTCCAGATACCGCGGCTTCTCGAGGACATGGCAGAACGTCTCCTGATTGACAACGAGATCAGCGCAGGCCGCCTGGTAAGAGACCATGCCCATATCCATCACTGCGAAGCGGCAGCGGTCCGATACCCCGTCCCGATGCGCATAGGCTGTCGCCGCGGTCAGATGGCGGCGATTAAGGCTCACGCCGGTGACATCGCACCCGAGGGTCGCGGCGGCCCAGACAGAAAATCCCCCCATCCCGCAGCCCATATCCAGCACGCGGCTGTGCGGCCCAAGCGAAAGCCCGCGGACCAGCCGCCGGTTCGACGCCAGGAACGACTCGCTGCGCGTGCGAACCCCGTCAACCCACAACCCCAGGTTCCATCCCCGCACGGACGTCCCATAGCGCTGATAGAAGTACGTCACATCATCGTAATACCGCGTGATCCGGTCGCGAAGCGCGAGCTGTTCCATCAGGTCTCCAGCGCGACGGCGCGCCACAGGCGACGCCACCCGGCTACGGTCAGGAGCTCGCGCTTCCCCTCCGGCGCGCCGATGAGCGCAGACAGCGCACGGCCCATCCATGGCTGCGAATCGGCCAGCGCGATCAGCCCGTCCACCAGCCAGGGTGCTTGCAGCAACCGCACGCCCAAGGCAGCCAGTTGCAGCTCCGGCCCAAGCCGGCGATGGACCTGCCGGTCGTATCGGCGCAACCGGCTTGCCGACAGGTCGCCAGCCCGGAGCGCTTCAGCGCCTTCTGCGGCGGCCAGCTGGCCGCTCACGATCGCATTGCCGATCCCTTCGCCGGTCAGCGGATCGACGAGCCCGGCCGCGTCGCCGATCAGGAGCGCCCGATCGCGCGACAGCCTCGCCCGGCAGTTCCACTGCGGCAGCACCCAGCCTTCCAACCGGCCTTCCAGGCGCGCATGACGAAACCGCGGTGCCAGCGCCGGATGGGTGCCGAGCGCGTTCCACAAAAATTTGGCAAGCGATTCTGGAGGGCATCCTGATCGCTGTGGGGCTAAGCCGATCCCGATGTTGGCGACGCCCTCGCCGAGCGGAAACACCCAGAGGTAACCAGGAAGGATATCCCGGAGCATGTAGAATTCCAGTTGGCTCGCTGACACATCGCAGCCGCTGAAATACCCGCGCAGCGCAGCGGCCCCGGCGCGCGCGCGGGCAGGCCGCAGCCCTGCGGCGCGAGCCACGAGAGAGGAAGCGCCATCCGCACCGACCACCAGGCGGCTGTGAAACGTCAGGGCGCGCCCGCTGGACAGCTCGCGGCCGGACACGGTCACACCGGTTTCATCGATGCCTACCTCAGTGACCGCGATCCCTTCGCGCACCTCCACCCAGGGACGGCACTGGGCGAGCAGCCACTGATCGAAGATCCGGCGAGGGCACACGTAATTCTCCCGCAGGGCCTCTTGGTTAGGGGTGGAGACGAGTCGACAGCGTCTCCCGCTTGGTCCGACGACCAGCAGCTCAACGGATGCGGCAGGATGTAGTTCAAGGAAGGCCTCGCACAGCCCCATCGCCTGGAGGGCACGCAGCGTTTTCTTCCCGGTCAGCGCATCGCCGCACGCTTTGTCCCGGGGAAAAACGCCGCGGTCGAGCAGGAGCACGCGCTGGCCATCGCGCCCGAGCTGCCGGGCGCACACGCTGCCGGCCGGCCCGGCCCCGACGACAATCGCGTCATACATCGCGGGAACACTCAATAGATGGCAGGATACTGGCCTGTCCCGGAGCCTGGCGCACCGCCAGGTCCGCCCTTCCAGCGCACTTCTCCGCCGCTGGTGTCGCAGTCGTACTCTTCACCGCCGAACGCACCGCTCCAATCCCACACGCTGACCACGCCGCTGGTGTTTGAGCGCACGTTGCAGTCCGCGCTGGTGTTATTGCTCCAGGTCGTTGGGAAGGCATGGCTCGAGAGATTCTGTGTCTGCCCGGTAATATCCAACAGCTTTTCCCCGCTCGCAGCCTCGCCGTTCCACGTGCCGCTACTTCCCCACGTCACCTTATCAAGCGCGGTGAGCGTCACGCCGGAGCCGATGACGAATCCCGTGCTCTTGAGATAGTCTACGGTGAGCTCGGCGACGTTCAGCGTGCCGCCGGTCAGGCTGACCCCGAGATAGGTCGGCGAGCCGTCGGTATCGGCGCTGGTCAATGATGGCGCGGTGGCCACGTCGCTGGCCGACCATGTGCCGCTGCTCATCGAGATGCTGCCGCTGTCGGAGATCTTCAGTGTGGCGCCGGAGTTGGACATGGCGAACGTGCCGCCGCTGATCGTCAAGGTGTCCGTTGTCACGACATCATCGGTCCCGACCGTCAAGCTGCCGCCGGACACGGTAATGTCGCTGGCTTTGACGTTGCTGGCGGTCGTCACGGTGCCGGTAATTGTCATCGTCCCGACATCCTGTGTCGTGCCGTTCGTGTCTGTCCATAAGACCGTATCGCCATCGAGCGTCACGCTGCCGGTGTCTTTCGTGAACGTGCCATCCAGCGTGAAATCGCCGCTGACCGTCATGGCGCTGGAGCCTTGGGTGAATATGCCGTTTTGCAGGTTAAAGTCGCCGCTGACCGAGATGGTGCTGCCATTGGCGGTGATCGACCCGGACACCCCGGAGAAATTCACCCCGATGCGCACGCCGCCGGTCACGGTGATGCTGCGGTTGTTCACGCTGTCGGTGTCCAGGGTGGGGGAGGAGAGCACTTCGCCTCCCCAGATGTCGAGGGCGGTCGACGAGGAGGAGGAGACGGTGATATTGCCGGCCAACTTGAACGTCGGCGACACCGCGTCGCTGGTTCGCAATCGCAGGGCGTTGTAGGTGGTCCCGGTGACGTTAATGGTGTTGCCGGTCGCCACGTTGTAGATAATAGTGCCGGTTTGCGGAGTGAATGTGCCGGCGATGACGAGCGGCGTGCTGGCATCGGTGCCGTTCGTCAGCGTCACGGTGTAGGAGCTTGCGTTGAACGTATGGCTCGCCAAGATGTGCAGCTTGTTCGCGGCGGTGAAGTCGCCGGCCGCTGTGGTGGTGGCTGTCGCTGCTCCGTCACCGACAAAAACTGTATAAAAGGTGTAGGTGCCTCCTCCAAGCGAACCGGTACCGTACAGGGAAAGCGCCCCGGCTGAGCAGGTGTTATCGCCGTCGCCACAATAGATGGTGCCGGCCCCGGTGAGATCCCCCCCTGACACGTTCAGGTTTTTCCCATTGAGCGAGAGCGCGCCGGCCGTCAGGGTCAGATCGTTGCTGACAGAGATGCCGTTGCTGGTGATCTTCCACCGGCCGGAAGCGTTGTTGAAGATCAGATTGTAAAAGCTGCCGTCGCCTTCGGCGATGGTATTGTCGGTATCGCTGGCATCAAAAATGACCGTGCCGTTGTTGTGCGTCAGCTGGCCGGTGCTCGTCATGTTGCCTCCGACGGTTGTGCCGGTCGCAGTGCCATAGGCGGAAAACGTCGTCTCGGCATTGATCGTCAGGTTGCCATTGACATCCACGGTGGTTGAGTTCGCGCTGGCACTGACCGTTACGCTGGTGTTCGTGCCATTGCCCAGCGTCAAATTGCCCAGCACCGTCAGCGTCCCCGACATGAAATCATGTTGGGCGCTATTGGCTCCCGGTTTCACTTCGAGATGGTAGTACGTATCGGTGGCGACGTCCGTATTGCCCGCTCCGCGATAGACAAAGGTGGAGGTGTCTTCGGCAAGCGAAGCGCCGCTGCTGATGACAAACGGCCGCGAAGTGCCGGCGCCGCTCTTATCCAGGTAAAACGTCGCCGCGCCCGCATTGAGCGTCTCGTTGGTGCCGAGTGTCAGCTGGCTCTTGAAGGTGAACGACCCCGAGCCTTGGACGGTATAGGTCGCGGATGCCGAGCCTTTGGTGAGGTCGACCGCGTAAAAGGTGTAGGTCCCTCCGCCGAAGTTGGCGCTCTCATTGATGGTCACGGTGCCGGTCGAACAGGTGTTGTTGCCGGCCCCGCAATAGACCGTGCCGGCTCCGGTAAAGTCCCCGGAAACTGTGACGTTCTTGCCGTTGAGCGAGAGCGCGCCGCCGCTGGCAACCGAGATGCTGGTGATATTGACCGCAGAGTCGACTTGAAACGTCCCTGTCGTTACCGTCAGCGCGCCGTCGATGTCAAAATCCACGCCGGCCAAAAAGGAATCCGAGGTGTCGTCGCTTTGGATCGTCACGTTATAGAACGAATTGCCGGCCGTCATGGTGGCGGAAGCCAACGCGGTGATGCCGGTCGCCGAAGTGTATTTCACGGTGCTGGTGCCTTCATCGAAGCTCCCGGAGCGCGTGATGGGCGTGCCGCTCGCCGACAATGTGATGGTGCTCGTGCCGCCATTGAGCGTTTGGGAGGTATCGATTAGCAGCGTATTGCTCACCGTAATGTCGCCGCAGACATAGGTGATCTTCGTCGCGTTGCTGTCCGCCGTCAGGTTGTAGAACTGGAACGTGCCGCTGGTGCCCGAGCACGTGCCGGCGGTGG
>Ga0210019_1004884_pt1 | contig 11420 bp, 20 predicted proteins | sample CryGeyCG2114_020_2_FD_183969 | JGI IMG/M metagenome (GOLD analysis project Ga0210019, IMG submission 183969) | Groundwater microbial communities from aquifer - Crystal Geyser CG11_big_fil_rev_8/21/14_0.20 (SPAdes) (version 2) | ecosystem: Environmental > Aquatic > Deep subsurface > Groundwater ...
TTTGCCGAGCTGACCACCGACCGTCCCCACAAGCCGTTGCTCGAACCGATGCGCAAGACCGGCGGCCGCAACTCGCACGGCCATCTGACCAGCCGCTTCATGGGCGGCGGGCACAAGCAGATGTACCGCCGCATCGATTTCTACCGCCACGACAAGGTCGGGGTGAGCGCGAAGGTGCTGACGGTGGAGTACGATCCGAACCGTAGCGCGCGCATCTCGCTCGTGCAGTATGAGGACGGCGAGAAGCGCTACATCATCTGGCCGGACGGCCTGGCGGTCGGCGACACGATTGTCGCGGGCGACGAGGTGGAGATCAAAATCGGCAACGCGATGCCGCTACGACGCATCCCGCCCGGGCAGATGATCCACAACATCGAGCTGCAGAAGAACCGCGGCGCGCAGATCGTCCGCTCGGCCGGCTCGTGGGCGCTGATTCAAGCCAAGGAAGGGCCGCTCGCCCACATCAAGCTGCCGTCCGGCGAGATCCGGCTAGTGGATCAGGAGTGCTGGGCGACCATCGGCCAGGTCGGCAACAGCGACCACAAGTCCTTCGTCATTGGCAAAGCCGGCCGCTCGCGCTGGCTGGGGCGCAAGCCGCACGTGCGCGGTATTGCCATGAACCCGGTCGACCATCCGCACGGCGGTGGCGAAGGCAAGTCCGGGCAGGGCAACCCGCACCCGGTGTCGCCGTGGGGCTGGCACACGAAGGGCCGCAAGACCCGCAAGCCGAAGAAGTATTCGAACCGTTTCGTCGTCAAACGCCGAAAGTAAGGGGAGCTACGGATGGGACGTTCTACCGCAAAGGGCCCGTTTGTTGATGAGCCGCTGCAGCGCAAGGTGCACGTGGCGAACCAGACCAAAGACCGCAAGCCGATCAAGACCTGGTCGCGGCGCTCGACGGTCACCCCGGACTTCATTGGACTGAACTTCCTGGTGCATAACGGCAGGGCGTTCACGCCGGTGTACGTCACCGAGAACATGGTCGGCCACCGGCTGGGCGAGTTCGCGCCGACCCGGACCTTCCGCAAGCACGGCGGCGTGAAGAAAGAAGTCACCGGCCCCGGCGGCAAGCCGGCGGCCCCGGCAGGCGCTCCAGCTGCCGCCGCGCCCGCTGCTGAGGCGAAGAAATAATGCTCTCCAAGGCGATGGTGCGATACCTGCGCATGACCCCGCGCAAAGTGGGCTATGTGATCACCCCTTTGCGCCGGCGCACCGTGGCCGAGGCACTCGCGCTGCTCTCGACGACGAACCGCCGCGCGGCCAAACCGATCGCCAAGCTGATCGCCTCGGCGTTCGCGAACGCGCGTCAGCAGCACCCTGAGCTGCGCGAAGACGCGGTGCGCATCACGAAAATGGTTGCTGATGAAGGCCCGCGCTGGAAGCGGGGCCGGGCAGCAGCGTTCGGCCGCTCCAGCCGCATCCTCAAGCGGACGACGCACCTCACCGTCGAATTGGATCGAGTTTAAGGAGACTCATGGGACATAAGGTCAATCCTCAGTGTTTGCGGCTCTCGATCTCGCGGGAGTGGACGTCGCGCTGGTTCGCGCACGGCAAGAAGCAGTTCCGGCAGCAGCTGCACGAGGACCGCAAAGTCCGCGAGCTGCTGGAGAAGGAGCTGGCCTCGGCCGCGGTGGCGAAGATCGTTATCGAGCGCTCGGCCGAGAAGGTGCGCATCGCGATCCACACGGCCCGGCCCGGGATCCTGATTGGGCGGCGCGGCGAGAACATCCAGCGGCTGCAGGAGAAGGTCCAGAAGATCCTGGGAACGCAGCAGCAGCTGAAGATGGACTACGTCGAGATCCCCAACCCGGCGGTGGAAGCCAAGCTGATCGCGGATTCGCTGGCCTTCCAATTGCAAAAGCGCATCGCGTTCCGCCGGGCGATGAAGCGGGCGATCCAGCAAGCTATGGAGTCCAAGGAATGCAAAGGGATCAAGGTGGTCTGCGATGGCCGTCTGCAGGGCGCTGAAATGACCCGGCGCGAAGTGTACCGCGCAGGCACCGTGCCGCTGGGCACGCTGCGCGCCCGCGTGGAGTTCGGCATGTCCACCGCGCACACGACCGCCGGCTGCATCGGCACCAAGGTGTGGGTGTGCCGCGGCGACCTCATTTCACTGGAGAAGGCCAAGAACGCTCCACGCTCCCGGCCCTTGACGCAAAGTGTGGTGCCGGCAGAACCGGCCACGGCAGCCTAAGGACATCGAGCCATGCCACTCCTGCTTCCAAAGCGCATCAAATACCGTAAGGCGTTCCGCGGCAAGCGTCGCGGGGCGGCGAAGGGCGGCACCAGCCTGGCGTTCGGCGAATTCGGCCTGAAGGCGATGGAGAACGGCTGGGTCACTGCCGCGCAAATTGAAGCCTGCCGCGTGGCGATCAGCCGGTCCTTGAGCCGCGGCGGCAAGTCCTGGCTGCGGATTTTTCCAGACAAGCCCGTGACCACCCACGGCCAGGAAAAACCCATGGGCGCCGGCAAGGGCATGGTGGACCACTGGGTGGCTGTGGTGAAGCGCGGCCGGATCATTTTTGAGATCGATGGCATCCCGGAGATGCTCGTGAAGGACACCTTTCGGCTCGCGGCGAGCAAGCTACCGCTGCGCACCCGGCTGGTCAGCCGGCACGACCCGCTGTCCTAGGCGCTGCGATGGCAGAGACCTTACCGCGTCCGCAAACGCTCCGAGCCTCTTCGACCGCTGACTTGAACGAGCAGCTCGAGAAGCTGCGCAAGGAATTATGGGAGGCGCGCGTCAAGATCAAGGAAGGGTCGATGGCGCAAACGCACCGGGTGCCGCTGCTTCGGCGGCAGATCGCCCGCATTCAAACCGTCATGAACGAACAACGCAAGGGTTCGTAAGATGCCAGCAACCACTACGCAGCCGCCAGCCGCGCGGGACCAGCGCAAGATGCAGGTCGGGACCGTCGTGAGCAACAAGATGGCCAAAACGATCGTCGTGCGCGTCAACCGGCTGGTGCGCCACCCGAGCTACAACCGGGTGATCACCCGGGCGAGCCGGTTCAAGGCGCATGATGAAAAGAACGAGGCCCGCCCGGGCGACATCGTGCGCGTCATGGAAACCCGGCCGATTTCCAGGGATAAGCGATGGGTGCTCGTCGAGATCGTCCGCCGGGCCTCCGGTGCGCCGCCGGTGCCGGGCACGGAAGAGGACCAGTCGCGTCCGATCCACCGCAAGGCGGCTGCCGAGCCCAAGGAACCGGCATGATTCGCATGCGGACTCAGCTGGAGGTGGCTGATAACTCCGGCGTGAAGAAGGTCTGGATGATCGGCCTTATCGGCCGCGCCAACCGCTTGACCGCAAGCGTGGGCGATGTGATCTCGGGCAACGTCCGCGAGGCGAACCCCGAAGCGCTGGCGAAGAAGGGCGAAGTCGTCCGGTGCGTCGTGGTGCGCACGAGGGCTCCCATCCGCCGGTCCGATGGCACGACCCTGAAGTTTGATTCCAATGCGGTGGTCCTGATTGATACGCAAAACAGCCCGCGCGGCACCCGGGTGTTCGGCCCGGTGGCGCGGGAACTGCGCGAGCGGAAGTTCATGAAAATCATCTCGCTCGCCCCGGAAGTGGTGTGACGATGGCGCATGTGAAGAAGGGCGACACCGTCGTGGTGCTCAGCGGCAAAGACAAAGGCAAGAGCGGCAAGGTGCTGCAGGTCTGGCCGGACCGCGAGCGCGCGCTGGTGGAGCGCGTCAACCTGGTCAAACATTTTGAGCGCAAGTCGCAGCAAGCGCCTGCCGGCGGGATCGTCGAGCGGGAAGGCTCGCTGGCGCTCTCGAAGCTGGCGCTGATGTGCCCGCGCTGCCAGAAGCCCTCGCGCGTGGGATGGCTGGTGTCCGAGGGCGGCGACAAGCAGCGCATTTGCCGTCGCTGCAAGAGCACCGTGTGAGCGTGACGACGATGAGCCCGACGACAACCAAGGCACCGACGAACCACCTGCCGCGCATGCACGAGCGCTACCAGAAGGTGATCGTTCCGGCGCTGGCCAAGGAATTCCACAAGCGCCACCCGATGGCCGCGGCGCGGCTGCAGAAAATCGTGGTCAACATCGGCTGCGGCGAGGCGGCGCATGACGCGAAGATCCTGGAGGCGGCGCAGCGGGACCTGGGGTTGATCACAGGCCAGAAGCCGCTCGTGACGCGCGCGAAGAAGGCCATCTCGAACTTCAAGATCAAGGAAGGCGATGCGGTCGGCTGCAAAGTCACGCTGCGCCGCCGGCGGATGTACGAGTTCCTGGACCGGCTGGTCAGCATTGCGCTGCCGCGCATCCGCGATTTCCGCGGCCTGAACCCCAAAGGGTTCGATGAGGGCGGCAACTATAACTTCGGCTTGAAGGAGCACACGATTTTTCCTGAGATTCAGGAGCACGTCGCCACCGCCATTGGGATGGACATCGTGCTCGTCACGAACGCATCCTCCAAAGACGAGGCAATGGCGCTCCTCAAGGGGTTCGGGTTTCCGTTTGCAACGAAAGAACAACAACGAGCGTAATCGTGCATGGCCAGAAAAGCATGGCTTGAGCGCGCGAAGCGCCCTCCGAAATTTTCAACACGCAAGGTCAACCGCTGCGACCGCTGCGGGCGGCGCCGGGCGTTTTACCGGCGCTTCGGCTTGTGCCGGATGTGCTTCCGCGAGATGGCATGGCGGGGCGAGATCCCCGGGCTTGTGAAGGCCAGTTGGTAACGAGGTGCTAGATGGACCGAATCAGTGACGGCTTGACGAAAATCCGCAATGCGTCCCGGGCGAAGCATGCCACCGTTGAGGTGCGCTTCTCCCGGCTGATGACCGAGATGCTGGAGGTGCTCAAGCGCGAAGGGTACATTCGCACCTTCAAACCGGTGGGCGAAACGCCCGCCGACCGTTCGATGCGCGTGTACCTGAAGTACTCCCGGCGCACCCCGGCGATTTCGCAGCTCATCCGCGTCTCCAAGCCCGGTGAGCGGGCGTACCGCAAGGCGAGCGAGCTGCCGCGCGTCCTGGGCGGCTTGGGAGTCGCCATCGTGTCTACCTCGAAAGGCTTGATGACGGAGCGCGACGCCTATCAACAGCGCATCGGCGGCGAAGTGCTCTGCTACGTGTGGTGATCCTATGTCGAGAATCGGACGAGCGCCCATCGCGATTCCCTCCGGCGTCAAAGTGACGCAACAGGACAGCACCGTGCGCGTGGAAGGCCCCAAAGGGAAGCTCTCCTTCACGCTGCCGTCGCCGATCACCATAAAGCTCGACGGCCAGCAGGTGAAGGTCGAATGCCCTGAAGGATCTGAAGCTGGAGCGCTGCACGGCCTTTCGCGCGCGCTGCTGGCGAACATGGTGCAGGGGGTCACGAGCGGGTTCTCCAAAGAGATGGAAATCGTCGGCGTCGGCTACCGCGCGCAGCTGCAGGGCAAGCAGCTAGCACTCAGCGTCGGATTGACGCACCAGGTGATCATGCCCATTCCGGAAGGTCTCACGGTGGAAGTGCCCAAGCCGACGTCGGTCATTGTCAAAGGGGCGGACAAGCAGCAAGTCGGCCAATTCGCCGCCACGATGCGCCGCGCAGCACCCCCGGAGCCGTACAAGGGCAAGGGGATCAAGTACGCCGGCGAGGTGATCCGCCGCAAGGCGGGCAAGGCGGCGACGGGCGCCGGCGCCAAGGCTGGAGGCTGAGCCATGCCACGCATGAGCAAACGAGAAACCGGACGGCGGCAGCGCCACCAGCGGCTGCGCAAGAAAGTCGTGGGGCTTCCCGAGCGGCCGCGGTTGTCGGTGTTCCGGAGCCACAATCACCTGTACGTGCAGCTCATCAATGATCTGGAAGGCAAGACCTTGGGCGGCTGGTCGACCAAGGATGAGCGGTTGAAGCACCTCAAGCGGTTTGGGACCGTTGAGGCCGCCAAGGCGCTCGGCGAGCTGGTGGCGAAGGATACCGTGAAGCAGGGCGTGAGCCGCGTGGTCTTCGACCGCGGAGGCTACCTGTACCATGGCCGCGTGCAAGCCGTCGCTGAGGCGGTTCGAGCGGGCGGCGTGCAAGTCTAAAGGAGCGGAACACACAAGCGATGGCACGAAACGATCAGAGACGGGGAGGACCGAGGGACCAGGCGCAGGCCGACGGCTCGCAGCTGATGGAAAAGCTCATCAGCGTGAACCGTGTCGCCAAGGTCCACAAGGGCGGCAAGCGGCTCGCCTTTAACGCCCTGACCGTCGTGGGCGACGGCCGCGGCCGGGTCGGCATGGCGCTGGGCAAGGCGAATGAGACCGCGGATGCGATCCGCAAGGGATTCCTCCACGCGCAGCGCGGCATGATCACCGTCCCGCTGCGAGGCACGACGATCCCGCACGAAGTCATCGGACATTACGATGCCTCGCGCGTGCTGCTGAAGCCGGCCAGCCCGGGCACCGGCATCATCGCCGGCGGCTCGGTCCGCGCCGTGTGCGAAGCGGCCGGCATCCGGGACATCCTGACGAAGAGCTTGGGCTCCTGCAACGCCGTCAATTTGGCGAAAGCCACGCTCGACGGTCTGCAAGCCCTGGAGAGCGCCGACCAAGTTCGCGAGCGGCGCCGCATCGTGGTCGAGTGAGCGGATGGACGTGACGACGATTCCTCGCGTTCGTGGAGCGCGGCACCGCAAGAAGCGGGTCGGCCGCGGCATCGGCTCCGGGCACGGCAAGACGTCCACGCGCGGGCAGAAGGGACAGCGCGCCCGCACCGGGGAAGGTAAGCGGCCGGGGTTCGAGGGAGGGCGCAACCCGCTCATCCGCCGGATCCCGAAGCGCGGGTTCCGCCAAAAAGCCCGCGGCGGAGCGGTCCGCAGCCAGATCGTTAATCTCGACCAGCTTAACAGGTTCGACGATGGCCAGCGCATCAGCGCGCAGCAACTGGCCGAGGCGGGCATCATTACCCGCGCTGACCATCCGGTGAAGCTGCTGGGTGACGGGCAGCTCACCAAGAAAGTCACGATCATTGTCAATCGATCGAGCGAGGCGGCCAAGGCCAAGGTTGCGAAGGCCGGCGGGACTCTTGAGTTGTTGAAGACGTCGGGCTGAGCAGCGGCATGTTCCGGCTCTTCGGCGCGCTCATCAATGCATGGAGCATCCCGGAGCTTCGCCGCAAGCTGATCTTCACGCTCTCGATGCTCGCGATCTACGAGATCGGGGTCCTTGTCCCGATCCCCGGGATCAACGGGCGGGAGCTGGAGCGAATCTTTCGCAGCCTGACCGAATCGGGCGGCGGCGGGCTGTTGAACATGCTCGACATGTTCACGGGCAGCGCGCTCTCGCACGCGACGATCTTCGCGCTCGGGATCATGCCGTATATCAGCGCGACGATCATCGTCGAGACCTTGCTGGTCAACGCGATCCCAGCGCTGGAGAAGCTCCGCAAGGAGGGCATGGCCGGCTACCGCAAGCTGCACCAGTTTTCGCGCTATGCGACGGTGGCGCTGGCGGTGATCAACTCCTTCATGTACGCGATCCTGCTGGAGAATTTCAACCCGACCCAGCTGGGCGCCGCACAGATCGTGATGCATCCGGGGTTAGGCTTCCGGCTGTTGACGGTGCTCACGATGACGGGCGGCATGGCCTTCATCATGTGGCTGGCGGAGCAGATCACCGAGCGGGGCATCGGCAACGGCATGAGCTTGCTGATGACCGCCTCGATCGTCGGTCGGATCCCGCTGGCGATCCGGGATCTGTTCGTCAATCTAGGGCCGGCGCAGCAGTCGCCGTTGGAGCCGCTAAAACTCATCTTCATGGTGGCGTTTCTCATCGCGGTGGTGCTGGTCGTGATCTTCATCGAGCAGGGACAGCGCCGCATCCCGGTGCAGTACGCCCGGCGCGTGGTGGGGCGGCGGCTGATGCAGGGGCAAAGCACGTACTTGCCGCTGCGCGTCAACAGCAGCGGCGTGCTGCCGATCATCTTCGCGATCTCGGTGCTGTCGTTTCCGATCCAGGCGGCGAATTTCGTGCCGCAGCTGCGGGGCCTGATGGACGTGTTCTCCCGCACCTCGGTGGTGTTCTATATCATTTACGCGTTGCTGATTTTGCTCTTTACCATCTTTAGCGTCGGGTTGACCGCGACCCAGTTCCGCGAAGCGTCGGAGCAGATGAAAAAGTCCGGCGCGTTCATTCCGGGGATCCGGCCGGGCGACCCGACGACGGATTACCTGGCGAAAGTGCTCAGCCGGGTGACGCTGGTCGCGGCGGTGTATCTGATCGCCATCGCAATCCTGCCGGACCTGGTCATGGCGTGGCTGCGGCTCCCCGCCAGGGTCGCCGGGTTCTTCGGCGGCACGAGCTTATTGATCGTGGTGGGCGTGACGCTGGATACCATGAAGCAGATCGAGTCGCACCTGCTCATGCGGCATTACGAAGGGTTCTTCAAGTCCGGTCGGATCCGCGGCCGGCGGTAACGGCCGGCCATGCATATCGTGCTACTGGGTCCGCCCGGGGCCGGCAAAGGTTCTTTGGCATCGTTGTGCCATTCGCGGCTGGGCGTGCCGCATCTGTCCACGGGCGAAATCTTCCGCCGGGAGATCGCGCGCAAAAGCCCGCTGGGCCGGCGCGTGGCGCGCTACGTGACGAACGGGCGGCTGGTGCCCGATGCGCTGGTCGTCGAAGTGATGGCTTCGCATCTGCGGCAGCAGCCGCGGCGGCGCGGGTTCGTGCTCGACGGATTCCCGCGTACGCGCAGGCAAGCTGAAGGGCTCGCGCGCGTACTTGAGCGCTGGGGCAGGCCGCTGGATGGCGCGGTCTATTTGACTTCGCCGGAAGATCTGCTGGTCCGGCGGCTCTCAGGACGGCGCGTGTGCCCGCGCTGTGGCGCCAATTACCATCTGCGCACGATGCGGCCGAAGCGACTCGGGCTGTGCGATCAGTGCGGCACACCGCTCGTGACGCGCAAAGACGATCAACCGAGGACGATTCGCAAGCGCTTGGCGATCGACCGCAAGGCGTGCAAGCCGCTCATTGACTATTATCGGAAAGGCAAGCTGCTGTACCGCGTGAACGGCGCCGGGTATGTGGGAACGGTGTTCGTCCGCATGCGGAAGCTGTTCCGGCGCCAGGGCTGGTTGCGGCGCGGCCGCGCATGATCGAGCTGAAAACGCCCGCAGAAATCGAGCGGATGCGCCAGGCCGGGCGGGTGGTGGCTGAGCTCCTGGAAGCGCTCAGCGCCATGCTCAAGCCGGGCCTTCGGACGAAGGATCTGGATGAAGCGGCCCGCGCGTTTATCAAGTCGCACGGGGCGAAGCCGGCGTTTCTCGGCTACCGGGGATTTCCGGCCTGCGTCTGCGTGTCGGTGAACGAAGAGGTCGTGCACGGCATTCCCGGCGACCGCCAGCTGCGTGCCGGCGATCTTGTGAGCCTGGACGCTGGAGCGGTGGTCGAGGGATTCTACGCGGATGCCGCGGTGACGCGGTGGGTCGGCTCGGTGCCGGCGGCATCGCAGCGGCTGGTCGAAACGACCCGCCAGGCGCTCGAGGAAGGCATCGCGCAGGCGGTCGAAGGCAAGCGGCTGGCGGATATTTCTCAAGCGGTGCAGCGGGTGATCGAATCGGCAGGATTCGGCATCGTGCGGGAGTTTGTCGGGCACGGCATCGGGCGCGCGCTGCATGAAGATCCGCCGATCCCGAATTTTGTTCCGGTCGGCGTGAACCCACGGCTGCGCGCCGGCATGGTGCTGGCGATCGAGCCGATGGTAACGATGGGGCGGCATGAGGTGGAAGTGCTCTCGGACGGATGGACCGCGGTGACCAAGGACCGATCGCTTGCCGCGCATTGGGAGCACACCGTGGCGGTGACCAGCAGAGCCCCGGACATCCTCACACAGCTGCCGGACGCGTGAGAGGCAGCGCGGGCGCATGGCCAAAGAAGATTTGATCGAAGTTGAAGGCACGGTGGTTGAGGCGCTGCCCAACACCATGTTCCGGGTTGAAGTGCAGGCCGGCCATACGGTGCTGGCGCATCTGGGCGGCAAGCTGCGAAAGCATTACATCAGAATTCTGCCGGGCGATAAAGTGAAGCTGGAGTTGTCGCCGTACGATTTGACGCGGGGACGCATCACCTTTCGGGTGTCGTAATCACGATGAAAGTGCGAGCTTCTGTGAAACGCGTGTGCAGCAAGTGCAAGATCATCCGCCGACAACGGGTCGTGCGCGTGATTTGTTCGAATCCGAAACATAAGCAGCGGCAGGGATAACGACTCATGCCAAGAATTGTGGGAGTGGAAGTGCCCAAAGAGAAGCCCGTGGAGATTTCGCTGACGTATCTCTTCGGTGTGGGCCGCTCGCTAGCGCGCAACGTGATCAAACAGACGAACATCGATCCCCGCAAGCGGGCCAAAGATTTGACGGATGAAGAGGTCGGCCGGCTGAGCCAGGCGATCCAGGCGACGGCAAAGGTCGAAGGCGACTTGCGCCGGGAAATCACGGGCAACATCAAGCGATTGATCGATATCGGTTCGTACCGCGGCCTGCGGCACAAAAAAGGGCTGCCCGTGCGCGGACAGCGCAGCCGCACGAATGCCCGGAGCCGCAAAGGACCCCGACCTCGCGTGGGCGTGCGTAAGCGCACCCGCGTGGTCTCAGGGCCTGGGGGCCGTCCGGCATGACACCATTGAGCCAGCGAGGAGGCAGGACGTGAATGGCTGAAGGACAACCGAAAGACGTTCCACCGGCGGCACCCGCCCCGGTGAGTGCACCGGCGCCTGCGCCGGCGGTCGCACCAAAGGACGCGAAGGACGCAGCGAAGGACGGGAAGACTGCTCCGAAATCGCGCGGGAAAAAGAAGCTGCAGTCCACGCAGGGCATCGCGCATATCTTCGCGACCTTCAACAACACGATCGTGACCATCACCGATCGCGGCGGCAACGCCATCTGCTGGAGCACCGCGGGGGCGAGCGGCTATCACGGTTCCCGCAAGTCCACGCCGTATGCCGCCCAGGTCGCGGCGATGAACGCCGCGAAGAAGGCGATCGAAGCCGGCCTGAAGGAAGTGGAAGTGTTCGTCAAGGGGCCGGGCCAGGGCCGCGAGTCCGCGATCCGCGCGCTCTCGCAGGCCGGGCTATCCATCACGGCGATCAAGGACGTCACCCCGATTCCGCACAACGGGTGCCGTCCGCCGAAACGGAGACGGGTCTAATGGCGCGCTATACCGGACCGGCGTGCCGGCTGTGCCGGCGGGAGGGCATGAAGCTCTTCCTCAAGGGGACCAAGTGCTATACGGTGAAGTGCCCCGTGGAAAAGCGGGCGTTTCCCCCCGGGCAGCACGGGCAGCTGCGCGTGAAGCTCTCCGACTACGGCATCCAGCTGCGTGAGAAACAGAAGGTGAAGCGCATGTACGGCGTGCTGGAGCGGCAGTTTAAGCGGTACTTCACCCTGGCTCAAAAGGTCAAGGGTGTGACCGGCCAGCAGCTGCTGGAGATGCTCGAGCGGCGGTT
>Ga0210019_1004886_pt1 | contig 11419 bp, 11 predicted proteins | sample CryGeyCG2114_020_2_FD_183969 | JGI IMG/M metagenome (GOLD analysis project Ga0210019, IMG submission 183969) | Groundwater microbial communities from aquifer - Crystal Geyser CG11_big_fil_rev_8/21/14_0.20 (SPAdes) (version 2) | ecosystem: Environmental > Aquatic > Deep subsurface > Groundwater ...
TAGCGATGACAACACAGTAACGGTTGCCAGTGGAAGATGTGGCGGTGGTAATTCCTTTAGCGGGATTTCCGCGGGTTGCACTGGTACGAATGGAGTAATCGAGAACGATACATGTTATGATCTTAAACCGTAAACGAAAGGTCGAGTGTTATTAATAAAACAGTAAATAAGAAAAATGCGAAAATTAGCAAAACAAAGAGGGTTTACGCTGATTGAGTTATTGGTTGTGATAGCCATAATCGGCATACTATCCTCTGTGGTGCTCGCTTCCTTAAACTCGGCGCGAGCAAAGGCAAGAGATGCAAAGCGAGTGGCGGATTTGGGGCAGGTGCAGACGGCGCTGGCGCTCTACTATGATTCAAATCAAAAGTATCCTCAGACACTAGCCGAGCTAGTAACGGCGAACTTCCTACCTTCGGAACCATCAGACCCTAGCGCGTCCACCACGAAGTATAAGTACGCGGTAGATGCTACTACAGCGACAACCTATCACCTCGGTGCTACGTTGGAGCAAGTGAGTGCCGGAGAAGGTGTGTTGGCATCCGACAAGGATTGCGATTCCAATAGTGCCTCGTCTCCTTCGTGTTTCGGTGCAGTCGCAACATCAGGAGGGTTCGCGGGAGCTGATCCCGTCTACGACCTTATGCCGTAATTTTCTTGTGCACAGGAAAAGAAAAATCCCCGCCACAGGCGGGGATTTTTCTGATACAATGTATTAGCGCAGATTATCGCAGTAGCGAGTTAGCGCAGTAGGTAGACAATGATAATTTTCAATTTTCAATTTTGCAATTTTCAATAAATTTTCAATGTATAATTTTCAAACCCTGCTACCAAATATGGTCTTAAAGAAAGGGAGGACTGTCTTTGTTGAGAGTATATCCAGATTACATTCGTATAACATCTAGTGTTATCTACCTCTCGCATATATACATACAATGTTTGAAACATTGAAAATTGCAAAATTGAAAATTGAAAATTATCTCACATTTCCTTAATTCATAATTCTTACTTCTTAATTCTGAACTTACTGCGCTAAATAAATGTTTACCACAGACCTATCATTTATAACATACTTCTTGTCCTCCGCGGCTATTTTCGGTGCCATCGTGGGTAGCTTTTTAAATGTGGTTGTGCTTCGGATGCGTACGGGGAGAGGACTAGGTGGACGTTCCGCTTGCATGGCTTGCATGAAGACGCTCTCTGGGAAGGAGCTTGTTCCCGTGCTATCCTATGTTTTGCAGAGGGGTAAATGTGCATCTTGCAAAAGTGCGATATCTATCCAATACGTTCTCATAGAAGCCACCACGGCTCTCGCATTCGCCCTTATTGCATGGAAGATATTTTTTGGGGCAGGCGATGTTGATTTTGAGGCGCTCTTGCTTTTCTTTGCTTTCTCAATCATAACTGCTTCATTCTTTATTGCCATAGTTGCATATGACATAAAGCACATGATGATACCGGACATATTTGTGTTGGCTTTGTACGTACTCGCAATCGTGAGGCTTGTATTTCTGTGGCAAAGCGGGACTCCACTTTTTGCACAAGTACTATCTGCGCTTTTGATAGCTATTTTTTTCTTGGCACTGTGGGCACTTTCGGGTGGACGTTGGCTTGGTTTCGGGGATGTGAAGCTTATATTGCCACTTGCGCTCCTCTTGCCGTGGGACGATAATTTGGTGGCGGTCGTGCTAGCTTTTTGGTCAGGCGCGATTGTTGGTGTATGTCTAGTCTTGGCTGGTCGTTTTCGGTTCACAAAGAGATACAAAATGAAAAGTGAAATCCCATTCGCCCCTTTTCTTATCCTCGGCACAGCAATAGCGTATTTCGTAGACATCCCTTTGTTTCCATTTTAGGTTAGGGTAAAAGCGAAAGGCGAAAGGCTGAGAATAAATTTTCAATTTTCAATTTTCAATTTTGCAATCAATTTTTAATGATTAAATTTTCAAAGAGCTCAAACGACACGCCTAGACGATGCGAAAATACATCGGTGTTTGAAATACTTCACCTTGCGAAATACAAAGTAATTTCTAATATATTCGTAATTTTTTACAGGGTGAAAATTGAAACATCAATTGAAAATTGTAAATTGAAAATTGAAAATTGCTTCGCACCCTTTTCCCTATCGAAGCGTGGTTTTACCCTCGTAGAACTAATGGTAACCACGTCCATATTTGTTATCATCACATTGGTGGTGCTTATAAATTATCCGCGCGCCAATGGAGCAATAGCTCTCCGCCTAATGGCGAGCGAGCTCGCTGTAACCATTCGCGAGGCGCAAGTGTATGGTGTGTCCGTGCGTGGTATATCCTCCGGGACGGACACTCTGTTTCCCGATTATGGAATGTATTTCGGCAAGCCAACAGGAGACGCCAACGTACCATATCCTTACTATCTTTTCGCCGACAAACCAGTCGGGCAAGCAAGGGGGGATGGTATCTATGACCCAACAAATAGCTCTTGTGGTGGAGGGACATCAAACGCGTCTAGCGAGTGCATTACTAGTTATGGTTTGAAGGGTATAAATACAGTACTCAAGATCTGTGGGCAGGTGGCAAGTAGCAACGTTTCTATAGATAGAGCATCTTGCTACAATGACACTGGTGCACTTACGCTTGAGAATCTAACAGTGCTCTTTCGCAGACCAAATCCCGAGGCTATTTTATCCGGACATAGGCTATCAGATAATAATACTCACCAAAAGATGATTGCCGCCGGTATACTTATAGGGCGACAAGGTGAGACCGATCCCGAACGCATGAAAATGGTGCTTATATGGAATACAGGGCAGATAACGGTTAAGTAGCTGGTGAGCTTGTAGGAACTAGCTTGTAGCTTTTAGCTTCACGAGACGGTGTCACACTTATATCTCCAAGTCTTAGATTAAGATTAAATACTAAAAGCCAGCTAAACAGAAAATGAAAAACGAAGAATACAAGAACCAACCGCAAAAGCTACCAGCTACAAGCTACCAGCTACAAGCTTGTCCGGGTTTTTCGTTGGTGGAAATTCTCGTCGCGATAACACTTTTTAGCGTTATCATGATATCCGGGGTCGGAGCGCTCATTTCTATAAATGATGCCAACAGGAACACGCAAGCCATGCGCGCCGCCATAGACAATGTCAACTTTGCTCTGGATAATATGGCGCGTCGTTTGCGCACGGGGTCCAATTTTCATTGTATGAGTTTGAACGAATCAGATTATCCTCAAAGTGAAATCTCGGGTGTTGCCCCAGATCCCAAAGATTGTGAGAGTGGAGAAAAAGCGATCGCCTTTAGCGCGGCGGAGTTTTTGGGCTCCGCAATAAGTCTCTCATCCTCAGATACCATAAGTCAGTCGGGCGAACTTTCTGGTGGCGTGATAATATATAGATTGGGTGCACCAAATCCTGCGAACGACAACAAACGAGCTATTGAAGTCAACACAAGAGAGCAAGGCGGAGCATTCTCAAACGAGTACAGACCCGTAACTGCTCCAGAGGTGGATATAGAGGATATGAGCTTTGTGGTAATAGGCGCGGAAGATTCACAAACACAGCCGTTTGTATTGATTACACTGGTCGGAAGTGTAGAGACGGGAACTAGGCGAGTAGGAGATACGATAAAGAAGACCACTTTCAGGATACAGACCACTGTATCGCAGAGATTATTAGCCAATTAGCGCAGTAGCGCAGTAGGTTGACGAAGAGAATTTCCAATTTCCAATTTTCAATGAATTTTCAATGATTAAATTTTCAATGATCTCCAACGACACGCCCAAACGATGCGAATATGTATCGGGGTTTGGAATATCCGCCCGGACGTCAGCCCGACAGATTTATTCTGGCGGGAGCGTCCATTCGGACGGGTTGAAAATTGGGACATTTATTGAAAATTGTAAATTGAAAATTGAAAATTGCTTCGCCCTCTTTCCCCTCGCGAAGCGCGGTTTTACTCTAATTGAGTCGCTTGTGGCACTTTCCATACTCGCACTCGCGATAGTGGGCCCGCTTTCGCTCGCTTCTACCGCTCTTTCCGCCGCGCAGATATCGCGAGATCAGCTCGTTGCCTTCTATCTTGCCCAAGAGGGGTTAGAAGTTATCAGAAACCAACGCGACACCAACAGGTTAAACGGCGCGATTTGGACGAATAGCTGGATGCTTTGTAGTGGATTAGCTCCCTGTGCTGTGCTTGTAGACGGAAGCAAGGACAACGTATTGGAACGGATAAGAACATGTTCGCCTCCAACATTAGCACAGTGTTTGAATCAGAGTAGTTCTGCGCTCCATTATCTCACTGGGGAGAAGCTTTATACACATAGTCAGGGAGACCCCACTGACTTCAAAAGAGCTATAGAGTTGGAAAAAATAGGAAATGAAGATACGGAATACAAACTCACTTCAAAGGTAACATGGGTAATGAAAGGTGGCCGCGAAAGAAACGTCATCTTGATTGAATACATCAGAGACCTTGATTAGCTGATGAGCTTTTAGGAGCTAGCTTGTAGCTTATAGCTTTACGAAACGATGTTGAAATTTGTCCCCAAACCTTAGGTTAAGAATAAACACTAAAAGCTAGCTAAACAGAAAATGAAAAACGAAGAATACAAGAACCAACCGCAAAAGCTACCCGCCTCACTGTCGGGCAGGCAAGCTACAAGCTACCAGCTACAAGCTTGTCCGGGTTTTGTCCTTCTCTACTCTTCGCTTCTCGCATCAATCTTACTTACTGTGGGGCTCGGCATAGGGAGTATCGTGCTCAAGGAGTTGAGACTTTCGTCTATCGGAAAACAGTCCCAGATTGCCTTCTTTGCCGCCGACACGGGTATAGAATGTGCTTTGTATTGGAATACCAGCTCTCGTGACGCTTTCAACAAGGACAATAGCGGGGGATCAATAGCGTGCGCCGAGAATGACTTGATAAATAATGGCGATCCGAATCCAGCAGGTGGCGGAGGGGCGATTTCTATATTGGGTGGTGCTACTATAAGTCGTTTTGGATTGACCAATCTTTCTGATGACGGAGAAGGTTGCGTGGACGTAATGGTGGAGAAGAGAGATTCTCTCGCCACCGTTATCGTGGCGCGCGGGTTCAACACTTGCGTCCAAGACGGCCGTCGCGTAGAACGAGCGCTACGCGTCCGCGTCGCGCCCCCAGAACTGGAACCAGAACCAGAACTGGAATCCGAGCCATAGAATTAGTGGTTGTTCCTAGTTTCTTGAGAATTGTGCGGGAGTCTCCCTCCCCTGTTTTAGGGGAGGGCTGGGGTGGGGTCTTTACTTTGTGCTTTTTCCCTAATTTATCATGTCTAATATTTCCAAAGAAATAATCGCCCGTGTACAGAAACTGCGCACCACCATAGAGCATCACCGCTATCTGTATCATGTGCTTGATCGTTCGGAGATAAGTCCGGAAGCTCTAGACTCGCTCAAGCGTGAACTGGCGGAAATTGAATCCAGATTTCCGGAACTAGTCACTCCAGATTCTCCTACCCAGAGAGTGGCTGGGAAGCCACTTCCCGGATTTGTGAAGGTACGACACACTGTACCCCAATGGTCTTTTAACGATGTATTCAATGAAGAAGAGATACGGGCATTTGACGCCCGCGTGCGACGCTTTGCAAAAGAGGCGACAGGTAGAGTGTATGAGAAGATGAGATATACTACTGAGCTAAAGATAGATGGTTTCAAGATTGTACTCACTTACAAGAATGGACTACTCCAAACAGCATCCACAAGAGGTGATGGTAAGATAGGCGAAGACGTAACTATGAATGTAAAGACGATAGAGTCCATACCGCTTCGTCTTGCGCCAGATGTAGATTGCGTAGCGGTCGGCGAGATATGGATGGGCAAACGCGAGTTTGAAAAACTAAACAAAGAGAGAAAAAAAGAAGGGCTGGAAATTTATGCCAACCCCAGAAACTTTGCTTCCGGCACGATCCGCCAGCTAGACCCACGTATTGTCGCCACTCGTAGACTCTCTGCCTTTATCTATGATCTGGAGTCGCTTGGAGACGCGGATACTGGACTGCCCTCTACGCAGGGCGAGGAGCTTCACTTTTTGCGAGAGCTTGGCTTCAAGGTCAATCCGCACTTTGGAACCATGGACGATATAGAGGGAGTCATTGAGTATTGGAAAAAGTGGGGAAAAAAGAAAGACCGCGAGGATTATTACATAGATGGCATCGTGGTCAAGGTGGATGAGAGGAGTTTGCAAGAGGGAATTGGCTATACCGGCAAGGCACCGAGATTCGCGATTGCCTTTAAGTTTGCGGCTGAACAGGTGACAACCACAGTGGAGGATATACAGGTGCAAGTGGGGCGTACGGGGAAACTAACTCCTGTCGCGCATCTCCGCCCAGTTGTCGTATATGGATCTACCGTATCGCGAGCCACTTTACATAATGAAGATGAGATAAATCGGCTGGATGTGCGCGTGGGTGACACTGTAATCTTGCAAAAAGCTGGCGATGTTATTCCTCAGATAGTTTCTGTGCTCAAGGAGCTTCGCCCGGATGGTACCAAGTCATTTGTATTTCCACGCAAGTGTCCTCTTTGCGAGAGCAAGGTAGAGAGGGTATCGGGCGAGGCGGCACACAAATGTACCAATAAAAATTGCGCGGCGGGAATGAGGCGTAGATTGTATCATTTTGTAGGCAAGCATGCTTTTGACATAGACCATCTGGGACCAAAAGTCGTGGATCTTTTGTTGGATAACAATCTCATTCGCGAGGCGTATGATATATTTGATCTCAAAGTTGGCGATGTGGCGATTCTGCCACGAATGGGGGAGAAGTCAGCGGAGAATTTGATAAAGGCAATAGATAAAGCTCGCGTAGTTACTCTGCTACGACTTTTGGTCGCGCTCTCCATCCCTCAAGTTGGAGAAGAGACAGCAGAAGATTTGGCGGAGAGTTTCGGAAACATAGGGAGCTTGAGAAGCGCGGGCGAAGAAGAAATCGCGTCAATTTATGGAGTGGGAGATATCATCGCCAAGGAGATAGTAATCTTTTTTAGAGATAAGAAGAGTTCTATGTTTGTGGACAACCTTTTGGATCGCGTAGATGTTTCTTCCCACGAAATGAAAGAGAAGGGTGGTGGCAAACTCTCGGGCAAGACTTTCGTATTTACGGGCACCCTTTCTGGTTTGGAGAGAGAAGATGCAAAGAGACTGGCAAAAAGTGAGGGTGCTATTGTTTCCGAATCTGTATCTAGCAAGACAAGTTATGTGGTAGTCGGTGAAAACCCGGGAAGCAAAGCAAAGAAAGCCATAGACCTCGGTGTGGATATTCTCACAGAGGAGGAGTTCCTAAAAATGTTGAAAATGTGATATGATAAAAGAGCTTTTAGGAGTTAGCTTGTAGCTTGCCTGCCCGACGGCAAGGCGGGTAGCTTCTTACGACGAAAGACGTGCGCAACATCGTCCGTCAAAAGCTACCAGCTACATGCTAACTCCTAAAAGCTCGTCATAGACCATGATAACAATAGATGAAGTCAAAAAACTCGCGAATTTATCGCGAATAGAGATTGCCGAAGAGGACATGCCCAAGCTTGCGAAAGATCTGGAGGCTATCTTGGGCTACATATCCTTACTGGAGAAGGCACCTTCGGCGTCTCCAGAACATAAATGGGAGCCACCTTTGGAAAATGTGATGAGAGAGGATGGAGAGTGGCATGATGCGTTGCTTTATCGTGAAAATATATTGGCGAATTTCCCAAAAAGAGAAGGAGATTATCTCAAAGTGATGGAAGTAATATCTTATGAATAGCAGATGAGCGACATCACCAAACTAACACTGATAGAAACGGTCTCCGTGCTTTCTTCTAGGGAGGTGAGTGCGTTTGATGTGGCGACTGCGTACCTTGAAGAAATTGAAACGCACGAAAGAGGTATATTGGCTTACAGAGAGGTATATTCGGACGTTTTGGATCAAGCCAAGGAGGCTGATGGAAAGATTAAAGGAGGGGAGAGTGGCAAACTTTTGGGTATACCGATAGCAGTAAAAGACAATATCCTTGTAAAAGGAAGGCATGCTGGTGCGGGGTCAAAAATACTGGAAGGGTATCGTGCGTCGTACGACGCGACCGCGGTCTCACTCCTAAAGAAAGAGGGGGCTATTTTTCTGGGACGAACAAATCAGGATGAATTTGCAATGGGAAGCTCCACAGAAAATTCCGCATATCAGATAACTCACAATCCTGTGGATCTAGATCGCGTGCCGGGCGGGTCTTCGGGTGGTTCCGCAGCTGCTGTTGCCGCAAATATGGCAGTAGCCGCTCTGGGTACAGATACTGGTGGATCGGTAAGGCAACCAGCGGCATTTTGTGGAATTGTTGGCTTCAAGCCGACTTACGGTACTATTTCAAGGTACGGGATGATGGCAATGGCGGCATCGCTAAATCAGGTAGGTACGCTTACGAAGACAGTCGCGGATGCGGAGCTTTTGTTCGATGTCCTAAAGACCGAGGATTTGACCAAAGATTCAAACAGTGTGCCTCTAGGTAAGCGAGTCTGTCAGACGCGCCATGGGGATGGCAAAAAGCTTGGTGTGCCACGAGATTTCCTGAAAGAAGGTGTAAGTGAAGTTGTGAGAGAAAAATTTGAGGCAACACTCAATGATCTAGCAAGAAAGGGGTATGAGATTATAGATATTGAGCTACCAAATCTGCACTATATACTGCCTGTTTATTATATTCTGATGCCGGCGGAGATTTCTACTGATTTGGCTCGTTTTGATGGAATGAGATATGGGTTGTCCGTGGCGGGAGAGAATGTAATGGATGTATATAAAAAGTCGCGAGGTGTGGGATTTGGATCGGAGCCAAGGCGGAGGATACTACTTGGTACATACGTACTGTCTGCGGGTTATTATAATGCTTATTATGATAAGGCATGCCAAGTACGCGAACTTGTGCGGAGTGATTTCGTGCGCGCATACAAAGATGTAGATGCTATAATCACACCCACGACACCAGAGCCTGCTTTCAAGATAGGTGACAAAGTGGAAGATCCACTTTCTATGTACTTGCAAGACATCTTTACAGTGAGCGCAAATGTGGCAGGTATTCCCGCGATATCCGTGCCGTGTGGTACCGCATCCGTAGATGGAAAAGATCTCCCGATTGGATTCCAGATCATGCGACCATGGTTTGGAGAAGACGATTTATTTCGAATAGCCAAAGATGTAACCGGCGAAAAATGAGCTTCCAGGATCTAGCTGGTAGCTTGTAACTTGTGGTGAGTTTGTAGGATATAGCTTGTAGTTTCTTGCGACAAAAAGCGCGCACAACAGTATCCATCAAAAAGCTATAAGCTACAAGCTAAATCCTAAAAGCTCAACACAAAAATATGTTTCTAAATCTTGAATACATTTTTTATCTGATATACAGCTTCGTTGCGCGCCCCTTTGGTGGTGGAGGGGCTGGTGGATTTGTACCGAGCGAAGGTTTGGATGCCACAGTCTTTGCTCTCAAAGTGGTGATGTGGAGTATTGCGATCATAGTGGGTGCGCTCTGCGTCTATGTATATTATCTGAAGGTCAAACTTTTGCGGGATATGGATAAACATCTCTTGCAGACAATGCACGAAAATGCAGAACTGGCTGGACCGAAGAATCGCGACTTTGATCGTCTTCTAAACATGGTGGATAGCGACAACCCTGCGGAGTGGAAGATTGCGATACTGGAAGCGGATAAGATGTTGGAAGCGCTCGTATACCAACTGGGCTTTGAAGGTGACTCTCTCGGTGAACGGTTGCGGAATGCTGATACTTCACGCATGACTACACTGGAAAGCGCGTGGGAAGCGCACAAGATAAGAAACAGGGTGGCGCATGAGCCCAGACATGTACTCACAAAGCGCGAGGCGCGTAGAGCACTCACCCAATACGAAGCTGTTTTACATGAATTCGGCATAGTCTAGGTCAAGAGTCAAACTCCAAGCATATTTTTTTACTAATTGACATATCAAAAAAGTTTAGTGTACAATACTAAAAGTTGTTCACTACGACAACCGACCAAAGGAGGTATCAACATGAGAAGGCATGTTTTTTTCTTTATCGGATGGATGTTTGTATTCGGGGTTGAGTACTCAAATATCTCTCTTGTAGAAGAGAGAATGCGTGAAAGAATAGCGCATGTTGAGGAGAGTACGATTTTTGAGAACGCGCTCACGGAGAGAGTGATGCGTCTAGATCTCCACAAGAGGAAGTATTATAGCGACTTCCGTGGAGATATTGAGTTCCTCGAGTGGCTTAGCCTAGAGGAGCGCAAGGTAGAGGAGCTCCGCATGCACCTGAAGCTTCAAAGAGGAAGCTAGATCTGCAGAGAGCTGTATTGGAACCAAGTGACCGACACCCAGAGAGTGTCGGTTTGTTATTTCTACACAAGACTCCCTTGTGCACAAGGGAGTCTTGTGTAGAAAGTGGGAGTAAGGCAGTTTACTCGCTCCCCGCAACAATAAATAAAAAGGGTCAGACCCCTTAAATCTAGGGGGTCAGACCCTTTTTATTTATTGTTGCGGGGGCGGGGTAGGTCACAAATAATTTTACTGACGTAAAATTTTCGCGACCCCGCCTCGCGGTGCTCGCCTTTCGCTTCGCTCAAACTCGCACATCGCTCCGGCTTTCAACTCCCGACGAAAAGCAAGCAGTTGCTTTTCTCCCCTCGCAACAGCAACAACAGAAAACGCCCGCTAGACGCGGACGCTTTCAGTTGGCTGTTGCGGGGGCGGGAGTTGAACCCGCTTCTGGAGGTTATGAGCCTCCCGAGGTACCGTTCCTCTACCCCGCTATGTGAATAAACATTGTACCACAAGCAGTTTCAATTTGAAAGAGGCTGAATTTTGATGTACAATGTTCACTCGTACATTGAGAATTTATGCCGTCTTAGCTCAGTTGGTAGAGCGCATCCATGGTAGGGCGCGAGCCCCTGCCCGCGACGCGAGTAATTGCATCGTTGACACCCGAATTACGGTCAAAATCCGCACACAGGACAAGACCGTGGCCCCACTCAAAATTGATGGGCCCGAACGACTGACAAGGGAACCCAGCCTTAGCTTAATGTAAAGAACAAGGTTGGGCGAAGATACAGTCTAGCCCTCGTAAATGTGTTAGTTAAAATACGAGGTGTAAGCGAAGGATGAGGTCCCCGGTTCAATCCCGGGAGACGGCTCCAGTATCGAAGTCAAATCATTTTCCGGTGGGGAAACCCGCGCGGCGCAGAGCGCCGCGTAGTGTGGCAGAGCCGTGCCGCGCGCTTGGCGCGCGTGGAGGGAGAGGTTCAATCCGAATATTTTTTGGAGGGAGGATTTTTGGGCTAAAGGAACTTTTCGGGGGCTAAATATGCTAAAGTAACCCTTTGTATAGCGTTACTTTTAAAAATATCTAAAATCATGTCTAAAAAAACAGCTCTTTTGCCCATCCTGTAACTCGTCACAAAC
>Ga0210019_1004887_pt1 | contig 11419 bp, 13 predicted proteins | sample CryGeyCG2114_020_2_FD_183969 | JGI IMG/M metagenome (GOLD analysis project Ga0210019, IMG submission 183969) | Groundwater microbial communities from aquifer - Crystal Geyser CG11_big_fil_rev_8/21/14_0.20 (SPAdes) (version 2) | ecosystem: Environmental > Aquatic > Deep subsurface > Groundwater ...
TGAGTCCGTTTCAGCTATGCGCTGCTTCCACACCTGTCTGAATTGAACATGTTTCTTTATTCGGTATTTAGCAATAGTATGCTATAGCATACTATTGCTAAATGGCAGATGATTTGAATAGACTGGCAGAGCCCTATGTAGAGTCACCGCCGGAGGCGGTGGCTTGGAAGAGTCAAGAAAAAGGGTGCGTCCGTAAACGGCGCACCCAACGGTCCGACAGAGCATGTTGTCGTCAGGAAATATAATACGCAAAGGCGAGGAACGCTGTCGAGAAGATGAACGACCATGTCGTCAGTCGCTTATTCTTCAACTTTGTTTTAATCGACCTCTCGTTATCGGAAAATCGAGCCGCTTCTCGGGCGAAATGTACCCCGAATATGATAAAGGTGAGACTTGAAAGGAGACAGAGCCCTATGAGTAAAAGTTTTGGTTCCATAAGCTTTTGTTGTTCTAGGGGCATTCTAGTCATAAGAGAGAAAAAGGCAAGGGAAAGAATATGAAATATGAAATGTAAAACATGAAGTAATACCATCCCCAATCAACCATTTCACCCAAATCCCTGAATTTTGGCTACAAAACTTCGTTTCGCGCTCGCCATATCTAGATATGACTCGCGCTCCTTTGGTCCGCCGTAGCACTTCGCGAAGGAGACCAACTCGTTTTTCGCTCAAAATTCAGGAATTTGTTGCTGCGAAAGCGTTGATTGGGGATGGTATAAAAAAAGAAAAGCGTCCCGAGGAGTTCGGGACGCTCGTGTGCATTGAGCGAGGGTCGGTTAGCTGTTTTGCATGACATACGCAGTAAACAGGGCGATTACTGCGAAGGCAAACGAAACAGTCGCCCACACTTGTTTTTTTCTCTCTTTCGCACGGTGCCGTTCTGAAAATGAACAACGCTTAGCGACGATAAGGAACGCAATCCCTCCGAAGACAAACGCGAAGCTCAGAAACAAACAGGCCAGTGCGAGGTTGGTGTACATTTCCTCCATATTTCCCGCAACTATTTTATCTTCCTCGATATATAAGGCAAGAAAAGAGTGTGTTCTGCTGGTGTATTCCTATAGGTTGAACAAAAGGCGTTTTTCAGGTATTCTCTTATGCACGTCTGATTCATGGTATATACTTCATGCTTCATTCATTTGCGGGATCGTCTAACGGTAGGACGTCGCTCTCTGAAAGCGAAAATTTTGGTTCGATTCCAAGTCCCGCAGCCACGTAAAATTCGCTCGCAGACTCGCTCATCACGTGGCGTGCCACGAGGTTGCAAACAGTAGTCCCGTGGGAGAAAAGCGGTTGATACTCTTAACGAATGGCGCACACGAATAAAGAAGCGGGGCGAGGGAGGACGGCTTGTCCCGAGGCAGTGTCTTCACTGCTTTTCGGGGCTGTTTTTATGCCTCAAAAAATGCTAGGATTTTTATATGAAAGGAGTTGAGGAATTGACCCAAAAATTGATTGCGTTCCGTAAGAAACGCGACTGGGAGCAATTTCACAAGCCAAAAGATTTGGCGGTTTCGTTGTCGCTGGAGGCTTCGGAGGTTCTCGAGCATTTCCAGTGGAAGAATGAGAAGGAGATAGAGGAGTACGTCAAAACGCACAAAGACGAGATCGGTGAGGAACTCGCCGATGTCTTTAACTGGGTTCTCATTATGTCCCACGATTTCGGGATTGATATCCTCTCCGCCTCCGACAAGAAAATTGCCCACAACGCTCTCAAATACCCCATCTCCAAATCCAAAGGTAAGGCTACGAAGTATACAAAACTTTAATTTCCTCTTACAAAAAACAGCCCATGCGTGAGGCTGTTTTTTGTCGGTCAAAGATGGTAGGATTTAGTGGATATGACGAGTGGACAGGCTATAAAAAAGATACAAGAAACTTACGATATAAATGCTATTTACGCGCATACTGTTTTCGGGATGACGAAGACTCCATATTATCTAGACGAAGCAGCAAAAATTATAGAGGAAAAGGCAAAACCATTTGTTAAGTGGGTTGGTGGCAAACGACAACTTTTGAAGCAGTTTCGTCTGATGCATCTTTATCCTCCAGATAGGTTTAATCCTAAGACTGGTAGATATTTTGAGCCTTTTGTTGGAGGTGGGGCAGTATTTTTTGATTTAGTGCCAAAAAAAGCTTTTCTTTCCGATTTAAATAGTGAACTTGTAACTACTTATAATGTGATTAAGAATGATGTTGAGAAATTGATTGACTCTCTTAAAAAACACAAAATTGATAAAAAGTATTTTTTACAGATTCGCGCACAAGACCCAGCAGAGCTTTCAGATCTAAATATCGCTTCCCGTTTTATCTATCTGAATAGAACTTGTTTTAATGGGATGTACAGAGTGAACAGTAAGGGCGGATTTAATGTTCCATTTGGTAAGTACACAAACCCTCTTATTTGCGATGAGGTTAATCTCAGAAAAGTATCAAAAGCGTTACAAAATGTTGAGATAAAAAGACAAGATTATAAAGAAGTTCTCAAGAGAGCTAGAAAAGGTGACTTTGTTTATTTTGATCCCCCGTACTATCCAGTAAGCAAAACAGCTTCGTTCACTCCGTACACTTTTGCTTAATTTATGAACCTAACTTTTAATACTAAATTAGCTGAAAATTACACAAGTTATTCTCAAAAAGCTCGGGTTTTGAGTGAGGCTTGGGTTCTTAGCGAAATATATTGCCCTAGCTGTGGCGATAGTATTTACGATTACGACAACAATAAGCCTGTTGCAGATTTTTATTGCAAAAAATGTTCTGAGGATTTCGAGTTAAAATCCAAAAAAGGCAAGATTGGTAAAAAAGTTTCTGCTGGTGCTTATTCTCAAATGATAAAAAGAATTAATTCACCTCAAAAACCGAATTTCTTTTTTATGGGTTATGTGGTCGAGATGTGGAATGTAAATGATTTTTTTGTTATCCCAAAACACTTTTTTGTATCCGAAATTATTGAAGAACGAAAACCACTTGCAGAAAGTGCTAGACGAGCTGGCTGGGTTGGTTCGAACATACTTTTTTCAAAAATACCAAAAGCTGGACAAATTTTTTATATTGAAAATGGAAAAGAGCTAGATAAGAAAGATGTACTGGAGAAATGGCAGAAGACCGTATTTTTGAAAAAAGTTAAGAAAGCTGACGCCAAGGGTTGGATTTTAGATATTATGAACTGTATCGATGCTTTAAATAAGAAAGAATTTACACTACAAGATGTATATGCTTTTGAAAAAGATTTGTCTGCAATACATCCTGAAAACAAAAATGTAAAACCAAAAATTAGACAGCAATTGCAGTTTTTGCGTGATAAAAATTACCTTACTTTTATAGGTAGTGGGATTTATCAACTGCGATAGGTTGACTTTGTTTCCGTTTCGATCAATGATCAGATCATTATAATTTAATGGTCTGTTTTTCTAGCTAAAATTTATGTCAATCCCAACTGAGAATTATTCAAAAGACATGCTTAAACTTCTTAATATTTACTATAAATCGGGTATTTGGAGAAAGTATAACTGGTATGTTTTTTTAGAAGAATTAGTAAAAATAATGCGTAAAAGAACATCTCCATGAGCTAGTTCTAAAAAATAAATCCTATGAACGAAATTAAACCAACAATTTTTACTATAACTAAAGAGGAAATTGAGAAAACTGTTAAGGAGATGATTGAGGAAGAAATTTTAGAAGTCAATTTAAAATTAAAGAGAGAGCAAATTGTTGATATTTTAGCATGCGTGGAAGGGGATGAGCTATTAGCGAAAGATATTCGTATGTCAATAAGGGGTTCTATTCGCGAGGCGTTATTCGAATGATGCCTACTAATAATTTAACATAATTGCAAATGATACTAAAAGAATTTATAAAGAAGCTAGAAGAAATTGCAAACAAACACGGAACATATGCTGAGGTGGTAATGGCGGATAACATCCTTGTTGTTAACCCAGTTTGCATGGAAATTTATCCTCGGCATAAAAAAGTAGTTGTCATAACAGATCAGGAATAATTTAAACTGGGCGCCAGAGGTTGTGAGAAATCTTATCCTGCGCTATTCAAAAGAAAAGGAGCACCTACTTGACTGTATGATAGGTGGAGGCACTACTGCGATAGAAGCAAAGATTTTGAATCGTCATATTACCTGTGTGGATGTTAGTGAGGAAGCGTTGGAACGAACAAAGGTGTCTCTACTATTTGAAGTTGAGAATAAGGCTAAGCAGAGAGTAGTAAAATGCGACGCGAGGAACATGAGCTTTATCAAAGACAATGAAATTGATTTTGTTTTAACTCATCCTCCGTATGCAGATATCATAAAATACAGTGAGGGTAAGATTAAGGAGGATTTGTCGGGGATCCATGATATAGACGCTTTTGTTGATGAAATAGAAAAAGTTGCAAAAGAATTGTTTCGGGTTTTGAAAAAAGGAAAATACTGCGCAATCTTAATGGGTGATACACGGAGATATAAAATGTATCAGCCGTTGGCGTTTAAGGTTATGGAGCGATTTTTAAAAGTTGGGTTTCAGTTAAAGGAGGATATTATAAAAAGGTAGTTTAACTGCAAAGCGACGGGATTTTGGGTAGAAAAATCAAAGGAGAACAATTTCTTATTGATAATGCACGAGCACCTTTTTGTTTTCCAGAAGGTTTAATATAGGACTTACGCATTTTTCCTTTTTCTGTCATTCCAGCGAAAGCTGGAATCCAGTATATAGCCGTTTTTTATGGCTCTGGATTCCACTTTTCAGTGGAATGACACCAAATGCGTAGGTCCTATAATAACAAAGACCTGTTCATTGTCACCGGCTCAAAATCTTGTGTTGTGAGTGGTGCGGAAGTTTATGCTACAATTTTGGTATGAAAATAAAGAAACTAACTAAAAAGGACTGGGACAATATGTGGGGCGAAAACGGACCGTATTCCCAGGTCAATCTGAAAGAGCAGACAAGGATATTGGATGATAGTATTAGTCGCGTGTTTTTGGTTGTAGAGGCTGAGATAAATCCGTTTACGTTTGAATATTGTCTGAAACATCGTGAGAAGTTTCTGGGTGACCCAGCTATTCAACAGCTACTTGATCATGCAGAATATCGTGGAGTTGAGGGTTATGTCGTTGGCGCGGGAGAGGAGGAATTACGTGATAAACGTTCTTTTGAAATTGCGTTTTCATATAGAAAGACAATGCTAGAAAGTGTTCTCAAAATGCATCGTTTTGTCATGGAGGAACTTGGCATTGTACGTCAGATGGGACGAGGAGTTGAAATAGAAGATGCAGTATCGGACAAAGAGATAAAGCTTGTCTGGAGTGAGTCTCTGGGTAAGGCTGTACCCATCAACGATAATGTATGGGACTCTAAAACGGTTGTACATAGTCCGGCTGGAACACAGAACGGCAAGATACGATACTATGTTGTGCTCGCGCTTGCAAAAGGTGTGGCGTTGGTACGGGAAGATATAAAATATTCTGCGCTAAGGATTCATGAAATCGCCGACCGGCTGGACGTGGATATTGAAGAGGGAGAAGGCGGTATGGGGTATATGATGTTCACCGTCCTGATCGGTCATGACAGAGCCCCAGCAGATTTTACAGAGAAAAGCATTGATGCCTCAAATGAGAAAAAGGTGCTATTTGCAAAAGATAATCTCATCACGAATGTTTCTCGACCAACAAGTATGGAGATTGAAAGTTTTCTCCGAAGCATAAAGCGAAGAAATAACTAGAGGTACGGGGGGGAAAGTTTGTAAAGTTGTAAAGTGGAAGGTTAAAGAAAAGAATTTAGAATTATGAATTACGACTCCACCGCTACTCTTTACTTGGGTAAAGAGTAGCGAAGTAAAGGTGTCAGGTACCTCTGATTGCGAAGCCCAACCACCGCCTCCGGCGGTGACTCTACACAGGGTTCTACCGTTGCATACAGCCCTCATTTAGCAATAGTGTACGTTCGTACACTATTGCTAAATAGGGAACAAAAAGAATATGCTGAACGTCGAACTGAACGAGGAGCAGAGTCAGAACGCACGTGACGCAGGAACAAGAACGTTAGTCAAAGGGTTATCGTTAACATTAATGCCTTCCATGCTGGTGTCATATCACTGCCTCTGGCGGTGGTAATCGATTTTGACGCGCGCGGATGAAAGAATTGATGGGTGAATTTACTGGCCTAACTACCGAAACTCACAAGCTCAAAAAGAAAATCCAAGAAGATTGGAAAGGGGTTTTATAAGCAGTTTATATCGGACTTACTAATATAAGCGAAATGGCAAATATGTTGAGGTTACTCTGCGCACTAAAAGCTATTAAATTGTAGGTAAAACCGTGAATATTGTCAGATTTAGGCGATTTTTCACGGTTATGTTGACAAAATCGTGAAAATGACTATACTTTCTATACATGGCAAAAACATCTGTAGCATTTAATAAAATAAACCTCCTCCGGGAAAGATACTACAAAGCATCAATAGGAAAAAATGCGCTCATTAAGCTTGTAAGCGAAGCGGAAATCGCTGATCAGGTATACAACTCGAACGCTATCGAGAACAGCACGCTCTCTCTTGAAGAGACAGAAAAGATACTGCTCCAGATAGATTTGGACCGATATATTTCTGAACGGGAAATATTTGAAGCAAAGAATCTTGCTCGAGTTGTATCGTACATTGACAAAAGAGCCAAAGAACAAGAAATCGGCTTTGATGCCATCTTGTCACTCCATAAGATGCTTATGTCGAATATCCGCGATGAAATTGCCGGAAGATTCCGCAAAGATGACGAGTATGTGCGTGTCGGAAGTCATATCGCTCCCGCTCCGAAAGAAATAAACGGAAGTCTTGAAAAAATGCTTTCGGAATACAACGCTACAAGTCATGAAAATATTATCAAACGTATTGCACGGCTACATCTCGCCTTTGAATATCTCCACCCATTTAATGATGGGAATGGTCGTATTGGACGTGTCATCAATAACTACCTACTCATACGAGATGGCTTCGTGCCGATAAATATTAAATTCATCGATAGAAAGAAATACTACGACGCTTTCAAAGAATTCGATGCAAAAGGAGCGACTGCTATCATGGAAGAAATCGTGGCCAGGGCACTTACAAACAGCTACCATAAACGTTTGGCATATTTGGAGAGCAAGAAAATCGTTACTCTTGCCGAGTATGGGAAGAACAACAAAATTTCTCATTCAAACCTTATCAATAAGGCGACTCGCCAAACCATTGAGGCTTTTTTAGAAAAAGGAGTATGGAAGATTGGCGAAGCGGATAAAGATGAATGACCGTTTCAACTTTTCAGAAATAGGACTTACGCATTTTTCCTTTTTCTGTCATTCCACTTTTCAGTGGAATGACACCAATTGCGTAGGTCCTAAGAAAGTAAAAATCAAAGATTACTGTGAGATGACATCAAGCAAGAAATAACGGGGACAGGCACTATTTTAATGAGCCCAATTCAAATCCCCCGACTCTGTCGGGGGATGTAGAGGCGTCCGGACGATACTCCGTATGCTAAACTACTCCCCATGCGATTTCGGAAAAGCTCCCACGCAGTGTATAAGACGGAGTATCACATCGAGGGGGGTTAGTCTGACTAACGGAAAGACTGATTTTATCCAAGAGCGAAGCGATTGGTTACAAAATCGAAGTGCCGCAGACTTATTGTGGCCTCCGTCTCGAAGATTCGCCACCTCCTTTACAAAGTAGGAATTGGGGAGTGTGCGGGGTTACATAACGTCGTCTTGACGGCTTTTGCGTTCAAATAGCACAATGGTGAGACAAGAATCGTCGTTACCTCTGTCGGCATATGCGTATGCTATACTGACACTATGAAAATACTCATACATCTGTTGGTTTCTACAGCGGCTATCATTGTTGCCACGTATCTTATACCGGGGACGACTATTACGCTCATGAGCGCGGTGATACTCTCAATTGTGCTTGGTGTGATAAACGTGTTTATTAAGCCGGTGGTCAAGCTTGTCGCCTTACCACTGACAGTACTGACACTCGGATTGTTCTCGCTTGTTATAAACGCGCTATTTATACTGCTCGCCGCCGCCATAGTGCCAGGTTTTAGTGTTGCAGGTTTTTGGATGGCCTTCTGGTTCTCTATCGCGCTGTCGCTCATCAACGCCTTCTTCAATGTGTTCCAAGATAAAGTAGAGGTGTAGGAAAAGTCATCCGGGATACAGAGGAGAGGGGGAAGAACATATATCGCAAACTAAGAGCCTATCCACTATCTTCCCCCTGTCCTAAAAGCCTTATTTTTGGCTCCAAAACTTCGTCTCGTCCTCAACATAATTCATTATGTTTCGGCCTCCGCCTCGTTTTTCGCCTGAAAATAAGGCTTTTAGGACTGGGTACCGCGAGATAGTGGATAGGCTCTAACAAAAACCCGCGAGACAAAGTCCGCGGGTTTGATAAGGGTTTGAATTGCATATTTTCAACTGATTGGGTTGTGCGTGGTGTCTCTCAAGCACTCTTTGCAGTAGAGAATCTCGGTTGAAAAGGCGGGGGGCTTTGCTAAATAAGATTTGGAAAAGTTTTTGTTACCACATTCGGTGCATTTCATCGGGGTTCTCGTTATCTTCTTTCCCTTTTGTTCTCCCCCCAGTTTCCCCCAGTTTCGTATGTTCATAGGCGTTCTCCTTCCTTACCTCAAAATACGTTTTCGCACGCACGGTGTCAATATGCGGAAGTAATGCACACATATGGCGGTTTCTCCTACAATGGAGAACTGTCCATTTATATCAAAAACAATTAAAAAGGAGCGCGCAATGTGTCGTTAGTATGTAGATTGAATATAGTGAGTCGGAAGAGTGATAAAATAAGGATATCGTAACAAACCTAATGAAAATTTATGAAATACGACTCACTCACCGATGTGATAGCAAAACTAAAAAATTCACCTCGGGTGAAGGGAATTCTTACGACAGGTACGACAGCATCGGAAATGAACGCTTCCAGCGATATTGATCTGGTAGTTATCTTGGATACAAATGTGGAGGAATTGAAGTCTGTTTACACGACAATTGAGAACCGATTTTCTGATATCTTCTTTTTTGATACGGAGTTTGTTAAGCGATTGGGAGGTAAGGGTGAAATAAAGGGGAACAGTTTTGAAGGGATGTTTTTGGAGTGGTTGAGGAAGGGTGCGGTAGAGCACGATTCAGGTGGCCTGCTATCAGAGTTGAAGAAAGAAAAAGAAGAAGCTCCTCCCGCGCAAAAAGTCAGTGAGCAAGAGGCGAGGGACTTGTGGGTGAAGGTAAACTACAATTTCATTGCCAATGCACGGTATTATGGTTCAAAAGAGGAGTTGTATCACAAGGCCCTAGAGATACGATTGCTTTATGGTGTCGTAGAGCTAATTACGGCGTACTTTTCTTTTCGTGGAATTCCGTGGCGAGGGGAAAAGGAAGCAGTAAAATATTTCGAGGTGAATGACCAAAGGTTTTGGGAGATTTTCCAAACGTATTCTGCGAGCAATACTCTCTCGGAGAAGATGAAAAAATATGAGGAATTGTACTCCTGTGTGTTCTTTGGGGAATATACAAAGTGGGGAAAAGACTTCATTATTCCGATTTCAAATAATACTGGTTATGACGAGAAACTTTCAGTCTTCTGGAATAGTTTGATAAGATAAGGATATGGGAGCATATCGTTTTAGCCCGATAAAAAGTGAGGAGGAGTTGCAGAAAGCGATAGAGTATACGCAGCGCACTTGCTTTGAGTTATGCAAAAAAGTCTTGGGTAACTATCTTCCCGTCGCGGGCAATATGGGGATATTTTGTCATTTTGATGACGAGTACGCTTTTCTTACTGATGTACGAAAAAAGCTGACAATAGAGGCTGACAATTGGAATCAAAAATACTTTCGTCTCCATGACCCCATTGTCGTACCAGAGGGAGAAGGTGTACCCAGAGCAGTCTATACCTATCTGTATATTCGAAAGCCAGACCAGCATACGGAGGTAGGGGATGTTGATTTTGTTCTCGATAGCGGGAAGTATTTGGAATTGAAAAATTCTCTTGTGTAGGGGGAAAAGGGAGGGCCTCGAAATATTTTATCGTCCTGGTATTGAGTTGCTCAGGCTATCCGATACTGATGTCGATGTTCTGTCCTTTGCCGGTCCGAAAAACAGGGAGGAGAATATGGGGAGGAACGTGTAGCGTATAACGTGAAGCGTGTAGCGAAAAAGAGAAAACAGAGTACGGTTTAGGTAATGAATGGGTTATGATACACTTTTGGCATGAAGAAAAACTATTGGTTACGAGGTGGTGTTGGTTATTGGGTTCATTCCATCGGTATACATATTTATAAACTGTAACCTGATTTTTTCCGACTATCACTGTTACAAGCGGATGGTATATTTTCCACCATTATAATAAAAAAGCAAAAGTAGATTGTCATTCAATTGTATGAGCAAGATATATGTCATTGGAGTTTTGATACTTGGTGTTGTGGGCGGGTTTTTGTTGTTGAAGGAAAGGGAGTATGTCCCAACTTTGCCGAACGTGGAGAAAAAGAGTGAATCGTTTGAGGTGGCTGAGATAAAAAAGAAGGAAGAGACCCCTTCTGTGAAGGAACAATCACCAAAATCGGAAAGTGTGGTGAATACCAATACCCCACCGATCCTTTTGAAGAACATTGGTATCAATCTCGATGACTACAATCCAGCAACACAGAGAGCTGGAGATTTTCAATTTACCAAGGCTCGACTAACTTTTGGGCGACTCTTTATGCCGTATGGGTTTGTCATTCCCGGTAGTACAAGCTCAACTGGAAGAGATAAGGCGAATCCTCAACCGACGTTTATTGTCCCGCTTGGCACGCCCGTACGCTCGCTTGTTGATGGAATCGTAGTGAGCACTCCGACGTTGTGGAGCGGTGATGTTTCTATTCAGGTAACGGCAAACGGAAAGCTGGAGAAGTGGGTATACGAGACCGAGCATGTTATGAATCCTCGGGTAAAGGCAGGAGACAGGGTCACCGCGGGACAAATCGTTGGCGAGGTAAGTAATTTTGACAAAGGCGCACCAGACGGATATGGAGCGGTTGAAATCGGTATTGTGAAAGGAGGAAATCCACCCGAGCACGTTTGTCCGTTTGCCTATCTCGACCCGAGTATAAAAGAAGAGACACTTAAAAAAATCAGCTCGCTTTACTCTGCGTGGGAAAGCTATGTGGGGAACACTTCGCTGTACAGCGAATCGGAGCCTGTTGTCGGTTGTATCACTCTCGATGCTATAGAGGGGTAGGGCGAAAAGAGAATTAGGTATAAGGAATAAAGGTATATAGGGCACATTACTGACCTTTCCATATTAGGTTAATACAGCCCGCTCGCTTTGAGGAAACCCCTGAGTAGCTTGCTGTCATTCATTGTATACTTCGCCTTTCTCACTGCGTGCCCAAGTTTTTCCATGCCCTCCGCC
>Ga0210019_1004891_pt1 | contig 11400 bp, 7 predicted proteins | sample CryGeyCG2114_020_2_FD_183969 | JGI IMG/M metagenome (GOLD analysis project Ga0210019, IMG submission 183969) | Groundwater microbial communities from aquifer - Crystal Geyser CG11_big_fil_rev_8/21/14_0.20 (SPAdes) (version 2) | ecosystem: Environmental > Aquatic > Deep subsurface > Groundwater ...
CCATAGAGCCAGTAATAGCGGGGATCTTTCAGGGCCTTGTGCAGGGCAAACAGCGCGGCGGTAACAAAACAGGCCAGGGGAACATCGAGCATGGCCCGGCGCGCCCCGTCCAGGAACATCCCCGGGAACAAAAGGATGAAAGCCGCAAAAAAGGCCACCCAGGTGTCCTGGTATAAATACAGGGCCATCCGGTAGGTGAGGTAAATGGTGACGACACCCAGGACCGCCGGGAAAAATACCGCCGCGTAAGTGGAAACCCCGAAAATTTTATAGGCCAGACCCATGAGCCAGAAAATCAAGGGGGGATTCTCAAACGAAGGACCGCCGAAATAGGTCACGACCCAGATATTTTCCGAGTCGAAGATTTCCTTGGCCTTCTGGGCGTAAAAGGCATCGTCGAAATTGGTGAGCCCCACGTCCAACTGGCGGCCCAGCAACAAAAGGACGGAGGTGAACAGGATGAACACCACCTGGAACCTTCGTTCGCTAAAAAACTGGATCAAGATTCACCTCGGTCAAATACACTTTTTTGCAGGGATCACTTCTATTCATTTTTGTAGCGGCCTAACCCGTCGTTCCAGCGGATGCGCAGGAGGTCGAGAAACATGTTAATAGGATCGACCCAGATCCGCACCCGGGACGCCTCGACATGCCGCCATTCCACCGGCACTTCGCGGACCTGCAACCCCCGCTTCTTCGCCAGGTAGAGAAATTCCACGTCGAAACTGAAACCGTCCACCCGCATCACCGAAAAAATGGGCGCGGCCTTTTCACGGAAAAAACATTTGAACCCGCATTGCGTATCGATGAAACCGTCCAGCACCAGCATCTGAACCATGCGGTTGAAGCAACGCCCCATTCCCTCGCGGTACCAGGCCTGGTGCACCACGACGTTGGAGTTGGGGAGGGACCGGGAGCCGATGGCGATGTCCCACCCTTCCCGCAGGGGAAGGAATAATTTCTCGATCTCCTCGATGGGAGACGAAAAATCCGCATCGGAAATCAGGACAAATTTGCCCCGCGCCTCCAGAACCCCTCTACGGACGGAGAAGCCCTTACCGCGATTCCTCTCATTGCGGACCACGCGGACCTGGCCCGGATTGAAAAACCGTCCGGAAATCTCCCCGGTCCGGTCCACACTTCCATCGTCAACAACCACCACTTCCCAGGAGTAGTCCTGCCGATTAAGGTAATCCTTCAACAAGGGAAGCGTTCGTTGAAGGCGATGCTCCTCGTTGTAAGCCGGGATGACAACCGAAAGAAAAAGATCGAAATTCATGGGGGCCGCGCAGGGCAGGGAATCGTCCGGATTACAGGTATCGATTCAGTTGCTTCCTGTCCTCCCCGGTATGGTGCGGGGGGAACAGGAAACCAAAGGTTTCCAGCCGCCAAACCAGCACGTCCAGCGACTTGAGCATGTAGAACCCGTGCCATAACGCGCAAGCAACGGAGCTTCGGTGCATCCCGCTCTGGCCCAGGATAAAATCTCTCAACTGTCTTTTGGAACGCCGGATCAGCGGCCAATTCCCCCGTTCGCGCAAGATACGGGCTAACCGGAAGAGATTGAGAATTCGCCGAACCATAACGAAACCGCGAGGAGAATTTAGACACCGCCCCCCGCAAACCCTATCTTTCCGGGTGACCCGTCACGACCATTTGCCGAAGGCGGACCTATACTATATCATTGACTTACATAAGTAAAGAAAGCCGTCCCGGCTTTCATCCTCATGCCAACCCGGAGAACACGATGACCCCCGAAGAACTGGACCGAACCGCGCGCGGAATGATCCGGCCCGGATCCCCCCTGGTGAACCATCATATGGAAATCATGCAAACCCTAGTCGGAATCGACAGCCGCAGTTTCAACGTCAATGAATTCGAAGGCGACCGCACCACCCCGAGCGACATGCGCGAGATCCTGGAATGCGCGCAAGACTATCTGGCCGCGATCGGCTTCAGCGACATCCGCATCAACTGTTCCCCTTCCGGCAAACCCCTCAGCAATCCCCTGCTTCTGGCGAAAATCGATGTCTCTCCCGAAAAACCCACCGTCCTGTTTTACGCCCATCTGGATAAGCAACCCTACATGGATGACGCCACGTTCCAGAAATGGGAAGGCACGGCCCCGACCCGGCTGAGATGGAACAAAGACGGCACCCGGGCCTACGGGCGCGGGGCCGCGGACGATCTGAGCGGTGTGGTCGCCACGGGGTTGTGCGTGGACGCGCTTTTACGCGGACTGGGAGGCGGTCTGGGAAATAAAATCCAGGAGGCGATTCGCCAACTGCCCTGCAATATCAAGATAATGTTCGAGACGGAGGAGGAATGCGGTTCGCACTCTCTGGTGGAGCAGATGCTTCAAAACAAACCGTTTTTCGAGGGAACCGACTGCGTCGTCATCACCGACGTGGTGAACCCCGCGACCGGCGTCCCCGGGCTGACCACCACCCTGCGCGGAATCCTGGTCTTCAAGACAACCCTGGTCAAACGGGATCCCGCCGCCCGGATCGACGAGCAGACCGCCCTGTATAAACTCACGTCCACCCTGATCCGGGAAGACCACTCCCTTGCCATCGAGGGCATTGCCCGGAGCGACCGGCCGGTCACCCCCGAGGAGGACGAGGGTTACCGCAAGGTGCCCACTTCCGTGGAACAGCTCAGAGAGACGGGCGGCCTTCTGGCGGAAACCCGATTGACGGTTCCGGAAGACACGGCGGAAGTTCTGAAAGCCCAATTGCGGAAATCCTACGCCAACGTCCGCCCGGGCCTCCGCGTGGCGGGGAGCGTGATTTTCGGCCAGGCCGGAGCCCGGTTGTTTTTCTCGGGGGTGAGCGAACCCGACACCCTCAAACGCGCCCTTGAAGCGCGGTTGCAGGCCTGGAACCGGTTCGAATTGAAATTGACGCTCCGGGAAGTTTCGCGCGAGGCGGAACAGGCGGTATTCGACCTGACCCTGCAATCGGCCTCCCAGGATCCTCATTCGGGAATCAACGGGGGGCCTTTCCCCGTGGCCGAGTTGCAACTGGCGCAAATGGTCGACCGCCTGGTGGGCCTGGAAGGAACCCTGCACCCCGAAATCGCTCCATGGGTCCAGGGCGAAATCCCGTCATTTCGCACTGCCGCGCTTTTCGTGGACTCCGACGGCTCGTGTCATCCCTTTGAAGAGAATCAGGCCAAAGCCGTGGTGGAAATACGGCTGGCGCCCGGGAACACTTACGAACACGCGGCTCAGGAATTGAGAAACCATCTTTTGGGACACGTCCCGAATGGGTTTGCCCTGGAAATCGAAGAATTCGTCGGCGCCTCTCCCTGGATGACGGAGATCGCCCACCCCGTTTTTCGGCTCGCCCTAGAGGCGCTGTCCACAGGATTCAAAGCCCGTTCCTGCCTTTATGGGTGTGGCGGTTCTATCCCCTTCGTTCCCAAACTCATGACTGTGCTGGGAGACGCCCCTCCCCTGTGCCTTGGCGCCTACGATCCCGAGGCCCGCATGCATGAACCCAACGAGAGCCTGTCGATGGCCGATCTGTTGGGATGCGCCCGCGCGATGGTCTACCTCATCTCATGGATAAATAAGGCTTTCCCAAAGGATTAAAAATGAAATACTTGCTATCCTTAAAATAAAAAGTTATTGTTTACGAACGTAAATCCACTTGGGTCCCATGATAATAAATCTAAAACCAAATATTATTTTGGCGGGGCGAAACTGCAGTCTGTAGCCACAAATTCATTCACCTTAAATGTAATCTATAGTAACTCAAATAGTGCCATTCGGATGGTAGCCCTTTAAATGAACACGGAAACCGAAGAGCAACATTACCGGCCCATCAATATTGAATTTCTGGACAAGGGGGGGGAAGAGCGGTTTGACATCTTTTACCGCACGGAGAGTTTCGGCAGTATAAAGTTTGTCAAATTTGCCAGTACCGATCCCAAGCACCAGGAGAAAGTGCGGCGCCTCCTTGAAGAGGGCGAGGCCGATCAGGAGTTTTTTATCCAGGAGGAAGACCTCTTCAAATATTACCGGTATGCCACGCGAAGCCTCCAAGCCATCGTTTCCAGTCCCAGCGTCCCCCTCGAGAAAAAGACGCAAAAGGTCTACGAGGTTTCCAAGGGCGTCATGAAGGAGTTTTTCGACTACCACGCCTCCGAAAAGATCCTCGAAAGCTCCCAGGAAGTGATGGGCATGATGGAGGATTGCCTCAGTACCGCGGACGCGGGTTTCGGGGCAATTGCCAAGATCACCAACAAGGATTACTACACGTACACTCACAGCGTGAATGTCGGGCTCTACTGCATGACGTTCGGGGTCAAAAACAAGATGCCGGGGGAAGAAATCCGGTCTCTCGGCCTGGGCGGAATGTTGCACGATGTGGGCAAAGCCCAGGTCGACACCGCCATCATCAACAAAAACGGCCGCCTGGATGAAACGGAATTTGAAGCGATGAAATCGCATTCTCCCCTGGGCGCCGAGCTACTGGCTAAAATGAATTGTTACAAGGACTGCATTGTTCAGATGGCGGGACAGCACCACGAGAAATTCAAGGGAGGAGGGTATCCCCAGGGGCTCCAGGGCGAGGAGATCGCCATGTTCGCCCGAATCTGCAAAATCATGGACGTGTATGATGCGTTGACCACCCGCCGGTCCTACAAAAAAGCCATGACCGCGTTCGATGCCCTGACCCTCATGAACAAGCAGATGGCGCCCGAATTCGACCCCAAGCTCATGAACCATTTCATCCGCCTCATGGGCCCCGATCTCTGATCCACCCGGTCCACAATGCTCACCGGCATTGGCATCCCGCCTCATTCATCATAAAATAGGATTTCCCGAATTCGTCTCGGGTATTTGCCACCCGGATTTCGCGGCACCTTATGAGCTCTTCACAAACAGGCTCTCCTTTCCCTCTCGGAAAGGGAGATGCCCTGGTGATCATCGACATTCAAAACGATTTTCTTCCCGGCGGAAGTTTGGCCATTCCCCGCGGCAACGAGGTGCTGTCCCCGCTCAACGGCTACCTGGACCTGTTTCAAAGGGACCATCTTCCGATCTTTGCCACGCGGGACTGGCATCCCGCGAACCATTGCTCCTTCCGCGAACAGGGGGGCCCCTGGCCGGTGCATTGCGTACAGAACAGCCCGGGAGCCGAGTTTGCGCCCGCCCTGGCCCTGCCCCCGGACACCGAGGTGATATCCGCCGACACCGTGCCCGAACAGGCAACCTATTCAAAACTGGACCGAACCGATTTCAATGCCCGGCTCCAAAAGCGGGAGATCCGCCGCCTCTTTATTGGCGGTCTCGCCACCGACTATTGCGTTCGTTCCACCGTCAGGGATGCCCGAAAACTGGGGTACGAGGTCTGTGTCCTGCTCGATGCGGTCCGGCCCGTGGACGTCCAACCGGGGGACGGGCAAAGGGCCATCGATGAAATGATCGGCCTCGGTTGCCGCACCTGCACGCTGGCGGACCTGAAGCCGCAGGTTCCCCCAACCGGAACCCTGCTCACCGACCTGTACCAGCTCACCATGCTTCAGGCCTATCACGAACGCAAAATGAACGATACGGCGGTGTTTGAATTTTTCGTCCGCGACCTTCCCGGGAAGAGAGATTTCCTTCTTGCCGCGGGACTGGAGCCGGTTCTGGATTACCTGGAAACTCTGCGATTCACCCCCCAGGAATTGGATTGGCTGAAAAAGAGCGGCCATTTCAAGGCGGGATTTGTCCAACAGCTTGAAACATTCCGATTCACCGGAACGGTCCATGCCCTTCCCGAGGGGACCCCGTTTTTTGCGAACGAACCCGTGCTTCGCGTGACCGCCCCGCTGAGCGAAGCGCAATTGGTGGAAACGCGGATCATCAATCTGCTTCAGTACTCCATCCTGGTGGCCTCGAAGGCCGCCCGGGCGGTGCTCGCGGCACCGGGAAAAATTCTGATCGACTTCGGCCTGCGGCGGGCTCATGGAGCGGAAGCCGGGCTTTGGGCGGCGCGTTCCGCCTATCTCGCGGGGTTTGCGGGAACCGCGACCCTTCAGGCCGGCGCCCTTTGGGGCATCCCCCTGTTCGGAACGATGGCCCATTCCTTTATCCAGGCGCATGAGGATGAAGCGGAGGCGTTCGAAAGCTTTGCCCGGTCCCATCCCGAAAACGTCGTTCTGCTTCTCGACACGTACGACGTCGAGGCCGCGGCGGAGAAAGTGGTGCAACTTGCGCGACGGCTGGAAAAGGAAAACATCCGGATCCGGGGAGTGAGGCTGGACAGCGGCGACCTGGCCGGACAGGCCAAACACGTGAGAATGAAACTGGACGAGGGAGGGTTCCCCGGCATCCGAATCTTTGTCAGCGGCGACCTCGATGAAACTTCCTTGAAGTCCTTTGCGCTCGGCCGCGCCCCCATCGACGGGTACGGCATCGGTACGCGGCTCACCACCTGCGCCGATGCGCCCTTTCTCAATTGCGTTTACAAGTTACAGGAATACGCGGGGCAACCGTGTCGGAAACGGTCGCAGGGGAAATCCACCCTGCCCGGAAGGAAACAGGTTTTCCGGCTATACGACGCGCGGGGAACCATGGAGAGGGATATCCTGGCCCTGGATTCGGAAAGGATGGAAGGCGAGCCTCTGTTGAAAACGTTTATGGAGGGCGGACGGCGCGTGGCCGCACCCATTTCCCTGGAATCCATTCGAGAACACGCCGCCGAACAACTCCGCCGCCTGCCCCCGCCGATGCAAACCCTGCAGGAAGCGCCACCCTACCGGGTGGAGATTTCGCCCGCCCTGCACCGGCTCGTGGATGAAGCCGACCGGAGAGCTTGCTGATCGACATCCGGGATCGACCCGGGAAGGCCTCCCCGCCAACAAGGAGACCGTTGCGTAACTCAAATATGTCGCCCTGAGCTTGTCGAAGGGCGATCTCCGGTTGTGCTTCGACGGGCTCAGCACGACACTTTCGGCGCCTTTCTCCGACTTATGCAAAGCTCTCGCCAACAAGCGGGATCCCGCCCCCATCCCCCAGATCCGTTAACTCTCAAACCCAACCGGCCCGTCATTCGCCGATGACCGATAAAGCCGCATCCAATTGTTCTCTCAATTGGGGTTCCCAGGATTTCAATTCCCCTTCCGAAATATTCAGCACTTCCAGCACCTTTCCGATATTCATCGGCGTGTGAGTGTCGATTCCATCGGCATACCCCCAGGAATCGGCAAGATGCTTTGCGAGGCAAATCACGCTGGGCAACTCATAGACCACCTCTTCCATGCGGGTAAGGCAACATGCGGAGACCGCATGAATCAGTTGATGGGGAAATTTCCATTTTTTGGCAAGCACCACCAGAACATCGGTGTGGGTGAAACCGAAGACCTCCCCTTCCGCCAGCGCCAGGGGAATGGATTTTTCAGAGCAAAGATTCAATGCTTTTTGAAACAAGGCGGGATACTGGACCGCGAGCGCGATTTTCCCGGCATCATGAGTCAACCCGGCGGTAAAACAGACATCCGTTTCCATGTTTCCGCGAATGCGGGCCAAGCCACCGGCGATGGCGGACGTTATCCCCATGTACCGCCACAGGCGCGGGAAATCGATGTCGAGATCGATGGAATTGAAATCGCGGAAGCGCTCCAGAATGGGAGTGGTGAGGATGATGTTCTTGATGGCCGCAGGACCCAAAAGGCCCAAGGCCTGCTGGACCGAGGCGATCTTTCCCGAAAAACCATAAAGCGGGGAGTTCGCTTTTTTAAGCACCCTCAAGGCAATGGCGGGATCGTACTGGATCAACTGGATGACATTGTAATCCATCGTGGAGGTGCGGCTCGACTCCTCCAGCATGTTCATGATCTGTCCGGGGAGCGAGGGCAAGCCCTCCAGATCCTTGAACGATTCAAGCATGGAGTGCTTCATCCGGATTTCCCTTGACCGTCTGGTTTCGTCCCCCTTCTTTGGCCTGGTACAAAGCGTGGTCGCACACCTTGATGAGGTCTTCGGCCCCCCCCGTCATGATTTTCGGGTCATATTGGCCGACCCCCGCGCTGACCGTCACATGGAATTCGGTTCCCTGGGACTTGAATGGGGTGGATGCCATTTCTTCACGGACCCGATCGACGATATGAATGGCCCCCGGCAGGGGAGTTTCCGGAAGGATGAGCAGAAATTCCTCACCCCCATACCGCGCCGCCACGTCGTTTGAGCGGCAGATCCGGGTCATAATGTGGGCCAGCTCCATCAGAATCTCGTCCCCTTTCTGGTGGCCGTAGGTGTCGTTGACTTTTTTGAAATGATCCACGTCCAGCATGGCGATGGAGAGGGGCGCGTTGTACCGCCGCGAACGGGCCAACTCGTTTTTCAGAAAGATCTGCATTTGCTTGTGATTGGTGAGGCCGGTCAACCCGTCGGTGACCGACAACCGCTCGGTCTGCTCGTGAAGCAGGGCGTTGCTGACCGAAAGGGAGAGAAATTCCGCCGCACTCAATGCGAAATCGAGGTCGGTGACATCGAAGGATCCCTTTTCGCTGTCATTGAGATTTATCGCCCCCACGATTTCGTTTTCCACCATGAGGGGAAGCGTCACGAAAAAATCGCATTGAAAAAGAGGGTTCTTCTTTCCCCGGTAATACCGGGACCGGGAAAAATCCTGCTCCAGAATATACCGGCCCCCGGCGAGCGCATCGCGCATGATGTCGGATTCGCTGTAATGAATCGTGAAATCGGTTTTAAGATCGGGGTGATTATGGCAGACAAGCTTCAAGTGACGCTTGCTTTTGTCGAAAAGAAATAGAGAAAAGTATTTAATCGAAAGGATATAGGGTAATTTCTCCGAGAGGGCCCTGAAGATTTCCCGGGAACTGAGAAGATTAATGCTTTTTTGAAGATAAATCAGATGGTCGAGCAGGAGCAAGGACTGGCCCAGCATCTCGTTTTGTCTCTTGAGCAGGCTCCGAACCACCACCAGTTCCTGCTTTTTCAATTTTTCGAGTTGCGCTTTATCCATGACCCCAATCTTGTTCAATCGCAAAAATCCGTCAAAAAAATGACGACGCGGACTCCCCGAAGCTTCGAAAACAGCCGCCGATCCCCAGGGTGGAAAAATCCGTTTCCCCCATTATATACTATATTTAACCTCAGTTTGAATTTTGCTTTTCAAAACCCATCCCCCGGAATATGTGGGATGGTATGGAATTTGCTCCCTTGGAGGTTGATGTTCAGACCCTCTCACTGGATTGAGGCCATGCGAATCGATAAAGCCGGAATCATGTTCCTCGTGGTACTGGGTTTCCTTTGTTTTGGGAAACCGCCGTCCGCGTTCGGCCAGATTCCCGAAGCGGGAACCGCCGCCGGCACCCAGGTGGAAAAGATCCGCATCGGTCCGCATCCCGAGTTTACCCGAATTCTGATCGATCTCAACCAGCCGGCCGATTACAAAGTCGAGGCCGATTTCAAAAAGAAGCTTATCATCCTGAGCCTTCCGGACGCTTCGTTGGGGGAGCAGGCCCAATCCCGAACCCTGCGGGACAAAAACCTTCAGTCGATCCAGGTCGCAACGGTGGAAGGAAGGGTCCAGATCCAGTTTCTCCTCCAACAGGCCAATACCCGGTTCTTCCATTATCTTGAAGAAGACCCGAATCGTATCGTGGTGGACTTCCAGGGATTGACCACCCCCATCCTTAAAACGAAGATCAAGGAAGGGGCCAAGACTACGGGTGAGGTGGTCGAGGAGGACAAAGGCAAACCCCGGGTCAAGGGGATGACCCTCAACCAGGTTGCGGCGCTGGTTCAAAAAGACACCGAAGAAAAACTGAAACAGGGGTGGGACGATTACCAGAAGGCCCTTCTCTCCTTTCAACAGAGGAATTACCGGGAAGCGGCCAAAATGTTCCGGGAATACATCGCCAAATATCCCGAAAGTTCGTATCTTTCGCATATCGCGTACCTCAACGCCGAAGCCGAATTCAATGCCGTATTCACCACGGAGCGCAATCCCATCTTCACCCGCGCCCTGGAGGCCTACAAATGGGCGGCGCGAAAATTTCCCGATTCCCGGTTTCACGATCACACGCTGTTCAAGATTGCCGATATCTACGACAGGATGGGCTATACCCTTGAAGCCCGGACCCTCTATCAGGAAGGCCTGAAGAGGGACCCCAAGAGCCTTTACAACGACGCGCGCAAAAGCGGGCTCGCGAACATGCTGATGAAAGAGGGGAGATACGATGAGGCCTATGGGGCGTTTCAAGTTCTGCTGAAGGAATCGCCCAAGAACCAGGACGCGAAAACGGCCCTGTTCGACATCGCCAACCATTATTTCGAACAGAAAAGCTATGACAAGGCAATTAAAATTTACGAAGACGGGGCCGATCGCTGGCCGGGCGAATTGAACGAACGTCCGGAAATCAACTCCAACATGGGCGACATCTATTTCGCTCAAAAAGATTATGAAAATGCCCGCAAGCACTTTTTCGACCTGATCAACCTTGCGCCCGAAGCCGAACTGGCGCACCGGGCGCTGAACCGGATCGGCGACTCCTACATGCTGGAAGGAAAAGACTTGAGCGCCTTATCGGTGTTCGACGAATCTTCCAAACTCAACCCGGGAACCGCGCTGTCGCAATATGGGGTCATCCGCATGGCCGACATCGGTGTCCGTAATCCCCGGCTTCCCGTTCAGGACGTGCTCCTCGACGTCACACATTATTTTCAGCCCTTCAAGACCTACGATACCATCGCGAAAGAGGCCGACACGATGGATGTTCTTGCCGAAGTAACCCTGAGCAAGGGCCTGGCCTTCATGCGGGAGCAAAATTATCTCAACGCGATCGAAATGTTCAAAAAGCTTCTGCCGCTGGGAGCGGAATCCCGGTTCTATCAGGAAGCGGCCAAATATATTCGCCAATCGCTGACCCTTCTGGTGGACCGCTATTCCCGGCAAAGCGGTTTTCTGCCCATCCTTTACGCCTACAGCGACTATGTGGGTCTGCGCCTGGGGGATATCACCAATCTGAAAGCCCTTCTGGAGATTGGCGAAGCCTATCAGTCCGTCGGTATGTATCAGGAGGCTCTCAATTTTTATGAAAAGGTCAAGGAAATGGACAGCCGGGAAACGTATACCGACCGGCTTTTCCTAAACCTGGGACAAATCCATCTCACCCAGGGGAACACCACCGAAGCCGAACTGGTGGCGCGAAGTTTTCTGAAAAATTACTCGCGGAGCGACCGCGTTCCCGATGCGCTGAAATTGCTGGCCGACTCTCTGAAACTGCGCGGCCGGCACGAGGAGGCGCTCGAAGCTTATGAAGATCTCCGCAAGCATCGGAAAGCGAACGTGTCGGAAGCTTATTATCTGATTGGGGAAGTCAACGACTCGCTGAAAAAACCGGCAGAGTCGGTCCAGGCTTACCGCAATTCCATCGCCA
>Ga0210019_1004893_pt1 | contig 11400 bp, 10 predicted proteins | sample CryGeyCG2114_020_2_FD_183969 | JGI IMG/M metagenome (GOLD analysis project Ga0210019, IMG submission 183969) | Groundwater microbial communities from aquifer - Crystal Geyser CG11_big_fil_rev_8/21/14_0.20 (SPAdes) (version 2) | ecosystem: Environmental > Aquatic > Deep subsurface > Groundwater ...
GGTCGTTTCCAGGTGCTCCCGTGCCTTGCGCACCGCCAGCGCATACGCGCCGAATTCGCGGCCCAGCCGCACCGGCACCGCATCCTGCAGGTGCGTGCGGCCGGACTTCACGATCCCGTCGAACGCGCGGGCTTTGCGTCTCAGCGATGTTTCCAGTTGGCGCATCGCCTCAAAAAGGCCTGGCAGCGCCATCAGAGACGCCAGCCGGATCGCCGTTGGGAAGGTGTCGTTGGTCGACTGCGCCATATTCACATGGTCGTTGGGACGGACGTGCTTGTACGACCCGCGGCGCGCCCCAAGCAGCTCGTTCGCCCGGTTGGCGATCACCTCGTTCGCGTTCATATTGAAGGAGGTCCCTGCCCCGGCCTGATACACGTCCACGACGAACTGGTCGTCGAAGCGCCCGCGCAGCACCTCATCCGCGGCCCGCATGATGGCGCTCGCAGGGCGGCGCGGCAGCTCACCCAGCGTCGCATTAGCCGAGGCAGCGGCTTTCTTGATGAGGGCGTAGGCGCGGATCAGCTCCACGGGCATGCGCAGCCCGCTGATGGGGAAGTTTTCGACGGCGCGGAAGGTTTGAATGCCGTAGTAGGCGGACGTCGGCACCCGTTTGGTGCCGAGCGAATCGCGCTCCAGGCGGGTCGGCATCAGCGCAACTTAGGAGAACTCAGCGAAGATCGCTTCGAGCCGTGGCGGACTGGCCGCTTGGGCCTTCTTGATCACGCTGGCCACACCCTCTTCGAAGGTCGGCTGCTGAACCTGGTAGAACACGCCCAGCAGCAGGTGCTCGGTCTGCAGGGCAAGCTCAAACGCCTTGGCCCGGTTCGTCGCGTCATGGTCCGCTGGCATCTCTTTCAGGCGCGGCGGAATGACCTTATAGGTATTGTGGAACGTGATGCAGGGGCTGATGACGTTCAGAAACGCGAACCCCTTGTGCTCCGCCGCTTTCGTGATGAGGTCGGTCAGCTCCTTGGGCTTGCCCGAGTACCCTTGCCCGACGAACGTCGCGCCATAGGCGATCAGCATGGCGAGCGGGTTGAGCGGCTGCTCGATGTTGCCGTAGGGCGTGGAGCCGGCCTGGTGGCCCACCTGCGACGTCGGCGAGTACTGGCCCTTGGTCAGGCCGTACGTCGAATTATCCATGACGATGTACACCATGTCCGGATTGCGGCGCGCCGCATGCGGGATGTGGCCGCCCCCGATCGCGAAACCGTCACCGTCGCCGCCGACCCCGAAGACGTGCAGCGACGGGTTCGCCAGTTTTACCCCGAGCGCGACGGGCAGCACCCGGCCGTGCAGGCTGTGGAAGCCATACGACTTGATGAAACCTGGCGTGCGTCCGGAACAGCCGATCCCCGAGACGACGACCAGATCCTTGGGGGGGACCTTCAGCCCGGCGAGCGACTTATAGAGCGAATCGAGCACGCCGAAGTCGCCGCACCCCGGGCACCAGATCGGGTGCTCGTCGGTCTTATAGGTGGACGGGGACCACGGCTGCTCGGCGATTTGCGTGGACATTGGTCGCAACCTCCTCAATCTTGTCGAGAATCTCCTTGGGAGTGAACGGCAGCCCGATGCACTTGTTCAATTGGACGAAGTCGATGGCGAAGCGCTTGCGCAGCGACGTGGCGAACTGCCCGGTGTAGTTGACCTCCGGGATGATCACTGCTTTGGTGCCCTTGATGAATTCCGACAGTTTTGCCAGCGGCAGCGGGTACAGGATCTTCGGGTGCAGCGCGCCCACGGAGTAGCCTTTCGCTTGGGCCAGCTCCACCGCCTCGCGGATCACGCCTTCGGTCGCCCCCCAGCCGATCACGCCGATCTCCGGGTGCGGGTCGCCGTAGAGCCGCACCAGGTCGTTCGAGATCGCTTCGACCGCCACGAACTTCCCGTAGCGCTTCTGCGTCAGCCGCAAGTGGTTCTCATGGTTGGAGGCCGCCGGGTAGCCGCTCTCGTTATGCTCCAGGCCTTCCGCAACGTAGCCGCCGCCCTCCATGCCGGGGATCGACATCGGCGAGACGTGGTCCGGCGTGAACTGGTAGCGCTTGTAGTTCGCCATCTGATCGGCCGATGGCTTGCGCCGCTCGATCACCGTCACCTTCGACGGATCCGGCACCGGTACGGTGGCCTTGCGATGGCCCAGCGACGCGTCGGAGAGCACCACGACCGGCATCTGGAACTGCTCCGCGATGTTGAACGCGCGCATGATGCCGTAGAAACAATCCTCGACGCTGGTCAGCGCCATCACGATCCGGGGGCAGTTGCCGTGGCCGCCGTACATCGCCAGGTACAAGTCGCCCTGCTCGGTCTTCGTGGGCATCCCGGTGGACGGACCCACGCGCTGCACGTTGACCACGACCGCCGGCAGCTCCGCGACCACCGCCAGCCCCATCATCTCCGTCATCAGCGAAAAGCCGGGGCCGGACGTGCCGGTCATCGCCTTCTTGCCGGCGAACGACGCCCCCAGCACCACGCCCATCGCGGAGATCTCATCCTCGGTCTGCACAACGTAGCCGCCCAACTTGGGCAGCTCGCGCGCCAGGAACTCCATGATGTCGGTCGCAGGCGTAATCGGGTAGCCGGCGTAGATGCGACAGCCCGCCGCGATGGCGCCCAGCGCCAGCGACTCGTTGCCTGACAGCACCAGCTCTTTCGCCTGTCGGGGGCCGCGGCCCATCCGGATGGGGTCGCGCTTGGGCTGCTGCTTGATGTAGTCCGCGCCGACTTGCAGCGCCTGGAGGTTCTTTTGAACGACGGTCTCTCCCTTGCGGGTGAATTTCTCCTTCAGCAAGTCTTGAAACGTCTCGAAGGGCAGATCGAACAGCTGCGCGCAAATACCCAGCGCGATGATGTTTTTCGTCAGCTTCACCCCGATCTTTTCGGTAGCCAGCGACGTCATCGGGACCGCATAGTAGATCAGCGCGTTGTTCACCGGCGGGGTGAAACTGTCCGAATCGTAAATCACTACCCCGCCCGGACGGACGTCCTTGATATGCTTCTGGTAGGCTTCCTCGTTGAAGGCCAGCAGCACGTCGACCGCCGCGCCATACGAGAGCAGCAGCTTGCCCGAGGCGCGCACCTGATAGTTGGCGTGGCCGCCCTTGATTTCCGCTGGGTACGTGCGGAACGTGTAGATTTCAAACCCGGCGCGCGCCAGCGCCACCGTTAGCATCTCCCCGGTGCTGATGACGCCCTCGCCGCCCTCGCCGCCGACGCGGAAGACGTAGTCGACGGCCGATAAATCGCGATTCGCGTTAGAGTTTGACGACATCGAGTTGCTCATGCGTGATCTCTGAGCCCGCAGGCTCCATCCTCCAGGTCGTGCCGTTCACCCAAAACTCCAGTCCCTCGCCGTCCGGCCGCTTCTCGGCTTTCGTATGTTGCAGGATCAGAGACACCGCCATGTCGCGGCCTTCCGTGGACCAGGTCCCGGCCACCATGGCGGCCGGCCCGGCGAACTTCGGGCGGACGCACACATAGCCCTCTTGCGAGTGCCCTTCCAGCATCAAGTTTTCCAGCTCGTTGCGTCCGATGATGATCTTCGTATGCGGCCCGATGCGGAAGTGCCGGCCGATCGTCAGCAGCTCCATGTCTTTCGTCGTCGGCCGCGTGTCATGATCGAACAAGTCGCGGGTCTTCTTGGCGAACTGCTCCTCCGTCAGCAAGCAGCCGCCGGCCGGCGTGGAGTGCTCGGTGATGCCCCCCTCAGCCGCCAGCGCCATTTGCTCCTGCCGCGAGCGTCCGGAGATCTGCAGGAGCCGCTCCCGGTCCACCACGCCCAGCAGCTCAGGCAGCGTCGGCTCAAGCAGCTGGGCCGAGAGCGGCCGCAGCAGCAGCCCTTCCAGGCCGCTGTCCGCCTCGATCGTCTCAAGCGGCTGGCGCCGCTGCGACATCGGCCGCTGGCCGAGCACTTCGCCGGTCACGATGAAGCCGGCCCCGATCTCTTCCATGTAGCGCTTGGCGATGCGGAACATGTAGATGCGGCAGTCCACGCACGGGTTCATCCCGCTGCCGTAGCCGTACTTCGGCGAGCGGATCACGTCAAGATACGCATCGCCCACGCCCAGCACCATCAAGGGGATGCCCAGCTGCCGCGCGCACGCCTGCGCCTTGTCCTTCTCGCAGCAGCCCCAACTCATCGACAGATACAAGCCGTACACCTCGATGCCCTGCTCGAGCATCAGCTTGGCGGCCAGCGCGCTATCCAGCCCGCCGGAGATCAAGGCCACGCACTTCTTATGCATCATTTGCTATGCTACCATAAATGGAAACAGGGCCGGTGACCGACATCCACTGGCTCAACCGGCCTCACCGGCCCACAACAGGCTCAACCACGTTAGACGGCAACGAGAATATCGTTTCCTTCAACTTTCACGTCAAACGTCTGAACTTTGATCGATGAGTCCATCGAACAGGCGCCGGAGGTCACGTCGTACTCCCATCCGTGCCATGGGCACGTTACGCTGGTGCCGGCGAGGCTGCCCTCACCGAGGGGCCCGCCACGGTGCTTGCAGGCATTGTCGGTGGCGTAAAACGTGCCGTCGCAATTGAACACGGCAATCGCCTTTCCCCCAACTTCCACTACCTTGCCGGTGCCAGGCGGAATATCGGAGGTTTGGGCCACCTTCGTCAACGTCGCCATGAACTAAAGGAAGTCCTCCATGAACGACGCCAGGTCGTTACGCTGCAGCGGCTGCTTGGAGAGTGCCTTGCCGCTGCGCAGCGCTGGCTCCTGGTCCTCGTACGTCGGCCGGTCCACTTTGTAAAAGAGCCCGATGGGAATGCGCGCGCCCCACTCGAACGATTTTTCCATCGCAAGCCGGAAGTCGTTCGTGTCGTGCTTCTCGTCTTCCAGCTTGTAGACCCGCTCGCGGAACCACGGGTAGGTATTGTGCTTGTTGTAAGTCACGCAGGGGGAGAACACATCGACCACCGCAAACCCCTTGTGCTCAATCGCACCCTTCATCATCTGGGCCAGGTGCAGGTTTTCACCGGAGAAGCCGCGCGCCACATAGGTCGCCCCACAGGTCAGCGCCAGCGCGATCGGGCTGAGTGCCAACTCAATCGTCCCTTCCGGTGTGGACTTCGTCCGCACGTCTTTCTCCGTCGTCGGCGAGGCTTGGCCCGTGGTCAACCCGTAGATCTGGTTGTCCATGACGATATACGTCATATCGATGTTGCGCCGGCAGGTGTGCACGAAGTGACCCACCCCGATCCCGTAGCCGTCGCCGTCGCCGCCGGTCGCGATCACCGTCAGGTCATGGTTGCCCAGCTTAGCTCCGCTGGCCACCGGCAGCGAGCGGCCGTGCAGCCCGTGGAACCCATAGGCGTTGATGAACCCCGGCAGGTTCGAGGAGCAGCCGATGCCGGAGACCACCTGCACGTTATGCGGCGCGATGTCGAGCTCCGCGATCGCCCGCTGCAGCGCGTTGAGGACGCCGAAGTCGCCGCAGCCCGCGCACCAGTCCGGCTTTACCTTTCCGATATATTCCTTCACTTGCGCCATGCGTGCTCTCGCTCCTTTGTCTGTCTGAGCTTAATGTTGTCGCTGGGCCTCGGCGCCAACCGCCGGGTTCTCGATCGGCGAGAAGTCCGCCGGAATGCCTTCATCGCTGACGACCGAGGCGAATACCGACGTTTTCGGTTTCGTCTTCAGGATCGTCCGCGCCTGGTCGGCCACCTGCTTGGGCTCAAACGGCTCGCCGTCGAACTTGCGCAAGTGGTGCTGGATCGAAATGCCGGTTTCCATGCGGATGAGCTTCACGATCTGTCCGGTGTAGTTGGCTTCGACCGACATGGTCATCTTGCACTTGTTCAAGAGTGCTGCGACCTGCTCGCCCTGGAACGGCCAGATGTTGCGCAGGCACAGGACGTTGACCTTGAGGTCTTCCTGTTTGAGCACCTCCATCGCCTCCAGCATGACCTGGTACGTAGAGCCCCAGCTCACCAGCGTGAGGTCGGCGTCTTGGGGACCGTCAATCGTCGGAGCCGGCAGCTCCTTGAGGATGTGCTCCATCTTCCGCATACGCTTGCTCATCATTTTCACGCGGATCGCCGGGTTGGTGAACACGTCGCTGATGACGATGCCGTCCTCGTCGTGCTCATCGGTCGCCGAGGTGTAGATCGTCCCTGGCGTGCCAGGCAGCGCCCTGGGCGACACGCCCGTGGGCGTGTCAAGGAAGCGCCGGTACCCGTTGCCGTTCGAGCTGCTTACCATCGGGCCCCGCTCGATCGGCACATTCGTGATGTTGACCCCGTCGAACGTTTCCAGCCGCTCGGCCAGGTACAAATCGCTCGTAATCAGCACAGGGCACTGGTACTTTTCGGAAAGATTGAAGGCTTGGATGGCCACATCGTAACATTCGGCCACGGTGCGGGGAGCGAAGATCACGCGGGGGAACTCGCCTTGCGAGGCGCCCAGCAGCTGGAACAGGTCCGCCTGCTCGGTCTTGGTGGGGAGCCCGGTCGAGGGGCCGCCGCGCTGGACCTCGACGATGACGACCGGCGTTTCCGTCATGCCGGCCTCGCCGACCGCCTCGGTCATCAACGCAAAACCGCCACCGGCGGTTCCGGTGGCGGCCCTGACACCCACATGCCCTGCGCCGATCGCCATGTTGACGGCGGCGATCTCGTCCTCGCACTGCTTGACGAGGACGCCCGCCTTGGCGGCGTACTTGACCAGCCAGTGCAATAAGGAGGAAGCCGGGGTCATCGGATACGCGGAGTAGAACCGGCAGCCCGCCGCGACCGCGCCAAATCCGACCATCGGGTTGCCGCCGGCCAGCGGACGGCGCTTGCCGTCCCCTTTGCCGATGCGAATCTCGCCGACCTTCGCCTTCACCGAAGCGAACGCCATCCCCTTGTCGAACGCGTTGAGGTTGGCCTTAATGATCTCTTCGCCTTTTTTCGCGAAGCGTTCCTTGACAAGCTCACGAATCGCCGCCGGATCCAGCCCCAGCACCTGCATCAGCGCACCCATCAGCGCCGTGTTTTGCATCTGCTGGTTACCGACGAGCTCCATCACGGGCAGACCGATGAGCTGCACGCCCTTGCCCACCTGCGCAGGCGCAGCCTGGAACTTCTCGGTGTTGTAGAACACCGCGCCTCCGGGCATCACGCGCTTGCCGTAGCGCTGCAGCGTGTCCTGGTTCAGCGCGACCAGGTAGTCGAGCTCGTCGCCCTGCGTGTGGACTTTGTGCGTACCGATGCGGATGTGCATGCACACATGGCCGCCGCGGATCACCGATTGGTAGCTGTTGTAGGCGAAGACGTGGTAGCCGGAGCGCGAGCACGCTTTGGCGAACGATTCGCCCGCCGAGGCGATCCCGTCACCCGCAGCACCCCCGATCCATACCGTAAGCTCTGTGTGCTGTTGTGCCATGCCCATCACACCAACGCCGCTTTGCCCGCCGAAGCCGGCCGGCTGACTTCCTGCGTCATTTTGGTGATCCGCGCGGCGACTTCCAGCGCTTCGCCGAACCGCCGCTGCCACATGTTGCGGCCGAAGATGAAGCCGGTCACCCCGGCCTCCAGCGCTACCTGGACGTCATCGAAGAGCTCTTCATCGGTCCGCTTCGAGCCGCCCGACATGAGCGTGAGCGTCTTGCCCGCCGAAGTCACCACCTTTTCCAGCATCTCGCGCTTCGTCATGCGCAGCTCCCGGTACTCCTTCGGGTATTGCGCGCGCTTCTCGTCATCGATCTTCGGATAGTTGACCTTCACCACGTCCGCGCCGAGTTCCTGCGCGACGCGCGCCGCGTAATCCACGGCGTACAGGCTGTCCTTGCCGCCCTTCGCGTCCATGTACTTGCCGCGGGGGTACGCCCACATGATCACTGGGATGCCCGCCCGCTCGGCCTCGCGGCGCACCTTGCCGAACTGGATGAAGTCGTCGTCCTGGCGCGGTGAGCCGATATAGCAGGTATAGCCGATCGCTTCAGCGCCCAGCCGCACCGCGTCATCCACGCTGGCACTGCAGGGTGAGAATGCGTCGTCATCCGGCGGTACCTCGGTCTTGCCGTTGATCTTCAAAATGAGCGGCACCTTGCCGGCGAAGCTCTTCAGGTACTTCTCAGCCAACCCGACCTGGAAGGCGATCGCCGAAAAGCCGCCCTCAAGCGCCAGGCGGAGTTGGAACTCGGGGTTGATGCTTTCCGGGTTCACGAAAAAGTCTCGCGGCCCGTGCTCCAGCCCCTGGTCGATGGGCAGCACCATCATGCGGCCATAGCCCGGCCCATATTTGTACAACAGGCGGTACAGCCGGGTCTTTTTTCCGGTCGGCAGATCGAGGTCTTCGATGGTGAGAAACCGCTTCGACATCCTGGCTCCTTTTGTCTGCAAGGTTAGAATCGAATGCCGGCTTGCTTCAGGAACGATTTATCCGAGTCGGTGAGCTCAAAGCGCAGCTCCTCGCCGACCGGCTTGCCGCCGATCAAGGGCACCACGTAGATGGCCAATTCCACCTGCTTTTCGCGCAGCATCCGGCGCAGCTCGCCGAAATCCTCGCCCTGCGCCACGATCTTCTGGATCGCCTTGTTCAGTTTCTTCAGGTGCTTGGCCAACTGCTTCTCAATTTCCATGACTCTCAGCCTCCTGCAGCAGTGTCTGCGTCGTCTGCGTAATCCGCATGGAGCAGAACTTTGGTCCGCACATCGAACAGAACTTCGCGTCTTTGTAGAACCCGTCGGGCAAGGTTTCATCGTGCATCTTCCGCGCCGTCTCAGGGTCGAGCGACAGCGCAAACTGTTGCTCCCAGTCGAACGTGAAGCGCGCGTGCGAGAGCGCATCGTCCCGCTGCCGGGCACCCCGCCGTCCCCGGGCGACGTCGGCCGCGTGGGCCGCGATCTTGTACGCGATCACCCCGTTGCGCACGTCCTCGTTGTTCGGCAGCCCGAGGTGCTCTTTGGGCGTCACGTAACACAGCAAACTCGAGCCGTACCAGCCCACCATCGCCGCGCCGATCGCCGAGGTGATGTGATCGTAGCCCGGCGCGACGTCGGTCACGAGCGGGCCCAGCGTGTAAAACGGCGCTTCGTGGCAGTACTTCTGCTGAAGCTTCACGTTCATCTCGAGCTGATCCATCGGCACATGGCCCGGCCCTTCGATCATCACCTGCACGTCTTTGGCCCAGGCGCGCTGCGTGAGCTCGCCGAGCGTTTTCAGCTCGGCCAGCTGCGCTTCGTCCGAGGCGTCCGCCAGGCAGCCCGGCCGCAGGCTGTCGCCGAGGCTGTAGCTGACGTCGTGCGCGCGAAGGATGTTGCTGATGTCATCGAAATATTCATAGAGCGGGTTCTGCGCCTGGTGTGCTGCCATCCACTGCGCCAGTAAGCTGCCGCCCCGGCTGACAATGCCGGTGATGCGGTTCTTCACCAGCGGCAAATACTCGTAGAGGATGCCCGCGTGGATCGTCATGTAGTCCACGCCCTGCTGGGCCTGCTCCTCGATGACCTCAAGGAGGATCTTTGGCGTCAGATCTTCCACCCGCTTCACGCGGGTAACCGCCTCGTAGATCGGCACGGTGCCCAGGGGCACCGGGCTGGCGGCGATGATCGCCTTGCGGATCTCCGGGATATTGCCGCCCGTCGACAGGTCCATGACGGTGTCCGAGCCGTAGTGCACCGCCATGTGGAGCTTCTTGAGTTCTTCGTCGATGTTCGATGTCAGCGCCGAGTTGCCGATGTTGGCGTTGATCTTGACGGTCGCGACGATCCCCACCCCCATCGGATCCAGGCTGGTGGCCAGGTGGTGGATGTTGGCCGGGATGATGAGCCGGCCGCGCGCGACTTCCGAGCGAATGAGCTCCGGATCAAGCCCTTCCCGTTCGCCGACCCGCTTCATGGCCTCGGTGACAATGCCGCGGCGGGCAAATCCGAGCTGTGTTGCTGCTTGGCTGTTCGGTTCCATCGGGCTGTAACGTCCTCTACGGTAGGGTAATCCGAAGGCGTTATTTTAGCATAAGCACCTGGCGCGCGCCAGATGCAGCCTATGAAGCGAGTGGCAGGCGGATGAGCGTCAAAAACTCGCCGCGGGTCTTCTCGCTGGACCGGAACACCCCCAACATGGAGCTCGTAACCGCCCGCGAGTTCTGCTTTTGCACCCCGCGCATCATCATGCACAGGTGGCTGGCTTCCACCACGACCGCCACGCCCAGCGGCTTGACGTGCTCCTGGATCGCTTCGGCGATCTGGGTGGTGAGCCGCTCCTGCACCTGCAGCCGGCGGGCGAACGTATCCACCAGCCGCGGGATCTTGCTCAACCCGATGATCCGCTTGTCCGGCATATACGCCACGTGGCAGCGGCCGAAAAACGGCGTCAGGTGGTGCTCGCACAAGCTGAAGAAGTCGATGTCTTTCACGATCACCATCTCATCCTGCTTGACGTTGAAGCACCGGTTGAGGATCTTAGCCGGGTTCTGCTTGTAGCCGGACGTCAGGAACTGCAGTGCTTTCTTCACGCGATACGGCGTGCGCCGCAGCCCTTCCCGCTTGGGATCTTCGCCCATCAGCGTGAGCAGCAAGCGGACCGCGCCTTCCCACTCCTGGCCTCGCGGGATCTCAAGCGATGCGGTCAGCCGCCGCAGCTCTTCGTCGCTCATTCGCGCGGCTTCCACTGCTCCATCAGCTCGACCAGCAGACGCACCCCGAGCCCGACCGCACCCTTGGGAATGTACGGCTTGTCCCGGTCCGCCCAGGCGGTGCCGGCGATATCCAAATGCGCCCACGACTTCAGCCCGTCGGTGAACGCTTCGAGGAACTTCGCGCCGGTGATCGTGCCGGCTTGCCCGGTATCGCTCACGTTCTTGATGTCCGCGATGTCCGAGCGCAGCATCGGCCCGTACTCGTCCCACAGCGGCAAGCGCCACACGCGCTCATACGTTTCCTTGCCCGCTTGGTTGATGCGCGCGGCCAGCTGCTCGTCCTTCGTCAGCAACCCGATCGCCTCGGAGCCCAGCGCCACCACGCACGCCCCGGTCAGCGTCGCAATGTCGATGCAGCAGTCCGGCTTGAAGCGCTTCGCATAGTGGAGGCAGTCGGAGAGCACCAGCCGCCCTTCCGCATCAGTGTTGATGACCTCAATCGTCTTGCCGGACAGCGTCTTCACGACATCGCCCGGCTTTTGCGCGGTACCGGAGGGCATGTTCTCAGTCGCGGCGATGATGCCTACGATGCGATACGGGAGCTTCAGCTGCGCGGCGGCTTGCAGCGTGCCCAGTACCGCGGCCGCACCCGCCATGTCGTACTTCATCAATTCCATCTTCGAGGAGGGCTTGATGCTGATGCCTCCGGTGTCGAACGTGATACCCTTGCCGCACAGCGCAAACGTCGCCTTCGCGCGCGCCGGGCGATAGTCCAGCACGATGAACTGCGCCGGATGCGCGCTGCCCTGTGCCACGCCGACGAT
>Ga0210019_1004895_pt1 | contig 11392 bp, 10 predicted proteins | sample CryGeyCG2114_020_2_FD_183969 | JGI IMG/M metagenome (GOLD analysis project Ga0210019, IMG submission 183969) | Groundwater microbial communities from aquifer - Crystal Geyser CG11_big_fil_rev_8/21/14_0.20 (SPAdes) (version 2) | ecosystem: Environmental > Aquatic > Deep subsurface > Groundwater ...
TATCTTTTGTATTATATTCATATAAATATACAATTGGAATAAATTTATTTGGGCATTTTTCAGAAATTTTTAAACTATTAACCCAGACAAAGGCCCTCAATAAATCATATTTTTTATGAGACAAGACAATATTATTTGTGAGGATGTTTGAATTTTCGTATGGCTCTAACAATAGCGCTTCTTCATAAACCTTGTCTGCAAAATTTATTGTTGCACCGACGAGTTCATCGCAATCATATTCTCCTGTTTCGATTAAATTTTGCAATACAAACATATCCATCATTGATATTTCTGACTGGGCATAATAACTTTCTATAATATTTATGTTTCTTTTCTCAAAACCAATTCCAAGAAAAATTCCCAATACAAATATTAAAATCGTTACAAGGAGTGCTTCCCAAAAAACATTTTTTTTACTTTTTAACATTTTACCATGTTTTATTTTTAGTTATAAATTTGTGCATTGAAGCAACCAAAACAATTGGATAAAATAACAGATACACAAACATGTATGTTACAAGGTTAAATACATTTTCTCTTTTAAATTCTTCTTTTTCTTTTCTTGAATGTGCAAGTGCAGCGAGATTGTAAAAAATACCCAAGCTTAAAAGAAAAATTCCGAAGAAAAATAAAATTGTAGGGGATAATTGAATATCTGAAAAGCGGATTGCCGTTGTCTGGGCCTCTATGGAATAGTTTATCGTAAGAAACTGAAGAAATAAATAACGCGACATTCTGTATGAAAAAAGACACAGCCCAAAAACTGCAAGAATCCATGCTGTCACAAAGTAAGGGATAATAAACAATCCAAGCATACCTTTTTTGAAAATAACTGATTTATATTTAATAAGTGTTTGAATTCCTCCCATATTCCATCGAAGTCGTTGTTTTAACCAGGACTTGAAATTATCTGGAACAATAGTATATGTTATTGAGTTTAAAGATATATGAACCCTCCATCCCTTATGAATCATATTCCATGTTATTTCAATATCTTCTGTTAAATTTTTTTCATCAAAACCACCAACTTCGTCAAAGGCTTTTTTTCTATAAATGCTTAAAGGACCGTTTGTAACATAAATTGATTCAACAAATCCAAATAATTTTCTTGTGAAAGCAATTAGTTTATATTCAATTGATTGAAGTCGTGCAAGGAATTTATTTCTATTTTTTACTAAAACGCGCGAAGTTACTGCTCCAACTTTTTCGTCATTGAAAAATCCAATCATTTTTGAGATCGCGTCTGGAAAAGGTGCGGAATCGTCGTCGGTAAATCCGATTAGTTCTGTTTTTACATATTTTGCTCCGTAGTTTTTTGCTTCTGCAGAAAGTCCTGTCAGGTTTTCTGGTTTTTTTAATGCAATTACTTGGAGGTATTTTTTAGCACAATTTTTTATTATATCATAAGAATTATCTGTGCTTGCGTGATCCACAACAATTATTTTTTGCAGTCCCTTGTAATCTGATTTTACAATTCCTTCAATTGTTTTTTCAATCGTGTCTGAGCCATTATAACAAGGAACAACAATACTTAAGGAATATTCTCTTTCTTGGTTTAATGATTCAAACATTTGTTTTCTGTTTTGAAAAAAAATCAAACTAAAAAGTGAAAGATAATAAATTCCAAGAAATATGAAAATAAGGTAGAGGATTACTAAAAATTCCATCTAATTCTCCTTTAAAATATTTTCCCCTTCATTTACATTAAAATAATCATAAAACTCGTCGCTGAGTGAAAGTTCGTGAGTGTGGCTGATTTTTTTCTTTTTTATTAAGTTTAAATCATAAAATTTTTTAATGTGGTCGTATGCTTTGTTGCCACGAATTTTTATTATTACTGATTGCTTAATTGGTTGCTTGAATGCAATTATTGCGAGTGTTTCCTGTTCTGCTTTTGAAAATTCTGCAGAGCCGGTTGCGAGTTTGTTTATTATGTGTGAAAATTCATGATGAACATCCATTTTCCACAAGCCATTTTTCTCGATGATTTCAATTGCTGAATCACTTTTTTCATATTTATCTTTTAATTTTCCAATTAAATTTGTTATTATTATTGGATTTAAATCTGTGAGAGAAATTATTTCCTGCATGTTTAAAAATCGTCCTGAGACAAAAAAAACCGCTTCAAGGATTTTTAGGTTTTCATTTTCTTTTGCTTCGTCGATTTCTTCAGTTGTTTTTGAGGAAATTGCCATAGATTAAGAATTTAGAATTATTTATAAAATTATCAATCCTGTTAAATAATGAGAAAAATTATCCTGATTATTTTAGGAAGTATTTTTGTAATTTTATTTTGCTTATTTTTAATTCGTCTTGTTTCTCCCAGGGAAATTGATGATGTTTCTCCCGGAATATTTTGTGAAGAAGATTATTTAAAAAAATCAGATATTTTGTGGGTAATTCCTAACTTTCAGGGAGAATCTATTTCAAAAAATTCAGAGTGGTGTGAATATATTCTGTCTCTTAACAAAACACTCGGACTTCATGGAGTTACTCATAAATATGAAGAATTTATGACAGAAAGAAATCAGGAATATTTGAATGAGGGAATTGAAATTTTTGAAGATTGTTTTGGATTTAAACCAACAATGTTCAAGCCACCACAATTAGCAATTTCAGAAGAGAATAAAAAATTAATTTCTGAAAATAATATAGAGTTGAAAGGAAGATTAAACCAATTTTTTCATAAAGTTTATCATTGCAATGATACTGGGGAATTTTCAAATAAATTTATTGATTTATTTTAAATTTTTTAACTAAAAAATTAATCAGATAATTAAAGGGCAGGACTACTAAAAAAATATATACTAATGGAAAAATGATAGAGTAAAAAGGAATCTCTGGCAGAAAATCAAGACCATGATAAAAGAAAAAATTCAAATTAATTTCTCTGCCATAATACAACACAAAAGGAAGAAGAGCCGGAAAGAGGATAAATGAAAATTTCCAGGCATTTTTATTTTCTTTTCCTATAAAAAGCATTGCAATAAATGTTATTGGTAAAACCAGAACATGAACACTAACTGAAGCAATTTGCGATATAATTGACTCATGCACAATATATGCAGAACTTCCAATTAAAAAATTTCCTGTAAAAACAAAAGAAAAAAAATCAATTGTCCAGAAAATCTGTCCAAAAAATAAAATTGAAAACTCTCCGATTAAAACAAAATTACTTCCAAAAAGAATTCCTGCTCCCAGAATAAGAGGGGCAAAATTACAAAGCCAAAAATATCTTGAAAAATCTTCTGCAATATAAATTATTTGTAATAGACGAAAAATTCCTATTGTAATTAAAAAAATTCCTAAAATATTCAGGAATAAATCTCTTTTGTTTATTAAAAAATAATGAGGGTAAAGTAATAAATGTTGCTGTCTGTGTTGTGCTCTTTTAATAAGTTTTATTTAGATCTCAATTATTTTTATAATAGCGAGAGAATTTACTAATTATCAGCAAAATATAAATTAGGTTTATCACACAAGTTTTAATTTAAGCATTCTTTTATTTTAGTTTGCAGGAGTGTTTTTTTGACAGATAAAGTAATTTTAAAATTTTTTGATTTTTAAATTCCAAATCTCAGTATTGCTCCAATTCCTCCGAGATTTTCAAACTGCTGTCCTTCTTCTGTTTCTCCTGAGATAACTTCTATTGTTGAACCAATATTAATTGCTATATCTTTTAATGGTTTTGAAACACTTTTCTTTAAACTTTTTGATAATAATAAAATATCAACAGCCCCGTAGTCAAGTGCTTTTTTTGTGTCTGGTCCTTTTAATGTTGATAGGTTTGGTTTTTCTCCAAGTGTCTGGAAAAATTTTTCAAGAATTTGTTTTTCGTGAATTATTTCCTGCTGTGCTAATATATCTTGTGATTTTTCTACAAGTTCCATTAGTCCTGATTCAGAGGAATCGCCCAAATCACGAACACCGATTATTTTTTCTCTTAATTTTGTTACCATATATTCTCCGTCGATAAATTCGTCTTTTGTTGGAATTGGGCCCCCTATTAAAATTCCTTTTAATTTTTTATTTTCAAAAAATATTTTTTTCATTTCTTCTGCGATTCTTTTGTAAAAATCTTTTGTTAAACCCTCTGTTATTCTATGAAAGCGCTGAGATGAATTGTGAACAATCAAACCATTTGCAAGAAAATTGTGGTTTTTTGTCTCAATATCTATGGTTTTATTTACTCCAATCTTTTCAATTTTTGAGATTTTGACTGCGATAAGATTTGAATAATAGAACAATTCTAATCTTCTTTTTAAATTAATATCATTAATTTTATCTAAAATTTTTTTCCTAAAAACCTCTTTACTCATCTGTCTTTTATTACAAAAAAAATACCCACAATGAAAATCCCTTGTGTTCAATCCTGAATTCCTAATTATTCTCGCTATTTCGCTTCCATTAACAACTAATTGCCGAACCTTATTTCTATTACTTCTTTTATTAATCAATTCTCTAACTTTGTCCTGCTTTTCTTTAGAAGAAAATCCAATTGTTGAATAAAATTTTTTTAGGGATTCTAAATCATCAATCGCTAATGTATATCTCATTTTATCTGAGTAAGGATTTTTTTTATTATCGTATTCATTTATTGAAGAAATAATTCCCAATCTTAATAATACAAACTGAAATTGTTGTGTTAAAATTTTATTATTTATTCCAAAAGCAACTCTTGATTTAGATACGTATCCTTCTGCATCAAAAAAGCCTGAAATAAATCCGGCAAGAGAATCATCAGATGATTTTAAAATAATTGGAGGTATCTTTTCTTCGAGTGTTTTATTCTTATTAGAAAAAATTTGTTTAAATAATTGGGAAATAATTCTGTTGTAAACCCTTAATTGCCAGTAATTTTTTGATTTTCTAAATCTTAAATCAGAATCAATTCTAAAAACTTCTTTTATTAGATTTTTATAATAATTTGAAACTTCTTCTCTTTGTTCAAAAAAAGTTAATCTATCTCTTTCATAACTGCCATCACCGAGATAATAACCTAATAATTTAGAAAATCCTTTATTAACAAATTCAGGAATATAAATTTTTTTTATATTAAAATTCTGTAAAATGCGGGGGATAAAATCAATCTCTTGATTTTTCAAATTTAATTCTATTTTTTCAGGCATGATTAAATAATCTCCTTGACTAATTTCAGCAAGGGGTTTTTCTTCAATTCCTTTTTCAGTTTTTACAAAAAAGGTATGTTCATCAGAAGATTTGATTTCAAATTTTGGATAACAAGTAATTATTTTAAATAATTCTTTTTCATTTTCCCACTTAGCGATTATAGGAGTTTGTTCACAAATTTCATTATTAAAATTTTCAGAAACAATAATTAATGGATTGTGAGAATCTTTTATACCAATTATTTCCCCATTATCTTTCATGATTAAAGTATCAGGACTCAAGCACTGTCCGCCAGCCCTGGCTTTTGATGGAATTCCAGAAGTCATTTTTTGAAGTAATTCAATTCTTTTTCCCTCAAGCACTCCAATTGTTGCTTCTTTTCTGTCCATTACTAATAATGCAAAAATTTCGTCAATTTCTAGTTGTTGTTCAAGCGGTTCGAGAACAAATTCTTTATCACAACGATAAAGCCGGATTTTGATTGGTTGGGGCGGTTCAACAAACCATATTTGTAATTCATCCTGTCCTTCAACTTTTGAAATATTACCACAAAAAATAGCAAGCCCGTTTTCAGGTGTTTTTTTTAATGATTTCAAGTACCTCACAATTTTTTCAAGTGCTTCAGTCACATTTTTTCTCGTCGATGTTGATTTGATATTTTTTGCAGTTGATTTTTCTGCTTCAAGTTGTTTCTGGACAGAATTCACATCATAACCTTCTGAAATGTAAACACTAATTAATTCAGTGTGTCTGCCTTTGTGCTGTTTTAATTCCTCGACAATTTCTTCAAGTTCATATTTTGTTAATAGCATAATTAATTAAGAAAAAAGTTGTTTATAAAATTATAATTTATTTTCTGTTCCTGCTTTTGGAAATTTAACTTTAAAATTATCTTTTTGTTTAATTAATACAGCTCCGCTAACTGCAATAAAATCTTTTTCATAAGGTTTGATTATTTTAAAATCTTCCTTCGGTAAATATATCTCAACCTCAGAATTCATTGGTTTTTGTGCATTTGTTTTTTCCTGCCGAACTTTTGAAATTATTCTCATTAAATCATCAAAATTTTTTTCATTAACTTTTTCAATTTTAATTTGTTTTGGCCACGAAGAAAGATGAATACTTTTTTCTTTTTCATATTTTTTAAAATATGTCTGATAAATCTCTTCTGTAATGAAAGGTGTTATTGGTGCGATTAATTTTAAAATTGTCAGCATTGATTGATAAAGTGTGTATTGTGCTGATTTTTTTTTGTCGCCTGTTTCATTGTAAATTCTTTTTTTAACAATTTCAAGATAATTATCGCAAAACATTTTCCAGAAAAAATTTTCTGTTTTGAATTTTGCCTTTGAATATCTATACTTTTCAAAATTTTCTGTTGAAATTTTTATAATTGAATTTAATTTTGCCAAAAAAAGTTCATCAATTTTTTCCAGTTTTTTTGGTTTTTTTCCGTCGTAACTATCAAGATTCATAAAAATAAATTTTGTTGCATTCATTAATTTTGTTATGAATTTTTTTCCTGCTACAACATCCTGCTCCTGATAATCAAAATCTTTTCCAAGTTTTGACGACGCTGCCCAGAACCTTATGGCATCTGCACCATATTTTTCCATTACTTCCTGCGGACGAATAACATTCCCTTTTGATTTTGACATTTTCTCGCCCTTTAAAGTAACAAAACCAGAAATTACTACATCTCTCCACGGATTTTTTCCAAAGTGCAATCGCGATTTAACAAGAGTATTAAAAAGCCAAAAAGAAATAATCTCGTGCGCCTGCGGTCTCAGAGTAAGTGGAAATAATCTTGACTGAATTTTTTTGTTCATAAGTTGAATAATAATTTGTGGTGTCATCGACGAGGTAAACCAAGTATTCAAAACATCTTTCTCAGGAATAAATTCATTACCCCCGCACTTCGGACATTTTTTTACAGGAGGTTTATCCTCAATAGGTTCGACAGGCAAATCTTTTTCACTCGCTAAAATAACTTCTTCGCATTTTTTGCAGTACCAAACAGGAAATGAAACTCCGAAATGTCTCTGATTAGAAACTAACCAGTCCCACTGCAATCCTCTAACCCAGTTATCATATCGATTTTTCATAAATTGCGGATACCATTTTAATTCAGCACCCCATTTCAACATGTCTTTTTTCAAATCAAGATATTTAACAAACCACTGCTTGCTCTTGACAAATTCTATCTCAGTTCCGCATCTCTCATGAACATTTACAATATGAGTAATTTTTTCTTGTTTGACTAAGAATCCTTCTTTCTTTAAATCTCTAATAATCTCTTCTCTCGCTTCTTTAACATTCATTCCTTTATACTTGCCTGCAATTGATGTCATTTTTCCTTGTTTATCAATTGCTTCTTTAATCTCAAAATTGTATGCTTTCTGCCATTCCATATCTGTCTGGTCGCCGAAAGTTGCACAGTAAGCAATTCCTGTTCCTTTATCAGGTTCTGCTCTTTTATCCTCGAGAATAGGAACTTCAATATCAAACAAAGGAATTTTCGCTTTTTTTCCTTTAAGATGCTTGTATCTTTTGTCATTAGGATGATAAAAAACAGCGACGCTGGCAGGAAAAAGTTCTGGCCTTGTAGTTGAAATAATCAAATCTTCTTTTCCAACTTTAAGAATAACCTCAACAAATTGCGACGGGATTTCTTTGTCTTCAACTTCAACCTGTGCAACTCCTGTCCTGCATTCAGGGCACCACATAGCAGGGGCATCTCTTCGTTCCATTCTCCTTTTTTTATACAAGTCCAGAAAACTCCACTGAGAAATTTTCCTTGAGTGCTCATCAATCGTAGAATAATAAATGTCCCAGTCGCAACTGATACCAATATTTTTCCAGTCCTGAATAAATCTCGGAAGTTCTTCTTTCAAAAATTCTTTGCAGAGTTTTATGAATTTCTCTCGAGACATTTCTTTTGACTTAACATTTTTTCTTTTTTCAACAAGTCTTTCAGTTGGAAGCCCGTTGTCGTCGGTTCCGAACGGATAAAAGACATTATATCCTTTCATTCTCATAAATCTTATAAGAAAATCCTGCTGAGCATAAGAGCACGCATGCCCAATATGCATTTCACCTGAAACAGTTGGGGGGGGAGTATCAACAGAAAAAATCTTTTTTTTACTTTCAGCATCAAACTTATAGATTTTTTCTTTTTCCCAAAATTTTCTCCATTTATTCTCAATAATTTTAAAATCAAATTTTTCGTCAGCCATGATTAATCATTATCAAGAAACTTTTAAAAACTATCTGTGTTTTGTAATGTATGGCAGAAACAGGAGTGAACTTACCCGGTGGATTTGGGGGCTTGATGCGTTTTAACGAGGAATATCCGAGCATTTTTAATTTAAAACCAATGCATGTTATTTTGTTTGTAATTTTAATAATTATATTCAGAATTTCTTTGGGCATATTTTTCTAAAATGTTCGGCGGATTAAATCCAAAAAAAATGCAGGCTATGATGAAGCAGATGGGAATTTCGCAGGAAGAAATTGACGCTTCGCGAGTAATTATTGAAAAAAATGATAATAGCAAAATTGTGATTGAAAATCCATCTGTAACCAAGATAAATATGCAGGGGCAGGAATCTTTTCAGGTTTCTGGAAATATTCATGAAGAAACTGGATTTTCAGAAAATGATATTAAAACAATTGTTGAAAAAACAGGATGCTCTGAAAAAAAAGCAAGAGATGCACTTGAAAAAACAGGCGATTTGGCTGAAGCAATTCTAGAGTTAAGTTAATAAAATATTTTTAATTTTGAGATAAATATAAAAACCCTTTTTGCTTAATTAATTACACTTCTAAAAGAGTAAAAGAGGATAAATTTTCGTTAATAACGAAGGATATTATATAAATCATGGAAGATATAATTCAGGAAAAAATTAGTGCAGACCACTTGCTTTATGTTAGTTTGAAATATACAAAAACATGTGACGTTATAATGAATCTTCTTCTTCGATGGAGAAAAATGATAAACACAAGTATTGATGCTCTTTTGAAACATGCAAAAAAGAAAAAGAAAATAAAAACAGTTCCTACTCATCCAATTGGGCAAATTGAAGAAATTAAAAAATTGTTCAAAAAAAATAAAGAATTTCTTGAAGTAATCTCTTTTTATGAGATGCTGAGAAAAATTGAAACTTTGCGTTGCGAGAGGGTCGGGGATTTCAGAAAAAATGTTGCACTGAAAATTATGTATCAGGGAAAAGAAATTATTATTAACATTGAGCAATTGAAAATTTATGCTGATTCCTTGGAAAAGTTTATAAGTAATACTAAGCAATTTCTTTTATCATAAGCTTCTGCTTAAAATGTCAAAAATAATTGTAATAACATCTGGGAAAGGCGGTGTTGGGAAAACAACAACGGCGATTAATTTAGGTGCTGCTATGAATTATTTTGGAAAAGATGTTGTTGTTATCGACGCTAATCTATCAACTCCAAATGTTGGTTTGCATCTTAATTCTCCAGAAGTTCCTGTTAATTTAAATCATGTTCTCAACGGAAAGTCAAATATTTTTGAAGCGGTTTATGAGCATGATTCTGGATTGAAAATTGTACCATCTTCTCTTGCTGTGAGTGAGCTGAAAAAATTTAATCCTGCAAGATTAAAAGAACTCAAGAATGATTTTTTGAAAATTTCTGATTATGTGATAGTTGATTCTGCTGCGTGTTTGGGAGAAGAGGCGATTTCTGCAATTGAGATTGCTGATGAAGTTATTATTGTTACTAATCCCGAGATGCCTGCAATTACTGATGCTTTGAAAACAATTAAGGTTGCTGAACAGAAAAAAAAATTTGTTTCTGGGGTAATTGTTACTCGTGTCAAAAGAAACAGGATTGAAATGAAACCAGAAACTGTTAAAGAAATGCTGGAAGTTCCGATTTTAGGGAGTATCCCAGAAGATTTTTGCATTCCTGATTCATTGAATCATAAAGATGCAGTTATTCATGTTTTTCCGAAGAGCAAGTCTTCACGAGCTTACAAAGAAATTGCAGCAAAAATTGTCGGAGTAGATTATGATTCTAAAAAAGACAGAGAAAAATTTTGGAAAAGAATTTTTAAGAGAGATTATTGATTAAAACAAAATCACCTAACTTTACTCCCATTCCCAACATCTTTTTCAGGAGTAATTAAAATTGGTTTTCCGTTTTCATCGGCAGCCAAAAGCATTCCGCGACTTTCAATTCCGCGCATTTTTCTCGGCGCAAGATTCACGACGACAATTATTTTTTTATTCTGCAATTCGTCTTTAGAATAAAATTCTTTAATTCCTGCACAGATTGTTCTTTGTCCAAGTTCTCCCACGTCAATTGTTAATTTGTAAAGTTTGTCTGCACCTTCGATATCTTCAATTTCCAAAATTTCTGCAACTCTCAGATTAAGTTTCTGAAAATCTTCAAATGAAATTATGTTTTCTGTCATTTTGATAATATTTTTATTTATTAAATTTAATTTAAATAAATTTGGATTCTAAACTATTTTTTAATATATCAAGATTTTTATCTCAAAATTCTGTTTATAAGATAATTAATCATTGGAGTTCTGGATGCCGAATAATTAAGATCTTTTGTAGGTGATATCAATCTCCCTCCTTCAATATAAATTGTATAACGATTATTCTTTTTATCTAATCCAAGTTCAAAAATCCCAAAAGGTGTTTCAACCACCCCATTTTCCAATCGCTTTTTTATATTTTCCTAAACAAAATCTCTGCTTTTTTAATTTTCTTCGCACTAAACTGCTTCTTGATTTTCTCCGACGACGACGGCATAAACGGATAAAGAAGTTCTGCAATTTTTAAAATTGATTCTTTTAATTCAAATAGAACTTTTTTATCTTTTGTTTTCCATGGTTTTTTGTTTTGAACATATTCGTTGCATACATCAATGAAAGCAAATATTTCATTTAGTGCTTTGTCAAATTCATAATTTTCAAAAAGTTTTTCAATTTTTTTGGCATTTAATTTTTTCAAAAGTTTGTTTTCAGATTTTTCAATTCCGATTTTCTCAATCAATCCAGCGACGCGAGAAATCAGATTTCCTAATTTATTTGCAAGTTCATTGTTATGTCTATCGATAAGTGCCTGTTCTGAAAAATCGCCGTCATCACCAAAAGGGATTTCGCGAAGGAGAAAATATCTTATCGTATCTGCGGAATATTTTTCTAATAATTCTAAAGGTGCGACTACATTTCCAGAGGATTTTGACATTTTTTTACCTTCAGAGGTCAGGAATC
>Ga0210019_1004897_pt1 | contig 11386 bp, 14 predicted proteins | sample CryGeyCG2114_020_2_FD_183969 | JGI IMG/M metagenome (GOLD analysis project Ga0210019, IMG submission 183969) | Groundwater microbial communities from aquifer - Crystal Geyser CG11_big_fil_rev_8/21/14_0.20 (SPAdes) (version 2) | ecosystem: Environmental > Aquatic > Deep subsurface > Groundwater ...
GATTCGATTACTTTTCCATCCAGAGTCACACCAATATTATCATTTCCTGATGCATTATAACTGCCGACAATGTAGAACCTGTTTCCTGCAGAAGATTCCACACCGATTAATGAATCAGAAGTATCATACTGGGTCTCGTTCTTAGCCTCATTCTGGGCCAATATGGATTTTATTGCTGTGCCAAGATTACCTGCATAATTATTTTTTATTCCTTCCACTTTGTAGTTGGTTGCTGTTTTGTTGTTGTCTTTCATGATTTGTGGGAAAGTTAATGATTTAAAAACCTATTTAAAGATAAAAATTGGAAAATTAGATGATTAGTCTACATTATTACCAAATTTTTACCAGTAAAACCATTTTATCAATAGAACCATCTTCCATAAGCTATATTAAGGGGTAAAATGCATTTCAGTATATGGAACCAAATGGGGTATTACTGGACAAGCCTCTTTTTGGAGGCAAGATAATTGTTATTCTTTATGATGTAGATGAAACCTTCGGCAAAGAAATACTTGATGAGACATATGAATTTGCATTAAAACTTCAGAAAACATTTAACTTCTACGATAATGAAAGCGAACTTTCAATCTTGAACAAAAAAAGAAAGCTCACAGTTTCGCATGATTTGTTGCATGTGATAAAAAATGCACTTGGATTCTGCAGGTTGACAGAGGGCCAATATGATATCTCGCTTGGAAAAAATATTCTTGAGAAAAAGGAAGGGAAAGAAGTAAAACAATTGTCAAAGCTGGAATGTTCTTATAAAGATATAAAGATTTTAGGGGGAACAATAATCCTTAAGCATCCTGATGCGATGATTGATTTGGGAAGCATTGCCAAGGGATACATAACAGATAAGATAGTGGAATTTTTGGAAAAACAGGGTATTGAGAATTTCATAATTGATTCAAGGGGGGATATTTTTATTTTCGGGGATTATATGCATATCCTTAAAATTCAGCACCCCAGGGAAAAAGACAAAAGTGTCTGCAAGCTAAAGCTGAATAACATTGCTGTTGCAACTTCAGGAGATTACAGACAATATAAAGATTCATTTGATAATTCCCACATATTAAACCAGAAAGAAATAGTTTCAATCACAGTGGCAGCTGACACCTTAGAGCAGGCTGATGCGTGGTCAACTGCACTTTTTGTCTGCAATGATAAAAAGAGAGGGGAACTTCTAAAAAATAAAAAAGAAATCAAAGTCTTGACAATTGATAATGCACTAGCTTTAAAAACTTATAACGGCTTTGACTCATTGTTTTATGAGAAAGATAACAAAGAGGCCATGATAACAAAATGAAATATAAAACAATATTAGGGTGGCTTGTAATTTTGTTTTTATCGCTTATTCCAGTCTACCTCTGGTTCCATTTCGGTCCTGGAGCAGCTGATTTGGTTGATTATTCATCAATAACACACAGTTTGGGAGAATTGTTTGGATTAGTGGGTATGACAATGTTTGCATTAACTTTCATTCTTTCAACAAGAATAACATGGATAGAAGATATCTTTGGAGGACTTGACAAAGTTTACATAACTCATGGAATTTTGGGGGGAACTGCATTAATGCTTATACTCTTTCATCCAATATTTCTTGTGCTGAAATTTGTGCCTTCTGACATGCAGCGGGCGGCAATTTATCTTCTTCCAAGTTCTTACTGGTCTGTAAATTTAGGCATCATTGCACTGCTTGGAATGATTTCCTTGATATTTGTAACATTGTTCACAAAGATAAAATACAACAAATGGAAATTTACGCATGAATTTTTGGGATTAATGTTTATAATTGCAGCATTCCATATTTTTATGGTGAGAGGTGTTGTTTCGCAGGACAATATTTTTGATGGATATTATATTTATGCATCTATAGTCACTGCAATAGGCCTCTTCGGCTTTGCATATAGCCTTTTCATAAAAGGAAGACTAATGAGAAATGCAGTTTACACTATAATTAAGATAAATCAGAAAGGTGATTTCTTTGAGATTGTGATGTCAGCTGAACACAAGCCAATCAGCTACAAGTCAGGCCAGTTTGTTTACCTTAGATTTTACAACAAAAATCTCGGAAGGGAAGAGCATCCATTTTCAATTGCATCCCGCTCCAACGACCTCAACCTCAGGGTTGTAATAAAAAAACTTGGCGACTTTACAGAAAAACTAGGCAATTTACAGGTTGGTGAAAAAGTTTCAGTTGAAGGACCTTATGGAAGATTTAATTACACTTATCATGGAAAAAGAGAACAGGTCTGGATTGCAGGAGGAATAGGAATAACACCTTTCCTTGGAATGGTTCAGGACATTGAAGATGATAATGATATCAAAAACAACATATATCTTTTTTATTCAGTAAAGGATGATTCGGAACTTATTGGATATAAAGTACTTAATGAAACATCTGCAAAGTCAAAAAAATTCAAATTCATTCCCTGGAATTCGAGAAAGAAAGGATATCTCACTACAGAGAAAATTTATGATATTGCTGGAAGGTTTAGAGACAAAGAATTTTTCCTTTGTGGCCCTTCAAGGCTCAAAGAGGGGATAATTAAGGAATTAATGGATCAGGGAGTGCCTGACAATCATATACATGAAGAGGCATTTGATTTTAGATAAAAAAGAGCTGATTAAGATGAGATTCAAAAAACTTAAGATTGCCGTTGGAACATCTCTGGTAGTTTTTGTGCTTATAGCCAGCATTATAATAGTTGCAGGAATGTTAAAAACAAATTCACAGTCAGCAATACAAGATATTAATCAGCAGTCAAATGCACTGCTTCCTTCAAATATAGGGAACAACAAACCAGTACAATTGCTTCCTGACAATATGCAAACTGCAGTGATAACATCTCCTTCAACAGCATCCTCAGGAAGCTCAGGCTCATCTGGAAGCCGGCAAAATGCAGTTGTGTCTTCACCACAGCCAGTTCAGCAAGTACGGCAGCCGGTAGTTGTCAGCCATAAAACAGTAACAACAAGAGCTTCATAAGAGGATTATAGAAAAACTCAGCTTACTTATGAAAAGAAAAAAAATGAGGAATATGTGAAAAAAAGAGTTTATTCATTTTCGATTGGTACTGTATAAAAACGGCGTCTTTAATTTTTGAAGGATTGGAATTTATTTCTAAAGCATACCATCTTGGTGTAGAAGAAGAATGGAGAAAATTTTTATGTTCTTCTTTTGAGGGAGTAGAGGAAGATCGTCCGTATTTAAAATCAAATGAAATTTCTTGATTTAAAACCGGACTAACTCCTTTTTCTTCAAAATAGTTGCATAAAATTGAGTGATATTCTGGTGCAATGGATAGTACAATGTCTTTTAACTCAGTTGGTACTTTGATATTGCTAGGATCAATCCCCATTGAGTCTAAAGATGAAACTGCATCAGTGGTAAGTGGACCATCCAGAACAGGGTATAATTTAATGTATTTTGCACCCAAATGATGGTAAACAATTTTATTTTCTGTATTTTCATTATATTTTGCATAAGCAAAAATAATTCCTTTTTTATGATGATAAACAATTTTTAAGTCGCATGGAACTGTATTTGATGTTTCAATAGCTTCCTGAACAATCCATTCTACTGAATCTGTATTTATCCCTTTTTGATTCATATTATGTTTTGACGAAAAATCTACATAATATACGTGTCCATCTTTATAGATAAGAGAAGATTTATCATTTCTTTTTAGAAAAAATGGTTCAAAGGAAATAATTTTGTCTTTCAATAATTTTGTGAAAGGTGTATCAACACCTTTATTCATAAAAAATTGATATTCCCCCATTCTAGTCATACATGGATATTCATCAACCATATGTGTGCATAAGAAGTATCTTATTTATATAGTTTACTACTATATAATAGTTATAGCAAATATTTTATTTCTCATTTCTTATCTTCATAAATTCTATAATAAGTGGAATAAATGATACAATTATTATCAGCAGGATAAACATGCTGAAATTATTTTTTACAACAGGAAGATTGCCGAAGAAATATCCTGCTGAAAGCAATAACCCAATCCATATTATGCTTCCGAGAATATTGTAAACAATAAATCTGCCATATTTCATCTTGCCGACGCCTGCAAGGAAAGGAGCAAATGTCCTGACTATCGGCACGAATCTTGCAAGAACGATTGTGCTGTTGCCGTATTTGTCATAAAATCTTCTTGTTTTGTCAAGATATTGCTTCTTGAAAATTTTAGGATATTTTTTGAATGCTTTGGCTCCAAGATAATGCCCAATCCAGTAGTTTGCTGTATCACCTAAAAATGCTGCAAGGCACAATGCAAGGAAGAGCCACCAGATATTCAATGCACCTGCTGCTGCAAGTGTTGCCGCTGCAAAAAGCAGAGAGTCTCCTGGCAGAAAAGGCGTAACAACAAGCCCGGTCTCGCAGAATATAATTAGGAAGAGCAAAACATAAGTCCAGATTCCAAAGTATTGGATTATTGAAGCAAGATACTTGTCAAGATGAAGCACATAATCAATGAGCAGGTTTATTATGTTCATTTAGAATTGATTTTCATTTGAGTTTATAAATTTTAATATAACACAAAGATTAGATGATTAAATCATATAATTTGATTAATTCAATTGATTCCAGCCCAAGAATCCTTTTGCACAGTCTGGTTCAGATGAAGAAGCATCTAAGTAGAGCACTTGATTTTTCATATCCGTGGGTGTTTCTAGATAAACAGTTTTTGTCTTAATCTGCTCCTGCTGAACAGGAACAGGGCATTCAAGTGAAGAAACCATACTGCCATCTTCAATTACCGGAACATTTCGGACAACGGAAACTACAGCAGTAGGTTTGATAACTGGTGTATTCTCAAAAACAGGAACTATCTTTGTAATGTAAACATCTGGTTTAGGAACATCCTTATTTTCAAACACAGGAACTATCTTTGTAATGTAAACATCTGGTTTAGGATTATCAAGATAAAGAGTAACATTTTTCACTTCAACAGGTGGTTGTATTGGGGGTTGAATCGGAGGAATAACAGGAGTGACTGGTGCAGGGACAACGACTGTTCTTGGAAGAACATCAATTATTATCAATCCTTTCACTTCAAATTCATTGTCTATAACTTTATATTCCATTTGATAATTACCAACTTTGTCTGCATGAAATATGCCGTCTGGTGAAATCAAATCAGGGAATAAAACTTTTACCTGAGGAGAGTCTGGGTCAATTATTTCAGGCACAACCTTTACAATATCGCCTTGATAAACTCTGTAATACATTGTTTTTGCAACAGGGGGCTGGTTTTTTCTCAGCACTTCAATGCAAAAATCAAGTTCATCTGAATACTGGCCGTCATTTACAGTCACTTTAGTATTATAAATTCCTGCATCCCCTTGTTTTGTTACCCATATACCATTGTTGTCAAGAGGTGAAAAATAAGCCCATATAATTTTTCCTGCAGGCCCCACACCCTGATTTTCATCAGGGTCATGCGCAACAAGCTGCGGCTTGACTGTTTCGCCTTCCCAGACAGTAATTGCACAATTATTGCTTCCCTTTCCTTCAGCTGTCGAAGGATATTCATTGTGTGCATTTTGAGCTGCTGAAACAGAAAATGAAAATGCAATAATTAATGCAAGTGATAGTGTTACAAAAGACAATAAGTATTTTTTAGATAATAAGTAGTTTTTAACATTAGTTTTCATTGAATATTCCTTAAATAGTTCAAAACTTATAAAGATTTACATTTTATTTATTTTAGTGTAGTAACAATGTCTAAGATTAAAAATAAAGAAAATAAAAAAATAAATTATTAAAAAAATAAATTATTAATTAACCCTTCTGCCAGGTAATTACAGGAGGTCTGTTTCTGTTAAGTACAGTAACGATTACATCCACAATTGCCTTGTTACTGGCTGTATCTGTGCATGTTACAGTCACATCATACTTTCCTGCATCGTCATAGCCTGTTGATCTGGTATTTGAATTCATCCAGCCTGAGTAGGTTGTTGTTACCTTATCTCCTTCAGGATCAACACATGTAGAATCGATTGTGACTGTGTCCCCTTCATAAACAGTTATATCATTTGATACAACAGTGAGTTTTGGAGGCTCATTGACTGCAATTACATCGATGCAAAGCTGTGTTTCGTCCCAGAACTCTCCGTCAAAGACTCTTGCAGTTGCATAGTGTATTCCTGCATCTCCTTTCTTGGTCTGCCATGTTCCGTCTGGTCCAATTGGTCCGGTATATTCATATGTCAATTTTCCCTGTGGGCCAATATTCTTGTCAGGATCTGAACCTTTCCAGGTTATCTTTACGAGGTCCCCTTCTTTAACTGTTACTGGGCATGAAGACATTGTCTCCTGGCATTCATAACATCTGTACATATATTGTGTTCCAATATTAAATCCATTGAATAGAGGAAGAACATTATTCACTTTATACCCTGTATCAATCTTTGTCACATCTGTACAATCTGCATTATTGCAATTGTACAAAGCAACTTTTGCATTTGAAGAGCAGACAAGACCTGCTTTAACATTGTCTGTTATTGCTGTAAAAACTTTTTCCTGAGCTATGTATTCAGTACATCCTGTTATAGGATCACTTCCACCGTCAGAAACTTTGTAGGGAGTTGCTCCCACTAAGAATATACTTGCCAGGAACATCGCAATTATTGATGTAGCAAGCAGAATTGTATTGTTTGAATCATTTCTTGTATTTTTAACCATTATACCACCCCGGAGTGATATAAAATTATTTCAAGTATTTAAAGTTATGTAGAATTGAGAGGGAAAATAAAAAAATAAAATGGTTAATCACAGTTTATTTGCAATTACTGGCTTGCCGACACAGTTACTTTTTTTATGATAACAGGTTGTGAAGGCCAGTTTTGGTAAGACCCATTGTTTTTTGTCTGAACCTGTGCAATTTTGTCGACAATATCCATGCCTTGAGCAACCTTTCCAAAAACTGCATAGCCATAATTTGAATCATCCTGATAATTCAGGAATCCATTGTCAGCAAGGTTTATAAAAAATTGGCTTGTTGCTGAATCAACAACATTTGTCCTTGCCATTGCAATTGTCCCTCTGTTATTAAGGAGGCCATTCTTTGCCTCATTCTTTATTGGTTTATGTGTCTGCTTCTGATTTCCATCCTGAGTAAATCCGCCGCCCTGAATCATGAAGCTCGGAATTACCCTATGAAATATTGTATTATCATAAAATCCTTCATCTGTGTAGTTCTTGAAATTTTCAACAGAAATAGGAGCTTTGTTTGCATTTAATTCTAATTTTATTGTTCCATAGTTTGTATCAATTGTAGCGTACATTGTACCACCTTCTTTTCCTGTATTGTTCTGCTCTGATGTGCATGCCACTAAAGCAAGCAAAGGAATCAGTAAAACAAACATTATAATTTTGGCTGAACCCATCTGCATCACCCCGCACAGAGGAAATTTTAGGTGTTTTTAAAAGTATGTGAAATAGGAAGGTTACAGAAGAAAATTTATCCCGGTATACATGCCTGCAACCATTGCTGCAGTCTTGAGCAAAGGTGCAACATAAGATGGCACTTTTGATTTCTTTTCTGAATGCCCTCCATTCTTTTCTGAATGCCCACCAACATGCCTGCTGTGTTTATCAGGAATTCCGTGCATTGCTTTTTCCAATCCGCCTTCTGAATGACTGCTTGATTCCATAAGATGCATAAGTCTTGATTTTGCTTCTTTGTAAGGAAGCTGTTCAGAAAAAAGGTCATGATACGTTTTTTCCTGATTATAACCGGGCATGCTTTCAAGTTTTTTGTATAAAGCAGTGAAATCATTCTGCTGCTTGTCGGTCCACTGGGCTGGTCCATGGCTTTCTGCGTTTTTTTCCTTGGGTTTTTCTTTATGCTTTTCTTTGGGCACTTCTTTATGTTCTCCATTATGTGCTTCTGCATGTTCTGTCATAGGTTTCTTTTGGTTAAAATCTGGTGTATTAATAGCTTGTGATAATAAAATTCAAAATAAAAGTTTAGAACAATTAAATCTAAATCTTTAAAAACAAGAATAAGATTATTCACTATATAATGGATACAAATAATGTAAAATATATACCAAAGAGAAAAAATCTTGCTTATGATATTGGTCAAAAAAGTACACAAAATATTCTTGAAATGATTTATAATGTAAAGTATGAGAACAAAGGTGCCTTCTATATTCTTAAAAACAAAGGTGGGATAATTCTCCCCAAACATCATTACAACATGGACATCCCGCTTATAGGAGCATTGATAAGAGAATCAATAGACAGAAGGGCTTATTACCTTATGAAATCTTCACTTCCCAAAGTTCTTGAATATTTTGGAGGCATTCCAATTTCCAGAGGAAAAGACATAAGAATGATTCCAAAAGAAAAAAGAAGGGAAGCATTAGAGCATGCAAAAGTCGAAGGGGAATACTTATTCAACATCATGCTTCCCGAACTTCTTAAAAAAGACGAAATAATTGTTATTTATCCTGAAGTTGAAAGGACAAAGGATTACAGGAAAGAGGGAACACCAAAGAAAAAAGTTCTTTTCAAGATAATACAAATGCAGGATATAATGCAAAAAGAAGTTCCTCTTATTCCAGTTGATATAACTTATGAAAAAGGAAAAGAAGCAGGAGGTATAATTACACTGAAAGCAATTGAGCCAATTTACACGAGCAATGCAGAAACACTTGAGGATTACCTTGTAGATAATATACCACTTATGGTAAAGGGAAAGTAGTTTCTTTATCCATTAGCTTTTTAAAAAATCATTTCTTGCATTAATACATGTTAACACTTGAAGCAAGAAAAGCATTGGAAAAGCAGTCTTATATTATTGTAGGAGAGCATTCAGCCGTCAAGACCTGCGGCTGGACAAAAAATATGCTGAGAGCTGAAGGCGGCTGCTACAAATTCAAGTTCTACGGCATAAGAAGCCATCAGTGCATGCAGATGACAACAAGCATTTCATGCGCAAACAGATGCACATTCTGCTGGAGGGATTACAAAGCTCCTGTTGCAAAAGAATGGGAATGGACAATTGATGACCCTGATTTCATAATTGAAAATTCTCTTGCAGCGCAGAAAAAACTTTTAAACGGCTTTGGGGGAAATGCCAAGACAAGCAAAAAACTGTTTGAACAGAGCAAGCATGTTGCCCATGTTGCATTATCACTTACAGGCGAACCCATAACTTATCCAAGAATGAATGAGCTTGTCCAGAAATTTCACAAAAAGAAAATATCAACTTTCATTGTTACAAATGCGCAGTATCCAAATGCAATAAAAAATCTTGTAACGCCGACACAACTTTATCTCAGCGTTGATGCGCCGGACAAACAGACACTTAAAAAAATTGACGTGCCTTTGTTCAGTGATTATTGGGAAAGACTGCTTCTCAGCCTTGATTATTGCAAGGAGAAAAAATACAGAACCGCAATCAGGCTGACATGCATAAAAGGAGAAAACATGCACAACCTTGAAGGCTACAAGAAACTTATTGAAAGAGGGAACCCTGATTTTATTGAAATAAAGGGTTACATGCATGTAGGCGCATCTCAGGAAAGACTGAAGAGAGAAAACATGCCGCTGCATGATGAAGTAAAAGAATTCGGATTAAAGCTTCTGGAGTTGCTGCCTGAATATGAGTTTGCATCAGAGCATATACCTTCAAGAGTTATTCTTCTTGCAAAAAAGAAATGGCACAAGAAAACATGGATTGATTACGACAGATTCTTTGAATTGGTGAATGTTGCAGACGGGAAGGATTATCCCGAGAACCTGAATGCTGAAGATTACACAGCAGGCACAAAAGATGTTCCGGCAGGAACAGTAGATGAAATGAGTTTGGATTAAAATTGATTCTTCATTTAATTTAGGCAAATTATTTGTGTGATAAACGCCAAATTATATACTGTAATGGTTAAGCATATAGTTAAGCATAATAAAAATATAAAAAATCCAGCAAAGCAGGAGGTAGCAAAATGAAAAGCAAAAAAGAAACCAAAGCATATTGTAATATCAATACCAGAGGCTGCGGAGGTGCAGTATACGGCTTAGGATTCATCGGTGCAGCAGTTTATTACATATCCACCTCAACAGGATTTTGGAATGATGTGCTGGGAGTTTTGAAAGCATTGGTCTGGCCTGCATTCTTAGTCTTCGAACTGCTTAAATTTATGGGAGCATGAAGTTAAGTAAAAATAGAGGAATCTCGGATCTCGGAGTTCTTCTTTCTTAAACAAATTCTCCAATTAATTTTGCAGCAAGCTTTGCTGTCATTTTATTAGAATCTTTTTCGTCATAGATTTCTGCAACATCCAATCCTTTTACATTTCTCATATTTCTTATTCTCTGCACTGCAGAAATAATCTCCCTTGAAGTCATCCCCCCTGTTTCAGCAGAATCAACACCCGGTGCAAATGCAGGGTCAACTACATCCATGTCAACAGAAACATAAACGTTTTTCCACTGGCTTGCTGTTTCCATGACAGCATCAATAATATCTTCCTCGCCATTCTCGTGGAATGATTTCATAGTAATCATTCTGATATTTTTTTCTTTCAGAAAAATTGCTTCATCACTCTGCACGCATCTCGCTCCGACAATGAGTATATTGGAAGGACTCACAATCCTCTCGTTGACCAATCTTTTCAGCCAGTCTTCCTCACCGTCAACATTATTCAGCAGGTCAGGATGTGCATCAAAAAGGATTATTCCTGTTTCAAAATCAAGGGATTTTATTATGCTGTAAGTCTGCTTGTGCTCTTTTACAATTGAAACAATCTTCTCTTCATTTTCAGGAATTGAATTTTCAAAAGTAAATTTAGGAAGATGTTTTCCAAGTTCATTTCTTGTAATCCTTGAAAGCTCTGCCTTGACAGAAGGAGAGCTTCCTGATGCGCAGTAAATTTGCATATCAATAACAAATTGAATATAATATAAAAAGCTTGTTTGTAGAAGAAAAACAGGAATCAAATTTATAAACTCCTGAATTTTCAGCTTATTGAGGTGGTTATACATGGCAGCAACACCAAAAGGACCGCAGAAAATGAAGCTTGATTATCTTGTTGACAGGCAGACTTATGATGATTTTGTAAGAGCATGCTCTCACAAAGGCTATGCCCAGCAAATTGTCATAGAAAAGCTCATGAAGCGCTACATTGACACAGGCCAGTTTTAATTTATTTTTTTATTTGATTTCTGTTTTTTATTTGCCATCCCTGATATTCCAGATAACTTTATTAAACCCTTTAGTTTCATTGTTTTCATGGAAAATTTGCTGCCTGTTGAAAGGATTGAAAGAAAATTGCTTGTAAGAATCAGCAATCCGCCGGTTTCTGGCAAATTTGGAATAAATCCTGAAGAAAGGCCAGTTGAAACTTTGATAGAATA
>Ga0210019_1004899_pt1 | contig 11384 bp, 10 predicted proteins | sample CryGeyCG2114_020_2_FD_183969 | JGI IMG/M metagenome (GOLD analysis project Ga0210019, IMG submission 183969) | Groundwater microbial communities from aquifer - Crystal Geyser CG11_big_fil_rev_8/21/14_0.20 (SPAdes) (version 2) | ecosystem: Environmental > Aquatic > Deep subsurface > Groundwater ...
TTTCATCCGCACTTCAATTTTCGTCTGCCCGTCTTCGGTGTTATAGATGATAATTTGGTTGGATTTTTCGGGATTATTTTGCATAAATTTTTAAATAATTTTACAAAATTTGACATTGTGGATAACTTTTGTTATACTATAAGTAATCACGCCTGGGGATTTATTCCTCGGGATACTCAAAACTCGAGGGAGAAATCCCTCGGGTTTTATTTTTGCAAAATATTTCTTAAATTATCGACTGGACAAGCATAAAAAAGACTATTCTTTATTTCAAGATACTCCTTCCCCAGATGATTGGGGGCAAAAACTAAAATTACTTTTTTACCTTTTTGGATTAAATCGGCAGTTAAGGTGGAATAATCTCCATCGCCGCTAAATAATAGCAATGTATCATAACTATCCTGGGTATTTAGAGCATCTCTTGTTATCTCTACATCAAAATCACATTTTCGTCGCAATATAGGTTGAGATAAGTTACTTTGTAAATTAATAATACTAATATTTAATTTTTGCAATTCACTATCAAGTTCCTCAATAAGCTCATACGCCTCATCATATAAAATTCCATCTTCGCGATTATAAGCTGGCACGACACCCTGAACGCTTCCGTCTCTGTCAAAATCTGGCTCGCCTTGAGCAAGACGATCCTCAATTTTTTGCTTTAATTCAAACAGCTGATTTGAAATTTCGGTATTAACATTTCTTATACTATCTAAAACATCGAAAAGTTCCTTAATAATTTTTTTTAAATGAGTTTGCTTTTCAAGATAAACGGGTACCCATTTTACATCTTTAAAAACTGGCGCAAACCCGATACTTTCAATCTTTAATTTAAAATCTTCTGATTTTTGCTGGCCACGATCCTCTCCGTAATAAAATCTTCTGTCAATAATTTTAGGTCTGTTTAAATAAACGAATAATTTTTTGGGGTCAACTTCCCAGCCCAACGTTTTTTTCCAACCGTAAACATTCGCCCAATCAATAAGGGCTAACGTTTTCTTTTTTATTTTTAATTTAAATTTTTTATTTTCCATACTAAATTTCAATGCTATAACGAGGATTGTATGTTTCGTTGATAACTTCCGCTTTATTAATTCTGTCTATAGAAAATCTTCTAATCCCACCTTTATTAATATCCCAGGCAAATAAACCTTCTTCACCATTATCATGGCTAAAACTATAGGGTTCAACATGTCGCCAGTCCTCGCTCGTTCCGTCTTTTTCAATATAAATAATTCTTAAAACTTTTCTTTCTTGAGCAGCTTGCTTAATTGTATTTATAATATCTTCCATAATAAATAAAATTTATTTTTGTATTTTTTATCTTATCCTTATTTTCCTTCTATTATCTTTCTCTCCTCCCCCGTCAACCCATAGTTGATTCTCTGGCGTTTTTATTTTCTCCGTCTTTCTTCTCGCCATATTTTTATCCGCCTTCCCGGCCTCGCTCGCCTCGCTATAGCTTTGGCGAAGCGGGCTAATCCCGCCTGCCCCGCAAAATGCGGTGGCCGAGGCGGGAGGGGCGGGCTGGCGGGAAATAGGTATTTAAATAGGTATTAAAATAAATAGTTTTGTCTTATTAAAAAATTAAAATTTCCCCCAACCCCCTTCTGCCGAGCCGTCCTCGCGCCAACAAAAATTTTTTCGGCGAGCAGTTCTAAAATCTTAATTGCTTATCAATATGTACGCAACTGTAAACCATCGATCCTCTGATAACCGCTATCATTGCTAATAAGGATTGCTCCATTCGTCTTTGCAGTTGCGCCAATTAACAGATCGAGTGGCGATATTGTTAAGCCTTTTGCATGTATAGACCTTTCTATATTACTGGCTTCTTCTGCTTCTCGTTCGTCAAAAGGTAATACAGTCAATTTAGCCCTTAGTTCTTCAAACTTTGCTATTTTTTCTGGTTTTTGTTCCTTACCTCTTAAAATTTCAAAAAGAGCCACTGAAGCAATGGCCGTTATGGCGAGAGGGACATTTTTGATCTCTTCGTAGAGTTGAACAGCATTATTTTTGCCGTTAAGCAGATCAATAATGAAATTACTCTCCAAACAATATTTTGTTTCTTCTGGCGAGATCATCATCAAAACTTTTCTTAAATAAACTAATCCTTTCTTTCATCTCCCTCGCCTCGTCATCAGTTAATATACCAATAAAACCCTCTTTAGGCAGAGAAAATATACCAATTGAAAATCGCCATCCGAGAGGAACGGCCAACAAGGGAGATAACCAAACCGTGCCCAAACTGGAGTTAGCGTCAGCTTCGGCTTCTATACTCATTAAGGAATCGAGATAAATTGGAGATATATTCCCTAATGCTTCGCTTGTGTAAGTAGATGTGTTCATAATCAATTTTTCCTTACCCACGACTGCGACTCAAAATTGAGGTCAATCGTTGGCTGATTATTTCTAATGATTTTCTGAGCCTTGCCGGTAATAGTAAACTGGTATGAAGTGTCAGTAGTTTCAAGATATGCACCCACTTTATTTATTTCCACCATTTCCTTGCCCGCAAGCAATTCATTTGGGTGGAACGGCTGGCCGAGTTTCATTTCTTCCGCGTAATTTTCGTATATTTGACACATTGACTTATCAATCTCGTCGGCCGCTTTTTCTATTTTCAAACCAAGTTCAGCAGCTTCATCGCGGTCAATCGGATAAGCGTGAATGGTAATGTCCCCCGTTATTTCCTTAACAATTTTTTTTATTTTTTCGCCGTCTTTTTCTTTGTCCATGTGCAACCACAAAAGCCGTTCGGTTAATAGACGCGCCATGCGGTAAGCGCGATAAGCGTTACCAATTGAAAGCGGGTGCAATTTTTCCACCAAAAGTTTATACGCGTCAATCATCTGCTCACTTTTCACTTCCGCTTTTTCTTTGGCAAAAAGCAGGTATGAATTAAGGTCTTCAACGCTTACTTCAAGATTCTGCTGGGGGTTAGCTGGGTTCTGCGGATTAAAGGGGTGTCCGGTGGTCGGATCAACAGGCGTAAGCTCGCCGAGTTTGCCCATTACGATAGTGTCAGCGCCAAGACAAATAAGCGTTCCGGCGCTATGTGCTTTATATGGGACAAGCACCTCAAATTCGTCGCAATGATTACGAATTAATTTTACAATCCGAATCGGCGCGAGCATATCGCCGCCACTTGTGTATAAAAGCAAACTGATTTTTTTAACTTTGCCAATGCTGTCAAGCAGATTACCAAGAAGCGGAACGATGTCGCCCGCAATTTTTGTAGCAAAAGGCGGCCTATCGCCAGTGGCGTAGGAAATAACGCGCGAATTGCGCTCAGTTTCAAGTTTTTTGATTAGTTCTGTCCTAGTCATAGTATTTTTACTAACCTGTTTTAATGATAGCAATTTCTGCCAATTTTTGCAAATTATACTTCGCTTAAAACTTTGGTAATTTTTTGTTCCATTATGCCGACAAGTTTTTTGTTTGCCTCAATAATTTCTTTTTATTATTACTATTAGCCATAATTTACACCTTGATCCCTATCCAACAAATCCTCAAGTTTGCTACGGAATTTTTTGTCAAAAACTCTATTGTCGCAAAAATATTCTACAAATTCAGCATAGCTGTTTGGACTCAAGAAGTGCAAGAAGTATCGCTGTTTGATCTTACTCTTTTTCAATTCATCGTTCAGCGTTTCAAAATGCTGTTTCGCCCAGCGATACTTCGCCTTATTTTCGTCAGAATCATCATTATCCGCCTTGATTTCAATAACGACGATATTTTCACCAAATTTCAAGAAAAAATCAGGATTAAAACTTCCTTGCGTCGGGTGCTCGCCTTTTCTCCACGAATACTCAACGCTGTAAAATCCCATGTCCCGCGATTTTATCCAAGCGTCAATTTTTTCGCATACTTTTGATCCGACAATCGTTTCAACAAATTTTCGTTCCGGCTCTTGCTTAGTCAAAACGATATTAACCGGCGTTTTGAAACAATAAGAGTTAACTTCTTTGCTTGCGCTTCTTGGCAGGTTTTCATCATTGGCTATGTCTTGTAAAATATCAATCATTCCGTTTTTACACTCGTTTTTGAAATTTTCGGAGTAGAAAACCGTTGAGCCGTGTTTTATCGCTCCGACGGCGATGCTTTCTTTTTCAATCTCTTTTGTATTGATTAGCTTCGGCTTATTTGCCGCTCTTTCCAAAACTACCGTTGATCCTCTCTTCCTAAAAATTGTTTGGAATGACTGGAAAACTCGTAAAGCATTTTCTTCCACCAGCAAACCGCTTTTAATTCCAACGGCTTTCATCGAGGCCAAAACGATCTCTTTAATTTCGTTTTCCGGTGGCAAATTTTCTCTACCATATTCCCCTTTAGGGAATCTTATTTTTGCTTCAAAATCTCTTGTCTTAAAAGTTTCAACAATCTTATCCATCACTTCATCAATAGTAAAAACATTCTTTTGAATAACAGTTGTTTTGGGCTTAATTACTCCTGCCAAATCTTCATATTCGGTAATTTTTTCTATTCTTTCGGCTTGAGAAACCAACTTAATAGGTTTGTCCTTTGAGTAATCAAAAAATTCCGTGTCTTTTTTCGCTTTGACGGCTTTTTCCTTCTTTTCGTAATCAATGGTGTAAAGATTAAAATTATATTTTGCTCTCTCGCCGGAAGTCAAAATCTCGCTCGTCAAACGGACTTCAATTTCCAAAATCTCATCAACCAAACCGCGAATATTTCGGCTCCAAGCGTCGTGATTAAAAACTCTAACTTTTGGCTGTGGCGATTTGTACTCTTCCGGTATGCGAAGCCCCCTGCCCAAAACCTGGGCAATTAAAAGTTTTGAATTAAAGGCTCGGTCCTCCCACGGCACAATTTGAAAAACATTTTTAACATCCCAGCCCTCGGTAAGCATAGAAACGGAAACAATCCACTCAACCGAATTTTCTTTGTCGTCAACATTTTTCAATTCCAAAACATTTTTCTTGTGGTCTTTGTGCGAAGTAACAATCAGAACTTTTTTCTCCACCGCTTTGCGGGAAATTTTTTCCCGCTTCTCCAAAAAATCAATCAAATCTTCCCGAAGCGTTTTTGCTTTGGAAATATCCTTTGTAATCAAAATCGTGAGCGGCTTAATCAGCCGATACTTTTTCACAAATTCATCGTGATTATCGTAAATTTTTTGGAATTTCTCGTTTTTGTCTATATTTTCGTCTTTCGCTACATAGTCAACCGACTTAATGACTTTATCGTCTACAGCTTGGCGTATTGAGTAGCGATAAATAACATCGTTGAAATACTCATCGTCCATATATGCTGTGCCGGTAAATCCCAAAATGTATTTGAAATTAAAATCAGGATTGAGCAAAAACGCTTTCCATTTTCTTATATCCTGCTCACTTGACGAATTGTAGGCATGATGGACTTCATCGTTCAAAATCAAAACTCGCTCGCCGTTTTTTTTCAAGCTGTCGTTTATTGACGATCCGGTCCGCTCATAAACGGCATGGATATTTTCAACGCAAATGTCGCCGTTTTTGATTGTGCTGTTTGCGTCAATAATTCTCGGGTTTTTGAAAACGGCGTTATCCGGCAAAGTCGCCTTGATTTTGTCGTCGCCGGAAAGTTTCTCAAACTTTTCTTTCAAACCCGATTCAATAGTGAGCGACGGGCAAAGTACCAAAACTTTATCAACCAAGCCAAGCCCCAAAGCAATTTGCGCAACTCCATAAATAACATAACTTTTGCCTGTACCAGTCGCTAAATCAATTACTGCCGAAAGTTTATGAGGCAATGGCAAATTTCTTTGATAATCTCGGACATCTTTATATCTTTTTTGCAATTCGTCATTTTTTCTAAAATTTTCCTCAACTAAACTTTCAATTGAGTTATACTCGCCGGAAGCAAGAAAAATAATCGCATCCCTGATTGCTTCTTTTTGAAATTCTCGGTCGCCACAAAGTACATCAAAAAAATCAACCCACTTTTTCAAATTAAGTTTGGCGGGGTTGTAGTTTTGCTTCACTTGCAAAACCAAGTCTTGTGTTTTGTATATTTTAATTCCTTCTGTCATAGCGTTTATTTAACCTTAAAAACTTCCCGAAATTCGTTGCCGTAAATATCAACATAGATTGCCATAATTTGCTTGCCACAATCCTTTTTCGGAAATTCTTTTTTAATTTCTTTTTGTTTCGTCAATTTTTTCTTTATTTCCTCTTCGCTTTCGTCTTCTTCTTCTTTCTTATGATTCAGTAAATCCTGTGCAAAAAAGTAATTTGTCATCATAAACTTTTCGCCGTCATAGTTTAAGTCAATAAGCAACATCGCCAAACTTTCAAAATTTTTGAGCTTTTCGCCAGTTTCGCTTTGCGAATAAGCGGACTCAAACTTTTTGATTTTCAAAATAATTTTGTCTTTTAATTTCTTGATTTCCGACTTTACTTCCGGCTGGCGAATAAAGTGAAAACCGATTGCTTCGTCCAAGTCGTTGATTTGGCTTTTGCTTTGCGGCTGGCGAAATTTCTTAAACTGCACTTTGTGCAATTCCTTAATTATCTGATACGGCACTTTGAGAAAATAATAGCGAACATTGCCGATCTGGTGATAATCACTGATAAAATTTACATTGTTCGCGGGAGCAATAATATAAAATTTTCCGGCAATTTTCTTTCCGATATTTTTGTGTAATTCCTGCAAATATTTTTCATCAACGCTGGCATTTTTTAATTCCCAATATGGAAAAATTTTTGTGTAAAATTCCCGCTTTTTTCCGTCAATATCAACGCCGCCGATTTTTGTCGTTTTCGTTTCCTCAATTTCAAACAAATCTTTTACAAAGCGGATATATTCGTCTTTTTGCAAAGTAAAAATCTTTCCGAGATCATAAAGCCCCGAAGTAACAACGGCGAAAGATTTTGCTGGCTTGCCGTATTTTTTCTTTTGGTCTACTAAATTTTTACTTTTATCAATTTCTAACAAGCGTTTCTGCGTTGTGTAAATTGCGAGCTTTCCAATATCACAACCAATCCAACGGCGATTAAGCTTTTCCGCAACAGCAAGCGTTGTTCCGCTTCCACAAAAAAAATCTAAAACTAGATCGCCTGGATTAGTTGCCATTTCAACTATACGATTAAGGAGTTTTTCATTTTTTTCCGTAGGATAGTCACATGTAAAAGATGAGGCCACAATATCATTCCATAAATTATTACATAAACCTTCTTCAACACTTGGAATAAAATATTCAGGTTTTCTATTTTTTAATTTAGGTCTTACAAAATCCATTGTTGTTCCGTTTTTAAAATTGCGTCGATAATAATCCCCCAAATTTTCTTCTTTGGAATAGTTTTTTTCCCACTCATCATAATTTTTTATAGCTGTATGAGCTTTTTCTTTGGTCCAATGCCAATGCCTACTAACGTCTGGTTTATGTCCAAATAAATCATAATCCATTCCATTACGAAATCCTGATGCATCAAAACTATGCCACCTGTCTGGTTTAAAATCAATTTTAGTTGGAGGTAATAAAGAAAAGTTTTCTGTTTTAGAATAAAGAAAAATAGTATCAAAATCTTCGTTTAATTTTTTTACTTTTTCTCTTTCTTTAATGTTCTTTCTTATTCTACTAACTGCTATTTCGTTTATAAAATTAGCCTCTCCAAATATTTCATCCATTAAAATTCTTAAGTGATGTTTATATCTATAATCTAAATGAACAAAAATACATCCATCGTTGGATAATAATTCTTTCGCAACAATTAATCTTCTTCTTAAAAATTCAATAAAATCTGCTCCCTGCGTTTTATCACTATACGCTCTTTGTCCTTGTTTCGCTTTAAAATCTTGTTGTGTGGCAAATGGTGGATCAATATATATAAGCTTTATTTTCCCCTTTATTTTTCCCCTGACGAGCGGGTCTTTATTTTCGTTAAAAGTTTTTAAGATTTGCAGATTGTCACCGAAAACTAAAAGATTGTGCCAATCTTTGGAATAGAGTGGATATTTTTTGCCATTAAAAACTTTTTCAATTTGAAGCGGCACCGGCTTGGCTTCTTCGGTGTCCGCAAGCACATCTTCCTTTCGCATTTTTCCCGCATAAACAAGTTCGTATTCTTTTTGTTTGGTCGGAAAAATTGCGTATTTATAAACTTCCGGAATTTCTTTTCCGTTTTTGAGGCAATCAATCAGAAATCCTATGTCTTGTTTGTTTAAGTTTGGCTTCATAACAATTAGATTAGCTTATGTTCACGATAGCTATAAAATTCATTCTTTGCAACAATAACATGGTCAATAACATCTATGTCCAAAATTTTCCCAGATTCAATCAGTTTTTGGGTTATTATTGAATCTCCTTCGCTTGGCTCTGGATTACCACTTGGATGGTTATGTACCAATATAACAGAGGCGGCCTTACTTTTGATTGCCTCAGAAAAAGCTTCTCTAGGGTGGACCAAGCTGGTATCAATGGTTCCAATTGAAATTTCGCTAATTGACCAATTACGAGTATTTAAAGCAATCATATAAAAATGTTCCTTGCTGTAGTCCTTGATCTTGCTTCGCATAAACTTGAAAACTTTTTCCGGATTGGTAAGTTCTTTGCTTTTGTAAGATGCAGTTTGGGTAGAAAGCCGATGGCCAATTTCAAATGCGGCTTTTATTTGCGCGGCTTTGGCTAGACCAATCCCCTTGACTGACGACAATTCCTCAATACTTGCCTCGGCTAATTTTTGTAAGCTGCCAAACTGCGTTAATAGTTTTTGCGCCGTAACTGCCACCGACTCACCGGCAATGCCTCGTCCCAAAATAAGCTGTAATAATTCTTGAGCCGAAAGCGCCTGCTCGCCAAACTTAACCAGCCGCTCGCGCGGACGTTCATCTACTGGTAAATCATGAATAGTAAATGATTTGCTCATATTTTCTTTTTTTACCCTATTTTCCCCCAATACGCCCCTCCAGCCCGCCCCTCCCCGCCTCGGCCACCGCATTTTGCGGGGCAGGCGGGATTAGCCCGCTTCGCCAAAGCTATAGCGAGGCGAGCGAGGCCGGGGAAGCCGGGCAAGCACCCGCTTGGCGTATTGGTTTTTTATTTGTGAGTTATCCACATTTGGACGCTTGACACTATTTGCGTATTTGCTATACTAATAATGTCTTTCGGTTCTGCTATAGAACCGTTAGGGTTATACATCCTAGGGCCACCCTCTTAGCTGAGGGTGGTTTTGTTTTATTCTTTCGCGCGATATTTTAAATCCTTGCCCCAAATTTCATTTATATCTTTTAAATCAAAATAACCATTCCCGCCTGTTTTTAATTCGCGGGAAATATTGTCTTTTGACGAAAAAATATAAACTTTTCTCCCGTGGTTTTTCAAATAATTTACCAGTGCTAAAAAATCAGCATCACCGCTAAACAAAACAGCCATATCGTATTTGTTCAAATTATGCAGAGCGTCTATTGTTATCTCTACATCCATATTCCCTTTTTCTATAATAGATTCTCCGTTTTCACCAATAATAGAGATTCGTTTTAACTCCTTTTTCCTCACGGTAAATCCAAGGCCTTTTTTCAGATAAGTATAAAATCTGTGCTTTCCGTCTAAATCATAATCTCTCGTCCCATCCTTCGGATAAGCGTCATAATAAAAAATCTCAACTTTGTTTGCGTTAAAGTTCTTTCTAAAATAATTTTTTAGAGTTTTGTATTCAATAAATTTCTTCGCTGATTTTACAGCATTCCAAACATTTGAAGCGTCAATGAAAACATAAATAACATTTTCCCTAATCATAGTTTTATTTTTTTATATTTCCCTCATTATCCCCTATCCCCCCCAATACGCCCCTCCAGCCCGCCCCTCCCGCCTTGGCCACCGCATTTTGCGGGGCAGGCGGGATTAGCCCGCTTCGCCAAAGCTATAGCGAGGCGAGCGAGGCCGGGGAGGCGGGCAGGCACCCGCTTGGCGTATTGAAGGCCTATTTACTTTTAGCCCTGAAAAATTTGCCTGGCAAAATTAACGGGATAAATAAATCCTTTATCTTCATAAATCTACTTCTTGTCTCTTCGACACAAAATCTATTTTAATAACTCATCAGGCGCTACTCCTAACGCCTTGGCCCCGAAGGAGTCGCTTCGCGACCCTACGGGGTAAACTATTTTTTCTAAATTAGACCCGCTCTCAACCCGGCTAATATAACCCCTATCTTTAAAACTAAAAAAGCCGGTTTTTACGATTATATCCCGCTTAACTGACGATTAAGCTCATTGATTAAATTACTTTTGAAATCTCTAACGATCGCTTGCTGATCTGGCGGTAAAAAAGCTGATAATTCGCCGGTAAAATCAGTTGCTTCCGCATATTCCGCGATTTCTTGTTTTTTTTGATTCAAGCGCGTCTTTTGATCATTGGTCAAAAGCCCCTTGCGCATAATAAAATACAGGTCGTAAAAATCGCGGGCTTTCTTGCGTTTTAAAAGCGCGTCAAATATTTTTTCTTCAACCAAAAATTCCTGCGGAAGATGAAAAATATTATAAGTTGGCACAAAGTCATTGGCCACGCTGTCCACCTCTCCTTTAATATCCCTGTTGTTTCTCGCGGAAATATTTATTGACACGGCGATAGGCGGATAATCGTACATAGAAAAGGTTGCGTCTCCATAATAGCCTTCAGCGGTCGCGCCGGGTTTTGGACCAAGGGTCACTTTAATTCCCGACTGTTCAATTTCAGCCAGCGCTTTGGTAAAAAGATCTTCAATAAACTTTTTTCTATCGCGTTGTTCAACCCCGAAAATAGAAAAATCAAGATCCTCTGAAAATCTTGGGCTCCCCTAAGCGATTCGCAGCGCTGTTCCGCCCTTAAACAACAATTTTTCCGCTCCCGATATTTTATATAAAGCGGAAAGAAACAAATGCTGAAGATACTCGCGGCTCACATTTGGAAATTCGCTGGTGTGATACCGGATTGCCAGCTTTTTTATTGTGTCTTGGCTTATCATTTTATTTAAGAGTTGTTTTTATAATACCTAATAGTTTTTTATTTTGAAATAATCTGGCATATAGCAAAGCTTTCACCGGATTAATTTTTGTTTTATCAAAACGGGCAAGCGGTTTCTTTTTCGTCCTTAATCTAAAATAGGTAAGGTCCACAAAAGCTTTTTCCGGTTCAGCAATGGCAAAACTAAAACCGCCTTGTTTTTGAATAGTGTAACCGGTAAATACTTTTTTAGTAACGCGTCGATATGAAAAAATTTTTTCCAGCGCTTCAAACCGGCGAGTGGCCTTAGTGGTAACTGAAGTAATTTCATAAACCGTCTCCGGAATAACTCCATGATAAGACAAAGCGAATTCAAGCGAGAGATAAGACGGACTGTAAAGTTTGTTGGCGACATAAACATCCGGCGGCAAAGCATCTGGAAAAACATAAAATCCCCGCTTAAGTT
>Ga0210019_1004906_pt1 | contig 11374 bp, 11 predicted proteins | sample CryGeyCG2114_020_2_FD_183969 | JGI IMG/M metagenome (GOLD analysis project Ga0210019, IMG submission 183969) | Groundwater microbial communities from aquifer - Crystal Geyser CG11_big_fil_rev_8/21/14_0.20 (SPAdes) (version 2) | ecosystem: Environmental > Aquatic > Deep subsurface > Groundwater ...
ACCAAGAGGACGCACTCCCGCCGCTATCCACCCGCTCCGTGACTCTTTCACGTCAGTAGAAACGTGCTGTAACGGCAGAAGGTACGCACCCATCACACTCTTCAGTTTACGTACTCCCCGAGCACGTACGGCTATCTTCCCACGTTCACGTGTGAAGAGAATGCAAAACCGGTCCGCCTCTCCGATATCAATCACCCGTAAGATAAGCGCCTCAAGTGTTTGGGTGTATGCCATACGCAAAAGTGGTCACGCAGACCTTTGATAAGCCCTGCAAACAGGAGCACAACCACAAGAAGAATCCCCATGCCCAATTCGGATGATGAGAAATGCAGTAGTGAGACAGGCGGCATCAATCCTCTTAAGAGAGCATACATGCTCCACCCAACGATTATGCTCAGGACAAGCATACTACAGAGCACAACGCATGTGAACATGAAGATTGTGGTTACGGAATGCTCCGGTGTCGCTCCAAGCACATGCTGTACAGCCAAGGACTCACGATGTGCCTGCTCACGAACGACTCCGCTGAGCACAAAAAAGCTCATGCACATCACGATGAGCAGTAACACTCCAAGAACGTAGTACAGTACCTGCACACGTTCCTCGGCCTGTCGCATCCTTTGCTCTTCTTGAAAGAGGCGCGTGAGTGTTGACGGATGCACTAGTGGACGTAACTCTTGCTGCAGAAGGAGAGCACCAAGGTACCCATAGCCGGACACTGAGCGTACATGCACAAAAAACGTGTCTGCCACAGGCATGTCACTCGCTTGTTGCGTCTGTGCCAACTCCTCTCGCGTCACATAACGCATCTTGGACACAAATGGCATGCTCTGAAGCGCAGAGTAGAGAGTGCGTGCTTCATGCATGTCTACTGCTTCATGAAGCACAAGAGGAACAGCGTTTTCCGCTACGAGCGTATGCATGTACCAACGTCCTCCAAGGAATGCATACACCAAACCCAATACGCACAGGAAGCACGCAATGCACGCACTGCTGCGCCAATCCTGAAATGTATGGAGTACACCTCGAAGAATATACTTGCCATCTCGCAGAAGCTGCTTTTCCATGTACACAGTGTACAATGTCACCCTAAACCTGTCGACGGACAGGCTCAGTGTGAAACGCTTTGCAACTTCTTGCGCAGTAGAAGAATACGTTCATTGTCTTCACCAAACTCTTCGGCACGCTGCAAGAGACTTTCCGCCTTCGCTCTGCACCCTACGCGGATATAGACATCTGCGAGGTCGCAGAGAATCCATGGGTTCTCTTCATCAAGATTGAGAGCGCGTTCGAGTGTGACCACACCCTGCAACCTCTTTCCCGAAAAGAACAGTGTCCAACCTAAACAACGCAGGATTTCCGGATCATTCGGGTGAAGACTATTTGCCAAACGCAAGTGCTCCACTGCACGCTTCCACTCTTTGGAACGCATCGCAATACACCCTAAGACATACTGACCTGCAAAACTTTCCTTGTTAAGAGAAATAGCACGTTTCGCTGCTGTTTCCGCACGCTTCAGCTGCTCTAGGCTCAGTTCGTTATCCGCCACTTCTTCCAGTGCAGGAACATTGGAAGGGTCTTCGAGAAGCAATTCTTCGAGAAGCGCAAGTGCTTCTTTGTGTTTTCCAAGAAATTTATACTGTTCCGCCTGTTCCAGAAGCTCCAGTGTCGCCGACGATAGTTGTTGATTATCACTCATTTACTGCGAGAGGCCAAAAAAGACGAGACGCAGCAGCGTACCGGCTCCCAGTACAACCGCAAGTGCGATCACAGATGCAATCATGATTGTCCGCCCTTTTTGAATCATTTCCTCTCTTCCAGACGCCAGAATAATCATCAGACCCCCAATAACAAAAGCGGCGATGCAGACTCCAATAATCCCATTTTCTAGAAAACGAATCACACTCCCCAACACGGTAGTGACACTCACGCTTCCCACAAGAGTGCGCGGAAGCGTTATAGCTCCTGCCTGACAGAGAGGCACCCCTGCCGTCAAAAACCGTACAATCAACTGCATGGGTACAGTATAGCAGAAAGCTGCTACACTCTCTTACGTTATGGCGGACTTTTCCGTACGTCGACTTTCTCAAAAGGCTGCACACACACCCCGTACCCCCACACAACAGATCAAAAGGGGTTCTTCCTGGTTTTCTCGAGCAACATGGGTGTACCGCAGGGGCGGGCTCATGCGCCTCGCACTGTTTGCCATCGTGCTGTGTTTTGGGTACATACTCTTCCTCTTTCTCACGTTGCCAGACATTACAGACTCCAAAAACCTCCTCGCGGTACAAAGTACTGTTATCACCGACCGACACGGGACGGAACTCTACCGACTCTTCGAAGAAGAAGATCGTACATTCATCGAAGGCAGCACTATCCCCAAACATATGAAAGATGCCATCGTTGCCATTGAAGATGAACGTTTTCATGCTCGTGGCTGCTTAGACCTCCGCGCACTTGCCCGTGTCGTTTTCCGCCTGGGACAGGCGGGCGGAGCATCTACTTTAACTCGCCAACTTGCAAGAAATGCTCTCGACCTGCGTCAGCAAAACCTACTCAACCGTAAGTTGAAGGAGTTGATTTTGGGATGCCAACTTGAACGTCGTTACACGAAAACCGAACTGTTGGAACTCTACCTCAACTGGATACCTTTTGGTTCGAATGCTTACGGCATCGAACAGGCCAGCCAAAAATTCTTTGGTATTGGTGCCTCTGAATTATCCGTTGCGCAGGCAGCCGTCCTCGCATCGCTCCCGCAACGGCCATCGTACTTCAACCCTTATGGCTCACATGTCTTTACAGAGTTGCGCCCTGAAGCGCAAGAACAAGTAGCCACAAGGCATATTACTGAACTCTCACAGCTGGATGACAGTGACATTACTCCGGGTCTTCTGGGAAAGACATTTGGTACTGGTTCCACAACGTTCCGCATCGCAGGACGTTCTGAGTTAGTGCTTAAAAAAATGGAAGAACTGGAGTTTATTAGTGAACAGGAACGGTTGCAGGCACTCGAAGAACTGGAAGAAATGGAATTCCAACCAACGCGTGAAAACATTCGTGCGCCGCACTTCGTGCTCTGGGTGCGAGAGCAAGTGACAGATATCTTTGGTGAACTTGCCGAAGAAGATCTTCTCGAGCGAGGCGGACTGCACATCACCACAACGCTTGACTGGGAACTGCAACAAACCGCGGAAGAAGCTGTAGGCGCATACAGAGAAGATATTTCTCTGCGGTTCAACGCGCATAACATCTCACTCGTCGCTCTGCATCCGGAGTCACGCGAAATACTGGCATACGTTGGCAATGCCGATTACAACGATGACGAACATGAGGGGAAAATCGACATGGCTCGCGCACCTCGTCAGCCCGGATCAAGCTTTAAGCCATTTGTCTATGCGGCAGCTTTTCAAAAAGGCTACGGTCCGGCCACCGTCCTCTATGATGTGCCGACCACCATCGGAAGTGATGAGCCGCAAAACTTCGACGGAACCTTCCTGGGACCTCTTCCCATCCGAAAAGCTCTCGGAGGATCGCGCAACCTTCCGGCCATCAAAGGATTCTTTCTGGCCGGAGGAGAAGAACCCATCCTACACCTTGTCTCGCGCATGGGCGCTCCGTCACCGTTGCTTCGCCGTGCAGAGCTTCGACAAAAGAGCCCTGACGGGGAGTATGACTATGGTTGGCCCTTGGCACTCGGGTCTGCGGAAACCCCGCTCCTTGAGATGGTTCACGCATACAGCACGCTTGCAGCGGGAGGAACGTACAAGCCAGTGGTCAGCGTTCTCCGCATCACAGATCGTAATGGAAATATCCTCTTCGAAGCAAAAGAGGATACTGTGGAAGAACGTGTTCTCGATGAACGTATCGCCTACCAAGTAACATCCATCTTGAGTGACATGAATGCGCGGCCGGATAACGAGTACTGGCGTACCGTTCTCTCCATACCGGAGATGCAGGCGGCTGCAAAAACAGGTACAAGCAATGTCTGTACAAAGAGAGATACGAAGAATCTCAAAGATGAAGACGAATCGCTTGGAACATGCCTCGAAAGGCGACCGGACAACCTGTGGACTCTCGGGTACACGCCGAACCTCGTTACAGGCGTGTGGGTTGGTAACGCCGCACCGAATCCACTGTCTCAAAAAGCAGAATCTCTCGTCACTGCCGCGCCGATATGGAAGCAATTTCTCTCTCGCGCCACGCGATACCAACGAGAAGAAGCAAACGACTCAAAGGGTCCAAAGGAGTTCCGTACTGAGTTTTCCGTACCATCTGGTGTCATCTTTCCACAAGTATCTCGTCTGTCGGGAGGACTTCCCACAGAATGCACTCCTGTCCACTTGCGCGGTGCCGATGTGTTCCTGCAGGAGGCTCCACCTCTTGCCACTGACTCTGCTTGCGTCTTTGCGCGTATTGACAAAGTAACGGGACTTCTCGCATCAGACAGTTGTCCAAAGGATGCTCAGGAAGACGGCAGCTTCCTCGTGCCGACAAGTCTCCTTCCAGACCGTTGGCCAACTTGGCAGGAAGGAGTGCAGGAGTGGGTCACTGCACACATGGAACTCTGGACAGCCACTCCTGACCACTCCGGTTCTCTCCTTCCACTACCCATTGTCCCCACCGAAGAATGTGACCCTGCCCTCACTCCGGGACGTCTGGAACAACCGAAACTGCAGATCACTTTTCCGAAACAAGGCGGCAGTGTGTCGTATCCGTCTTTCACACCTCAAGTTGTTCCCACAGTCGGCTCTCGCATACGAAACATTGAATACCTCGTTGACGGACGACGCGTTGCTTCCGGCACAGGAGCAATCGGTAAGGCGCTGCGTATGCCACGCTCCGTAAAAATGAACGGTTCGCATACACTCGAAGTGATTCTGACAGATAAGTACTTCAATCAGGCCAGTGACCGCGTATCTTTCACTTTTGAAGAAGACACGTCCGCCCCCACCGTACGCATTCTCTCTCCGGTCGCATCGACCATAGACTCCGGAACAGAAATTACCATTCGTGCCGAAGCCCGCGACAACGACGGCGACGTGAAGTACGTGGAGTTCTTCTTGAGTGAAACACTCCTCACGACCAAACCAAAGAAACCCTACGAATTCAAATACGTTCTCGATCTTCCTCCCGGAACCTACCGGCTCCGCGCGGTGGCAGAGGACATAGGCGGAAACGAGGGAGAGGACAGTATTGAATTACACGTGCAGTAACTGGTACGCTCCCATTCCTATGAGAGAACTTCCAGACAAATTTCTCACGGCTGTCATTGCTGTCCAACCTCTTCCAGGCTCACCCGATTACGACGGTGATGATGAGAACATCGTCGACCACGCTCTCTCCGATTTGAAACACTATGACGATGCAGGTGTAGACAGTGTCTTTTTAGAAAATGACTATGATTTACCATTCGTGCGCGAAGAAGATTTGGACCACAAAGGCATTGCACTCATGACGAGAATTGCAAAAGAAGTGCGTCGACGCTTTGCAAAACCCATTGGCATTCAAATGCTCGAAGCAGCCAATCTCACTTCTCTGAGAATCGCTAGAGAAGCGGACTTGGACTTCATTCGTGCAGAAGGATATGTCTATGCACATATTGGCGGCGCAGGACTCTTCCATGGAAATGCAGGGAAAATTATGCGCTTACGAAAGGAACTCGGCGCACAGCACATCAAAGTGTTTGCTGATGTAAAAAAGAAGCATGCCGCCCACGCTCTCACTGCCGACCTCGATATCACGGATGAAATTAAACAAACAGTCATGTTTAAGGCAGACGGAGTCATTGTGACGAGTAAATTCACAGGACTTAGTCCTGACCAAAACGACTTACGCAAAGCAAAAAAGGTAACGAAAAAACCGGTCGTTATTGGTTCCGGTATGACAAAGGAAAATATTCAAGACTTCCTCCCTCTGGCTGACGGTTTCATCGTCGGGTCTACATTCCGTACCAACGGAAGCTTTCTCGCTGATCTGGATCCGGAGAGATTACAAGAATTTATGGATGTGTTTTTGAAGGCAAGGAAGAAGGTGGAGAATGTACTTGCATAGCTACGCAGTATCCGCATTCGTAAAGACCTCACTCACATCATCATCCTCTTCAATTTTCTCGATGAACGTGACGAGTTTTTCGGCGACTGCAGGGTCGACGACCTTCACCATATCTTTCGCAACCCATTTTAGGCCGGACTCTTTCACTTCTAGCCCTTTTCCTTTCAGGAAGTCCCGTACTTTCGTCCAATGACTCTGATCTGTTGTGACAGATACAATGTCACCCTCACGGTCGATGTCCTCTGCACCAAGGTCCATAAGAGCAAGTTCGATATCGTCGGACCATTCAGGTGCTTCTGCCACCAAAACCCCCTTTCGTTCAAACATCCATTGCACACTGGCTGTGTCTGCGAAGCGCCCACCGGCTTTATCAACCGTGGCACGGACATTATTGAGCGTACGGTTGCGGTTGTCCGTGAGACACTCAATAAGACAGGCGAATCCTCCAGGACCCATAGCCGCATACAGTACCTCTCCCATTGCCTCACCTTTTAACTCGCCGGTTCCTTTTTTAATGGCACGTTCGATATTTGCATTCGGGACATTGTCTGCCTTCGCACTGTCAATCGCTGTCTGGAGTGAGGAATTCATATCAGGATCCCCGTTCCCGCCGCCTTCACGCACGGCAATCTCAATAAGTTTCGCATGACGCGTAAAGATCTTGCCGCGCTGCGCATCTTGTGCAGTCTTTTTGACCCGAATATTTGCCCATTTAGAGTGACCAGACATAGGAAAGCTTGTTAGCTTGTAGCTTCATTAGCTTGTAGGACCAAGCTCTTGAAGAGCAAGTAGCATACCAAAACTTCTAAAGCTAACGAAACTACTTCCTGTACGAGAGCATCCCCATAAACCGCGCTCTCTCAACTGCAGTTTTCAGCATCTTCTGATGATGAAGGCAGACACCCGTGTGGAATCGCTTACGAATATTACCGAAGTAATCCAAGTGGGGTTTGAGCAGAGGATAGTTTTTGTAGTCGATGTAGTCCGCTTCTGACTCACAGAACTGACAGACTTTCTTCTTTTGACCACGCTGCTGTGTAGAAGTCTTAGCCATAAAGGTACATTGTTAGTTGTTAAAAGTCATAACTGAAGATCGTCATCGGAAATAATTTTCTCAAGGTGCTCTTCAAGTTCTTCTTCCTTCACTTCTTCCTTCTGAATACGACGACTGGTTTCTGCTTTCTTCGCCTTCTGCTTTGCACGCTCAATAACCTGCGCCTTCAGTTCCTCTTCGTGCTGACGCAGCCGTGCCTGCTCTTCAGCCTCACGACTTTTCAGCCACTGCTGAAACTTCTCTTCATACTTTTCAACCTTGTAACCCGTATCGGGCTTTATCAGCATGTGACGAAGAACACCCTTCGCAATACGCAACGCCTCATCGACAGTGCGAATGTTTTTGGGGTCTACCTCGTAGTAGTACACGATGTATTTTCCTTCATGATGTCCCGCAATGGGGTAGGCAAGGCCACGACGTGACCATGGATCCTTGTCAACCAGCGTCCCTCCGGCCTCCTCAAATATTCCTTCAATCTCCTTGAGAAGCTTACTCTCATCCCCTTGTGGACAAGGGTACTCGTAGAGAACAACACACTCGTAGAGACGCGTATCCTTTTCTTCTGCCGTATCTATGAGGTCCGTATCTGCCATAGCGATTCGTGGGTAAATCCGCCTGAGGCGGAAAATCGTGATGGTATCCTGAGGAAATCAGGAAAAAGAGTCAAGTTTTTCCCTAAAAAGTCATCCCCTTTTCTTGACCACATATTCCGAAGAAGTCTATACTGCTAACCTTGCTAGCCTGAAAAAAATAGCGGGCTGCAGGATTTCAAAAGGTTCTTCACCCTTCGACTCGGCTCTTCGAGCCTCCCTCAGGGTGAACGATCTTCGATCGTTCACAGCATTGTAGAGTAGAGAAGCTAGTGCTCCTTTGAGGCTTTTGGCCTCACAAGGAGAATCTAAACTATTCCTTTGATCTATAATGATCATATCTTTTTGAAGAGCTTGATCCTGGCTCAGAGTGAACGCTAGCGGTGCGCCTTAGGCATGCAAGTCGAGCGCCCAGCACTTTGCGGATGACGATTCGTCCATAAAGTGCTGGGAGCGGCAAACGGCTGCGTAACACGTGGGAACCCACCCCGTACTCAGGGATAACTCACCGAAAGGTGAGCTAATACCGGATGGTCTCGTAAGAGTAAAGCTTTTGCGGTACGGGAGGGGCCTGCGGCATATCAGCTTGTTGGTAGGGTAACGGCCTACCAAGGCAATGACGTGTAGCTGGTCTGAGAGGACGACCAGCCAGAATGGGACTGCGACACGGCCCATACTCCTACGGGAGGCAGCAGCTAGGAATCTTCCGCAATGGGGGCAACCCTGACGGAGCGACACCGCGTGGGGGATGAAGTGTGTTTCACACGTAAACTCCTGTTCTGAGGGACGAAATTTTTGACGGTACCTCAGCAGAAAGCACCGGCTAACCCCGTGCCAGCAGCCGCGGTAAGACGGGGGGTGCAAGCGTTACTCGGAATTACTGGGCGTAAAGCGTCTGCAGGCTTCCCATACAGGTCTATTATGAAATCGCGGAGCTTAACTCCGCGCCTGTAACAGAAACCAATGGGATTGAGTCATCCAGAGGCACCTGGAATGCCATGTGTAGGGGTTAAATCCGTTGATCCATGGTAGAACGCCAAAAGCGAAGGCAGGGTGCTGGGGATGTACTGACGCTCAGAGACGAAAGCGTGGGGAGCAAAGGGGATTAGATACCCCCGTAGTCCACGCCCTAAACTATGTGTGCTCGGTGTGGGGACTTCAATCAGTCTCCGTGCCTCAAGCTAACGCGGTAAGCACACCGCCTGAGTAGTACGGCCGCAAGGCTAAAACTTAAAGGAATAGACGGGGACCCACACAAGCGGTGGAGCATGGGGTTTAATTCGAGAATAAGCGAAGCACCTCACCCAGACTTGACATCTCGGGAATCGATTAGAAATAGTCGAGTGCCGCAAGGAACCCGAAGACAGGCGTTGCACGGTCGTCGTCAGCTCGTGCCTTGAGGTGTACTGTTAAGTCAGTCAACGAGCGCAACCCTCATCCTATGTTGTTCTTTCATGGGAGACTGCCGCCTCCAAGGCGGAGGAAGGTGGGGATGACGTCAGATCAGCGTGACCCTTATGTCTGGGGCAACACCCGTGCTACAATGGTCGGTACAAAGGGCAGCTAAGTCGCGAGGCGGAGCTAATCCCACAAAACCGATCTCAGTCCGGATTGCAGTCTGCAACTCGACTGCATGAAGTTGGAATCGCTAGTAACCGTGAATCAGCTACGTCACGGTGAATATGTTCCTGGGTCTTGTACTCACCGCCCGTCAAGTCATGAAAGGCAGAGACACCCGAAGGACCATTACTTTTCGAAGGTGGTACCACGGTGAAACTGCTGATTGGGACTAAGTCGTAACAAGGTATCCGTAGGAGAACCTGCGGATGGAACGTTTCCTTACCAGGGAATTTCTTTATTACATGCTCTGACAGGTAGTCATGTCACCATGTTTCTTGATTGATCCGGAGACTACACATACATCCGGATGCTTCTCTCCTCTACAATGCGGTGAATACAGAAAGTGGACTGGCAAACTGCCTGTCCATTTATGATGCCCAATCTCCATCCATCTGCATAACCTTCTGTACAAACTCGCGATGGACTCTCTGCGACTCTGACTGTTCGCGCGCTACAAGCGATACCTGCAAACGCGGCTCTCCTGAAACATCTTCTTTTGAAGGGTAAGGATCTTCAACTGTGACTTCCGGCTGTTCTGAAATATTCATAACAAGAAAAGGGAAGAAAAGATGCTGCAGACTACCTCCTCTCCAGATATGTTTCCAATGTCTGTGTCATTTGATCGTGCATGTCTGTGTTTTCTACGCTGTCCCATGCGCTTTTCAGGAACCCTTCGATGTACATCGCCCGCGCCTCCTGCTTCCCTATACCTCGACTGGCAAAGTAGAAGAGATCTTCAGGACTCACGCGTGAGACCGTTGCACTGTGACTGGCTTTCACATCGTTTGTTTTGATTTCGAGTCCGGGAACAGCATCGATCTTCGCTGTCGTATCCAGCATGAGAACATCCTGCGTGAGATAGGTATTCGTGCCATGAGCATGCGGACCGATAGCAATCATTCCTCTACATGAGACGTGTGCGGATTCTTCTGCAATACCTTTCATGAGGACTTCTCCCTGTCCATCAGTTGCTTCGAAGTTGTTCGTTATGGACAGTTCTTGACAGTCTTTTTTCCGTGCGGCAAAGACACAAACAACATCACTCCGTGCAGCAGCACCTCTACACGAAGAATGGAACGTGTACGTTGCATTTCCACCAAAAAGGAGAGTGAACCACTGTACGCGTGCTCCTTCCTGCAAAGTCAGCTGCACACTGTATGCAGCATGTGTACCGAGAACATGCACGTAGGTTGCAGATTCCCCTGCATGGATATCGAGCGTAAGGGTTGCATCAGTAAGAACCTTTGCCATACAAAAAGTATACCCTTCTCACCCCACACTCCCTTCCATCTCCAGTTCAATTAACCGATTCATCTCCACCGCATATTCTAGTGGAAGATTTCTGATAATCGGTTCGAGGAAGCCGTTAACAATCATGGCTTTCGCTTCCTCTTCCGGAATGCCGCGGGATGTGAGGTAGAAGATATCTTCGTCGGAAAGTTTTCCCACTGTCGCCTCATGTGCGACCGTGACATTGTTATGACGAACAACAATGTCAGGGATCGTATCCGTACGACTCTTCTCATCCAGAAGTAACGCATCGCACTCGACACTTGCCGTGCAGTCATGTGCGTGAGGCGCGACGAAGAGTTTGCCACGATACACGCTGCAACCGCCGTCTTTACTGATCGACTTACTCACGACACTGCTACTTGTGTGTGGCGCCATGTGAAAGACTTTTGCACCGGTATCCTGCCACTGACCGGTGTTCGCAAAAGCAATTGCCAGGTGATCGCACCGCGCTCCCTCACCAACAAGCATCGAACAGGGATAGAGCATCGTCGTACCGCTTCCCATGTTTCCTCCCACCCACTCCATCGTAGCATCTTTTTCGACAATGGCCCGCTTGGTATTGAGGTTGTAGGTATCCCGACTCCAGTTTTCCACACTACTGTAACGACACTTTGCTCCTTCTTTCACGAAGATCTCCACGCACCCCACATGCAGCGCTTGCGAGCCGTACTTCGGTGCAGAGCACCCTTCGATATAGTGCACATCTGCCCCTTCTTCGATCACGATCAGCGTATGTTCGAACTGTCCCATATTTTTCGCATTCATG
>Ga0210019_1004907_pt1 | contig 11373 bp, 11 predicted proteins | sample CryGeyCG2114_020_2_FD_183969 | JGI IMG/M metagenome (GOLD analysis project Ga0210019, IMG submission 183969) | Groundwater microbial communities from aquifer - Crystal Geyser CG11_big_fil_rev_8/21/14_0.20 (SPAdes) (version 2) | ecosystem: Environmental > Aquatic > Deep subsurface > Groundwater ...
TGCTTCCCGCCTGTCTAAAATCTTTTCGTATTTTGGGGTTTGTAATTTGGAATTTGGAATTTGCGAAAATCCGCTTTCAATTTGACCAAGGATATATTGCGGATTTTCGTCATAGGGATCTTCGTTAGTCAGAATAATCTGGTCGCAATATTTTTCCGCAATCCTCCCAAGCTCCGGCCTTTTCCATTTATCCCGGCCGCCGCCGCAAGCCCCCAATACACAAATCATTTTGGAATTTGGACGCCACCCTCCCGCCACCCATTGGAATTTGGAATTTCTAATAGTCTCATAAACTTTTATGAGACTATCGGGTGTATGAGCGTAATCTACAATTACTTTAAATGGCTTTTTTATCACTACTTCCATTCTGCCCGGAATTCCCTCTACTTTTTCTAAGGCTCTTTTACAGGTTTCCAAATCAATTCCTTGAGATAAGCCTACACAAATTGCCGATAGTGCATTATAGATATTAAAATCACCGGCTAGTTTAAGTTTAAATTGAGTATTTTTTGTATTAATATCCCCCTTATCCCAGCCGTAGGTATATTTTTTTTGAACCGAGAATTTTAAAAAATAATCTGAATTTTCATCATCCAAATTAATAATATGAATATTCTTGCAAGCTTGAAAAAGTTTTCCTTTGGCTTCTCTGTATCTTTCAAAACTCCCATGGCTTTCAATGTGCTCCGGGGTCAAATTAGTAAAAACTGCTATATCAAAATCAATAAATCTCTGGCGGTGCTGCTTAATTCCTTCTGAGGTTACCTCAATTACCGCATACTGGCATCCAGCATTTACAGCTTCTCTTAAAAATTTCTGCAATTTCAGACGGCCGGGCATGGTCATTTTCAAGGTGTTAGGCCATTCTTTTTCTCCAATTTTAAATTTTATTGAAGACAAAGAAGCAACCTTATAATTTGCTTCCTCTAAAACTTTTGTAGCTAAATTAACTACAGTTGATTTTCCATTGGTGCCGGTAACACCAATTACAATCAGCTTTTTTGAGGGAAATCTATACAGAAAAGCGCCAAACATCGGCAGAAAAAAATGATAAAAATCAAGCAAAAATGCCGGAATAAATTTTTTAATTAAATTTTTCACACCTCTTTAATTACATCATTTTCCTAAGATTTTCAAGGCCTCCTTGATTCTTCTTTCGGTATCTTCAATTTCTTTTGGGACCCTGGTCAGAGCATCTTTGGCTTTTGGACGAGCAAATCCAAGATTGATCAAAGCATCCAAGGCTTCGTCTCTCAGGGGCACCCCCCTTCTCAGCTCTTTAATTTTTCCGGTCAACTCTAAAAGAATTTTTTGCCCCTTTTTCTTTCCGATTCCTTTTATCTCTTGATAAAATTCTTCTTTTTCCATTTTTTTCTTTAAATCCTCCAGAGAACCAAAGGAAGTAAGGGTCAAAGCAGTTTTCGAACCTATCCCGGAAATCTCGTTTAGGGTCTCAAAAAGTTCCAACTCTTCTTTGGTTAAAAATCCATAAAGCTCAAAGATTTTTTCTTCTCTTAAATATAAAAAGGTATAAATTTTACAATCCTCCCCTTCTTTTAAACTTTCTAAAGTTTTCCCAGAACAAAAAACTTTATAGCCCTTTCCGGCTACTTCAATCACTAAAAACTTTTCTCCCTTAAACTCTACTTTTCCTTTAAGATAGTAAATCATTGCCTTATTTTAACCCATTCTTGAAAAAAAGAGAAGCTTAGACTAGAATAATTGATATGTTTAAACTTGTTTCTAAATTTAAGCCGACCGGAGATCAGCCACAAGCCATTGAAAAATTAGTGAAAAATTTAAAAGCTGGCCTAAAAAACCAAGTGCTTTTGGGTGTGACTGGCTGTGGAAAAACTTTCAGCGTGGCTAAGGTTATTGAAAAAATACAAAAACCTATTCTTGTTATCTCACCAAATAAAGTTTTAGCGGCTCAACTTTATCAAGAATTTAAGGAATTTTTTCCAAAAAATGCCGTTCACTATTTTGTAAGCTATTATGACTACTATCAACCAGAAGCCTATATCCCCCAAACTGATACATATATAGAGAAAGACGCCAAGATAAATGAGGAAATTGACAGATTGCGTCACGCGGCCACCCAAGATTTGCTCGTCAGAAACGACGTAATTATTGTTGCTTCGGTTTCTTGCATTTACAATATCGGCTCTCCAGAAAATTACCAAAATGTTGCCTTAGAAATCGGAACCGGTCAAAAAATAAAGAGGAGAGATTTAATATCTCATTTAATATCCCTCCAATATCAAAGAAATGATATTGATTTTAAACCGGGGACTTTTCGGGTTCGCGGCAACATCATTGATGTTCATTTAGTTACCGGTAAAGAAATTTTAAGAATAGAGTTTTTCGGCGATCAAATTGACAAAATTTTAAAATCAAAGCCGCTCTCGTTTTCGGATTTCACATTTCAAGTTTCCCCGGGCCGTCTGCTGGAGCAGCCAGCAGGGCAGGCAAGTTTCAGGATTTATCCGGCTCACTTTTGGATTGCTCCTCAAGAAAAATTGGCGCTTTCTATTGAAAATATAAAATTAGAGTTGCAAGAACAACTAAAAAAATTAAGAAAAGACTACAACCCACCCACCTCGTCCTCCCGCTCGCAAAGCGAGCGGGCCCCTAAAAAGTTATTAGAGGCCCAGAGATTAGAGCAAAGAACAAATTATGATTTAGAGATGCTTAAAGAAACCGGCTATTGCCACGGAATTGAAAACTATTCCCGACATTTAGAATTTCGAAAACCCGGAGAACCACCTTATACTCTTTTAGACTATTTTGATTATTCGCAGCATTCGGATTATATTATCTTTATTGATGAATCTCATATAACTTTACCTCAGCTCCGAGCTATGGCTATTCAAGACCGGGTCCGGAAAGAAACTTTAATTAAATATGGCTTCCGGCTCCCTTCGGCTATCGATAATCGGCCCTTGACCTTTGAAGAATTTGAAAAAAAAGCTCCCCAAACCATTTATGTCTCAGCCACCCCGGGTCCCTACGAAAAAAAGAAACCTATTATCGAACAATTAATTCGTCCAACCGGCTTATTAGAACCGTCCATTGAAGTAAGGCCGACCAAAAATCAAGTTAAAGATTTAATTCGAGAAATTAAAAAAAGATGCGAAAAAAAACAAAGAGTTCTGGTTTTAACTTTAACTAAAAGGTTGGCTGAGGGCTTAGCAGATTACTTAGCCGAGGCAGGAATTAAAACTCATTATTTACATTCGGAAATCAAAACACTGGAGAGGCCGAAAATCTTACGAGATTTAAGGATTGGGAAATATGATGTTTTGGTTGGCATTAATCTTCTAAGGGAGGGTCTGGATTTGCCGGAAGTAGCGCTGGTTGCAATTTTAGATGCTGACAAAGAGGGGTTTTTAAGAAATGAAACCACTTTAATTCAAACTATGGGCAGAGCTAGCAGGCACCCTGAAGGCTACGTAATAATGTATGCTAACCAAGTAACAGGCTCCATGAAATCAGCCATAAAGGAGGTTTTAAGGCGTAGAAAAATTCAAAAGGATTACAATAAAGCCCACAAAATTACTCCTCGCCCCATTGTAAAAGAAATAAGAGAATGGTCCTTTGCTAAAAAGGCAGAAATTTCCTCAGAATTTTGGGCAATTCGAGATATTCAATTGTTGGAAAAAGAAATGAAAGAAGCTGCCAAAAATTTAGATTTTGAAAGAGCAAGCGAAATCCGCGACTTGATTAAAAACATAAAAAATGGTAAAAATTGGGCAGAGCTCACCTTTCAGTCGCATGCCTATAACAAAATCGGTAAAAAAGGCTCTCCGCCAAAGTATAAAACGAAGAGCTAGAAATATAATTTACAAAAAGAAAATGAAAAATCTCATAAAAGAGATGAAAAATTTGGTTTCTCAAAATAAAATAAAAGAGGCAAAAAATCTTTTACCTCAAGTTTATAAACTGCTAGATAAAGCGGCTAAAACTGGTTTGATTAAAAAAAATACCGCCGCCAGAAAAAAATCAAGAATAACTAAACTAGTAAACTCTAAATCCTAAGCACTAAACCCTAAACAAATTCTAAATTATAAACTCTAAATTTTAAATGTTTAGAATTTCGCCTGCCTGCGCAGGCAGGGATTTCGAATTTAGGATTTTAAGCTCGGAGTTTAGATTTCCGCAATTAACAAATCGAGTGCTATCTCTGGATTTAGCTTCCCTGTCTTAATATTAAGGTCTACCTGAAAAATTTTTTGGTAGATTTTTTTTAATTCTTTGAAGGTAAATTTTTTAGCCAGATTGTAGCTTTTTTTAATCACGAAAGGGTGAAATTGGGCTTCTCTCAAAATAGTAGAATAAGACTTATTCCTTTCAATCATATCCTTAATCTCAATGATGTTTCGGAATTGGAAATTAATCATTGAAAGAAGATAGGAGGGACTATCTCCTTTCTCTAAATGTTTATGCAGCAGCTCTAAGGCCCTTTTTTTATCCCCGAGAGCCATAGCATCTATGGTTTTAAAAATATCGGCTTTAATCTTTGTCCTGACTAAAATTTCGATATCCTTTAATTCAATCTTTTCCCCCTTCTTATAAGCAATTATCTTTTTAATCTCATTATCCATTTGCCAGAGGTCATTGCCGATAAGGCTGATTAATTTCCCCTCAACCCCCGGTTCAATCGTTATCTTGTAACTTTCGAATCTTTTTTTTATCCAGTTATTCAAACTTTGACCTTTTAATGGTTTGAATTCCTGCGATTTAGCGTTCTTTTTTAAAAAAATAAAAAGGGGATCATCGGAAGAAATTTCATTTTTTTCATAAAATAAAATTATATTCTTAGTATTAATAAAGCCTTTAGGATTATTTAAAAATTTTTCTTTAAACTCTCGATTAGAAAAAATGTTTCTTAAAATCAACATTTTTTTCCCTTGAAACAATGAAATCTGCTGAAATTCATCTCTAAAATCTTCGAATAACATTTGGCTGAATCCTTCAGTGGTGAACTCGGGACGGTCGAACTGCTCAGTTGAAGTCCTCAGGTCTTCTCCTTCAAAAAATTTTAAATTCAGTCCACTTTTGTGGACTTTTTTATAATGTTCAACAATCTCATTTAATTTCTGCCGAGACCGAAAGGTATCTGGACCATAAAGAAAAATAATCATAGTGGTAATACAAAGTCAATCGCTCGCCCTCTCCAGCACTTTGTGCTGGCGCTCAGCTTCGCCTCGCTTCGGGCTCACTCTTTAAAAACCCTCGGTTTTTAATATTTTTTTAATATTTTCCGACCAGGGAAACTGACAAGTTTCCCCGACCCCCTTCTGAGGTGGGTTGCCTTTACAATTGCTGGCATTTTGGACAAAAGTAAGCCGAGCGACCGGCTAGTTTAATTCTTTTAATATTTGTATCACAGCGGCTGCATTTTTCGCCTTCCCGGCGATAAACCTTTCTTAAAGGGTCGAAACCACCTTTTTCTCCAGAAAGGGTTCGATAGTCAGAAATGCTTTCACCTTTAGCTTCAACGGCTTTAGATAGAATTTTTCGCGTCGCCTGATAAATTCTCTTGAATTCCTTATCGCTCAATTTCTCTATTTCTTTGAAAGGATGAATTTTTGCCTCAAACAGAATTTCGTCAGAATAAATATTGCCGATGCCGGCAATTACGGTTTGATCCATTAAAACCTGCTTGACCTTGCCTCTTTTTTCTTTTAAGCATCCTTTAAATTTTTGAAAAATAAAGCTTTTTTCTAAGGGTTCTAAACCTAAGTCTTTCAATTCTTCTCCTAATTCCTTCTTATCCCACAATTCTACTTTGGCAAATTTTCTTAAATCGGAAAGGGCCAGCATCTTTCCGTTATCTAAGACAAATAGCAAATGGATGTAAGTATTTATTTTTTCTTCTAACGGACCTTTCTCTTTCGGCTTCCATGTTCCATGCTTTATGTCCCACGTTCCATAAAGAAGGTGACCGGTAAGTTTTTGGTGAAGCAAGAGCGCTTTGCCCTGGGATAAGTCAAAAAGAATGTTTTTGCCTCTTCGCCAAATTTTTTGAATTTTTCTTCCTATAATTTCTTTCTTAAACTGCCCGAGAGTTTTCGGCCTTTTTATCATCTTTGGAAAATCAGACCAAACATCCTCGATCTTTCGACCGAGGATTATTTTTCGCAAATCTCTTACTGTTGTTTCTACTTCGGGTAGCTCAGGCATAAACCTTTTGTTTCACAAAAGAAATCCTAAATCCTAATTTCTAAATCCTAAACTATTAGTTTGGAACTTTTGAATTTAGGGGTTTGAATTTGTTTAGGGCTATAGCCCGATGGGCTCACCCATTTAGGGTTTAGCCTGCCTGCGCAGGCAGGGGTTTCGAATTTAGAATTTTTACTTCAGGACTGCTTTTATTTTGTCTATTATCTCTCTCGGGGTAAAATGGGCTTTAATTAAATAATCAACTGCTCCCAATTTTAATCCTCTTTCTACTTCTTCTCTTTGCCCGAGATTAGAAAGAATAATAACCGGAATAGAAGACAGAGCATGTTCTTCTTTTATCCTGGACAGCACTTCAAATCCATCTATTCCCGGTAAAATTAAATCTAATAAAACCAAATCCGGAGGTTCTTTCTTAACTTTTTCTAACCCCTCTTCCCCGTCCGAAGCTTCTACAATCTGATACTTTTCGTCTTTCAATTTTCTAACAATCAACTCTCTTAAAAATTTATCATCTTCAATAATAAGTATTGTTTTTACCATAAAACTATAATGCGAATCTACGAATGATATGCGAATGCCACGAGTTCGTTGTATTCGAATTTAATTCGTAGTATTCGGATTATATTTTTTATTCTCCGATTTGTTTTTTAACTTTATCAATTACCTCTTCGGGATCAAATTCGGTTTTTATTAGCCAATCTTTTGCTCCCAGCTTTTGAGCCCTATCTAACTCTACTGGTTGGCCAGAGTTAGAAATAACAATTACCGGAATTTTCTTTAACTCTGGTTCCTTTACCATCTCTTCCATTACCCCAAATCCTCCCATCTTAGGCATAACAATGTCTAATAAAATTAGGTCTGGCTTGGGCTCCATTTCCCTCATTATTTTCAGCCCTTCTTCTCCATCTCTGGCAACTGAAATCTCGTAACCCTCTTTGGTTAATTTTTTTTGAAGGAGATCAAGCAAAATCTCCTCATCTTCTACTAATAAAATTTTTTTCATAAAATTATAATGCGAATCTACGAATAGTATGCAAATATTGCGAATTCGTTATATTCGAATTTAATTCGTAGTATTCGGATTATGTTATATTATTTTACAACCTTTTTAAAAACTCATCAACCCCGAGAAGGTTGTCACTGAAATTCAGCAGCTAAAGAGTGTATTTAACACTCTTTGACGGATGTTTTTTGCCTGCTCATTTCAAGCTCACTAACTCTTCTTTTTTACTAACGCAAATTTCTAACTGGGTCAAGTTATTTCTCCACAGGGCAGGCTAAAGTAAAATGTACTTCCCTTTCCCTCTTCTGATTTAAACGAAATTTTACCGCCATGAGCCTCAATAATGTTCTTAGTAATATAAAGTCCAAGTCCTGTCCCACCCGTTTCTATTTTTACTGCATTAGCTCCCCGAAAGAATTTAGTAAATACTCTTTTCTGCTGATCTTTTGGAATCCCAATCCCGGTATCTGAAATTCTAAACTCTACTTTATTTTTATCACCTTTTAAAGAAATTGTCACCTGCCCCCCGGAATGAGTATATCTTATGGCGTTATCAAGAAGATTCTGAATGGCTAGTCTCATTTTTTCCACATCGAGCATAACCTGAGGCAATTTCTTTTTTGGTTCTTTAAATTCTAATTTTAATTTTCTTTTTTCAATCTCCTCCTTATAAGAGTTTACCACAAATTGAACCTCATTTTCAAGACTGGCTAAAACTGGTCTGTAAAGATATCTTCCTTCTTCAATTCTGGTTACGTCTAAAAGATCATTAATTAATCTAATCATCTTCTCATTGCTTTCATAAATTTTTTCAATAAATTCTCTCTGCTCCTTTGTTATTTCTCCCAGGTCTTCGTCTAATAACATCTGTAATGTCCACTTAATTGCCGACAATGGAGTCCTTAGTTGGTGGGCAGAAAGAGAAACAAATTCGGTTTTTAGTTTTTCGACTATCTTTTCCCTGGTCACATCATGTAGAACAACCAAGGTGCCGGTTCGTTCTTCCCCCACCATTATAGAAATTGTCGAGACTTCCAGGATCAAGTCTTTCTCAAGAAGAAGCTCTTTCTTAGACATTTCTTTAATTTCCCTGGCCACCCCAGTTTTAAGGGAGGGTTTCCCCAAAAGAATAATCAGGGGTTTAAGGTTGGGGAAAGAATCTAATTCCAAAACTGATTTTCCTATTACCTCTCGGGATTTAATCTTAAAAAAAACTTCAGCTCTAGGATTAATTAAAGCCAGCTTATTTTCTAGGTCAAAAACTAAAAGACCATCAGCAAAATTAGTAATTATAGTATTGGTTTTATCTCTTTCTTCCTCTGCCTTCTTTCGGGCTTCCTTAACATTCCCCAGCATATTCATTAAAGCGACCCTTGATTCTTCCAGTTCTTTGGTCCTCGTTTTCAGAACTTGAGTTTTTTGCCAAAGTTGCAGAGTTTTCTTCTCAGCTTCCTTTCTAGCTTCCTCCGTATCCTCCAACATATTCATCAAAGCAGTCCTGGATTCTTTTAATTCTTTTTCAGTCTTTTTTATCTCTCTTAGGTCAAAAAGCCCAAAAAAGAAACCTACTACCTCTCCCTTTTCGTCTTTCCTTATTCTGGTAAAAACCTGACAAACCAAACTCTTTTTCCTTTTTGGCAGAAGTTCCATTTCCCTTCCCTTAACCAAACCTTTTTTAAAAGTATCTTTAGTTAAATTTTCTATTTCTTCTTTCTGAAAAAGCTTTTCAATTGATTCTCCTATAATTTCATCAAAACTAAAATTGGAAATTTTTTCAAAAGCCGGATTGGCTTCTAAAATAACTCCCAGGGGACTGACAAAACAAATAGGTAGAGGAGAGAAAACAAAAAGGTCATGGATGTAGCTTTCTAAGGCAGCCAAATCCTCTAACAAAAGAGAGATTTTTTTATCTTTTTCATCTTGTGGGGAGTTTTTTGAATCCACTATTGCCATTTTATTAAAAACTGATGAAATTTATCTCCTAAAAAAGTGCATTTTTTTTCTTGACATCTCACTTCTTTGGCTTTGATAACCATCTTGACTATATTTTCGAAAAATCCTTCCACGGTGCGACAATAAATAGGGTGTAAGTCAAAGCCTCTAATCTCCACCAATGCATATCTCTTTTCCTCATCATAGTCAGGAACAGCGAGCTCACCTATAGTAAAATAATCATCCCACATTTTGGGAGCCTTTTTGACGATAAGCTCAATCGAATGGAAAAACTTCATATAGATTCTGACAAGGAAAGAAGCAGCAGTAGCAAACCTACCTAATTCCTTGATGTCCTCATCTTTCCAGTTAAAGACTTTTTTAATTGCTAATAAAGAAATAGCTCTCAAACCAACTGGATAAAACTCAAGCCCCCTAATCTCTCTGTATTTTATTGGGCAACCCAATCTTTCTAACTCTTCCTCAACATTTTTTAATCCTTCTTTCCCTTTCTTTTTCAAGACAAAATCAGCATCATTTTTCAAATGCATCCCTCTGCATTCTCCTTCAGTTTTCATCAGCCCCTCAGCTATTTTTTTGTTTATAATTTCCCGGGCCATTTTTACCACTCCAATAAAAACTGATGATATTTATCCCCTCTAAAATTGCATTTTGTCTCTCTTGAACTTACCGGAGCTCCAACCACCATCTCTAAAATTGTTGAAAAATAGTCATCTAAATAACAACAGAGAATTGGATGGACAAAAAAATCTCTAAGTTTCAAAACAACAAATCTTTCTTTTTCATTTGTCTCCACCTCCAATTTTCCAATTGTGTAGTGCTTTTCCCACATTTTAGGAACCTGTTCTGCTGTTTTCTCAGTTGAGAAAAAATATTTCATGAAAAGCTTGGTGAACAAGGAAAGTTTTGGGGCCCTCCTTCCTATTTCTTTAATCTTTTCGTTATCAAATCCAAAAACTTCTTTTATAGCCAGCAAGGAAAGGACCCTTAGACCAATGGGATAAAAATCCATTGTTTTTATTTCTTTGTATTTTATTGGCTGACCAAGTCTTTCTAATTCTTTCTCAACCTGTTTTAGACCTTCTTTTCCTTTTTCCTTTAAAACAAAATCAGCATCTGTTTTTAAAACAACCCCCCTTACCTCCCCTTTAATTTCCATTAATCTTTTAACTAAATCTTTTTTTAGCATTTTTTATTTTTTTAATTCTTTAATTTTCTTTTTCAATTCAATCATCTTTAACTCCCTTCCAACAGTCAATCTTCGAAATCTTTCTAATTCATTAATTCTCTCTTGAAGCTCTCTGGTTTTCTCTCTAATAATCTCTTCCCTTCTTTCAGCTAACTCTCTTAATTCTCGAGTTCTAGCTTTTACCTTTATTTTTAGAACAGCCTCCGATTCTTCTAACTCCTTTTTAGTTTCTTCAAAAACTCTTTTTAATTTTTTGTATTTCAAAAAAACACCCAAAAAAGCTATAACCAATCCTATTGAAATTATATTTAAAACTAATTCCATTTTACTCTTATTTTACCATAATTTTAAATTTTCTTTTACTGGGGATATCTGAGGCAATTTCTTAATTAAACTCTCGAATTCGAGTTCTTTAAGAATTTGAATTATTTTCTCTTTGTCATATTCTCTCCACTGGCATTTTTTTAAATTGAAATCTATTGGAACATTTGTTTTTATCTCAGCCAGCTCCTTACTAAGGAAAGCCTGCTCTTTTTGCAAAAGCAAGCTTTCTTTTAATTTTGGTTTTAGCTTTGCTAGATTTTGATAAAGATTCTCCAAACTTCCGAACTCTTTAATTAGTTCGATGGCAGTTTTTTCTCCTATTCCGGGAACTCCGGGTATATTATCAGAGGAGTCTCCTTTGAGAGCCTTGAAGTCAGTTAACTGTTTTGAGGAAATACCATATCTTTGCTGCACTTTCCCTACATCATAGAGCACTGCTTCTTTCACCCCCCTACTCAAAGTGTAGACCTTCGTCTTCCAATCTACCAATTGTAAAGTATCCAAATCTCCAGTTAAGATAATTGTTTCAATTTCTGGTACCACTTGTCTTTTTGGTGATAAGTGAGCAATAGTGCCAATTAAATCATCTGCCTCAAAGCCTTCTTTTTCAAAAACTGGAACATCAAAACTTTTTAGAACTTCTTTAACCTTTGGAATTTGTTGATAGAGTTCTTCTGGAGCCGGCGGTCGGGTAATTTTGTATTCTTTAAATTTTTTG
>Ga0210019_1004910_pt1 | contig 11370 bp, 11 predicted proteins | sample CryGeyCG2114_020_2_FD_183969 | JGI IMG/M metagenome (GOLD analysis project Ga0210019, IMG submission 183969) | Groundwater microbial communities from aquifer - Crystal Geyser CG11_big_fil_rev_8/21/14_0.20 (SPAdes) (version 2) | ecosystem: Environmental > Aquatic > Deep subsurface > Groundwater ...
ATCCTCGGCATTCGCCTCGGACATTTCCGCTAGGGCTACTTGCGCCTAGATGTCTAGGATTCCTGCTTATCCTCGCTCTACCGCTCTGCGGAGTGGGAGCGAGGGCAGGAGGCTGTTTGGGGGGAGGAAGGAATCCTCCCCCCAGCTTCGGGCTCCTCCTCGTTCCTTCGGAGTCCGCCCTCGCACAACCCCCTTTCTCATTTTCAAGATAGCTTTCGTGGTGTCGCTTCCGCTTTGAATTTCTGTATTGCAAGATTACGGCGGCGCTCATCCTTTAGTCATGGACGCCCTAGCGGAAATGTCCGAGGCTCAAATGCAAATGCGCTTGACCCACCCTCCCGTTCGCGCGCAATATCCCCGCCGTGGGAAAAGAGGAGACGGCGGGGATGCTCCCTAAATTTATTTAGAAACAATATCGTCGTAATATTTTTTAACACCTTCATCCATAAGTGAAGCAAAAAGATATGTTGTTTCAATTATGCTTTTGTGGAGTAAAAAACTCTCATTAGCAAACTTGTTCAATGTTGCCTCGAGTTTCGTTTTGTCTTTTTGTAGTTCAAAAAGTGCCAACTCGCCAAATGGACCACCATGTACACTTGATGACATATTTGTGTATTCAATCAATCTTTCTAACAGATATTCTTTTTTATACTTCTTTATAATTTCACTGCTTGCGTCATTGTTATTTTGTATCAAATAGTGAAATATTTTTTCAATGCGAAAACTTTTAGCGATTTCTCGTATTGCTTTATTATGCTCACCTTTAGTGTTCCATTGAGTGTCTTCCGGGTAAACTATCTTTTTGTAATTTATAATTTTCTCAACTGACTCAAGATCCTCGTTAGCTTTAAGTGAATTGTAGTATTCTTTACCAACGGCATCATCTTTATCGTTTAGAGCTTTAACAAATATATACAAGTGTCTAAAACTATGCTCAATCAAAGAGCGGAATAGTATTGAAGCAGAATAGGGGTCACCACTCTTGCAGGAAAATAATAGTGAATTTATTAAATAACCACTTTTAGGTATAAACGATACGAGCGCCTTTCCTGTATATTGAAATTTAGTTTTTTGTAAAGATTCAATAATAAAAGGAAGTGATTCTTGAATTTTTTTAGATACGGCTTCGTTTAGGGTAAAATTATTATCGACAGTAGTCATTGTTACTTTACTGGATTATTTACAAAAATTTCCTCTGACTTATTTCGAAACTCATCTTGAGATATAACAGTATCCCACCCTCCAATTTTCTCTCCCTCATGCTTATTTATTCCCGTATAAACCAAGCTTGCATCTTCATATCTTTTAAATTTATAGACAGCATCCTCCATAAGAGGTCCATTGAAAAGACCTAATCCTACAAGTAATTCAAAATCTTTTTGGGTAAGACCAGTAACTTTTTTAAATAATCCAGGCTCAAGTTTGGTAATAACATCCTTCAAAGTTCTTTCTCGGTAATCTGTAAGGTACATAAAAACAGGTATGCGGGTTGCAAATTTAATTAACTTTTCTTGAACTCTCTTGCGCAAACTTTTATACTCTTTTTCTTCTTCGGTTAGCTCTTTCTTTTCTTTTTGAGTTAACTCTTTATCATTAGTCTCTTTTTTTATCTTTTCAACAGACTCGGATTTGTTAATAATAGTTTCAATATCTTGATTCAAATTCCTAAACCCCTCAATACTCATCAGCGCGTCCAACGCTAATTTATTATCCATTAATCTTTTTAGTGTATTATTGTCGACATTCACGAGCAAAGCACTTTCCCATCTGCGTGCAAGAAGTGTGGCTGTTGTTCCGCTCATTGCCATATCTAGTATTCCTGCGGCATCAATTTGCTTCATTGCACTACCATCATATGCAAGCACTGGTAGAAAATTTATAAACTCTGCAACTTTCACTTCCGGATTATTTTCATTTACATTCAGTCTGCAACTATATTCTGCAATCTGTCTTAGCGCTCTATTTGGTGCAAAATCAAAAACATAACATTCTTGTTTAATAATTTCTTCTTTATTCGGTGATTTGTTATCTGGATTTTTAATAGTCCATGGCGATTGTACTCTAAAAGCAGCTTGAAAATACGTTTCTGGAGTAGAACAACTACGAAGCATGAAAATACCCGTCCAAGGCTTGACTGTCACTCCAGTCAAAAGCTTTCCACAGGTTAAAGTAATAGTTTTCGATTCTAGTGGATCATTCATTGCTTCTAACACCGGAGGAAGTGCTTTTATCCCAATACCCGCATCGGAACCAGCCGCGACTGCCACCTTATAACCAAGATAAAAAATATTTTGATTCTTCTTTAACAAATTTCGCATAGCGTAGCATGAAGCAACCGAAGGCAAAAACCAAAGCGTATGATTAAGTAAATTCAAAAGTTCTGCATGTGAAAATGGCATCGGAGGTTTTTTGGCACCAAGTTTCAAATTATCAATTGTTGTTTCTGAAAAAGATCCACGTATTAAATCTAACCACTTCTGAACCTCATCTTCATATACAAATTTTGCATTTTTATTTGTACCCTTAGCTGAGAAAAATAAATTTAAATCAAATTCGTTAAATTCTCCTTGCTCGGCAATATCAATAATTGAATCGGGTAATTGATAGGTCATCATTACCATCCTAGGTAATGAAGCGTAAGGATTAGAACCATTCTTGTCGTCCCAAAGATTCTTAGCTTTTTGTTCGTCCGAATAAGTCCAGTTATAAATCTGCTCCTCGATAAATTCACCTGAGGCAATTGCCCTAAATGGAGTTCCTGAAAGGTACAAATACCCACCAGTTTTTATAGGCAAAGTTTTTTCATCAAAATCCTCTATTCCTTTACCTTCGGCAAATTCTTTTTCTTTTTTATCTTCTGCCTCAAAAAGTTCTTTTGCATTCTCACGCCATGCGCCGTAATGATATTCGTCAAATACGATACAATCCCACTTGGTATCATGTACCCATTTGTTTTTTGTTTTGACACCGCCAGTACTTTTATTTTTACCTAAATAATCTTGAAAAGAACCAAAACACACAAACGGTTTCTTTGTATCAACATCTTTATGCCAAAGTGTATTTTCTGATGCTGAAACAAATTGCCAATTTGGAAAATCAACATGATCCTTTAAATCTTCGTCCCAAGCATTTTCCACAGCTGGTTTAAATGTCATTACCAAAATCTTTGTCCATCCCATTTTTTTTGCCAATTGGTAGGTTGCAAAAGTTTTACCAAAGCGCATTTTAGCATTCCACAAGAAGTGTGGTGTTTTATTTGGATTTTCCTTTTTGTAGCTAGAGAAGTAGTCAGCAGTTTTTTCTATAGCTGCTTCTTGTTCTGGTCGCATTTTAAAATTTAGCCCTCGAGTTTCAACACTAAACTTTCTATTCTTTATATCATCAATAGCTGATCTAACATCTTTTGTACTGCACTTAAACCACTCTCCATCTTCTCTTTTTATACTGCGTCGTTTTAAATGCTGGTGAACTTCGTGATCAGTAAAATCTGTTCCATCATTCCTTATGGCAGACTCTTCAAAAACTATTTTATATTTAAGCCGACTAGTTTTTAATTGTTCCGCAACTCTATCTTGCGCATTACGAACAGTGTAGCCAACTTTTAATAATCCCTTATGCGAATTAACACCTATAAGTTCATAGGCGTAAATTGTAGGATTAATATCTGGTTTTTGTGGAAAAAAATCTTTGCTCATATTATTTCATTGGTCGAATCATAGATTCAATAAACTCAATCTCCTCTTTCGCTAGTTTGTATTTTCCATAGAGTTTCTCATCAGTCCATGATTCTGAGAAATCTTGCATTGGAACAAATACAAACTTATCTCTGGATATATCTATACCGGAGATACTTTGAACAAGTAGAAAACGAACAAACTTTGTTTCGAGATAGGATTTTAGGTTTTGTGCCGTTGTCGTATTATCATAACCACCAGCAATAAGATATGTGTGTGTACAAACTTCTTTGGGTTTCAAGACTTTTAATAAGGCAATAACTTTAAATGGCGGGATTTCTAGATTACCTGAAATAGGTCTAGAAAATAAGACTTTGTGCTTATTTATCAAATCAGTGCCTGTCTTTATCTCGCTTTTTGCAATATATCCAATTCCACCACTTGAGTGTAATGTTAAAGAATTATCCGATTTTCGTGATTTTCCTCGAAGTGAGGTTGGTAACCCAAACGGACTAACTGTCGATATTATTTCTGAAAGAGAATTCTCTTTTTTATCATTAATCTTTTTGACAATCTGTAATGCTTGATTCCAACGAATAAATGTTGAGTATTCAGATAAATTTCTGATAATTGTATTTTTAGAACCATTAGAGATACTCGTGTATTCACATTCCCCAGAATTATCTCTATCCCATACAAAGTAACAAACTCCTCCTCTTAATTCGATTCCAGAAAAACAATCACTAGCGTTTGGATAATCAACAAGTTTTCGAATTCGCTTGTCATTCAACATTTCAGTGCGGAATTCATCTAATCCCATACCACCAGAATACCAGCGACTTGGAATAATCATCGTTAGATAGCGCGGGTTTAATTTTTTTGCTTGCTGTATAAACTTGTGATACAGCGGAACTGCTTGTGCAGAGGTACTTCCGGTATTCAATTGATAAGGCGGGTTTCCTATAATTACATCAAATTTCATATTATTTATTATATTAGGTATTTTATTATGAATAAATTGATAAGCGTGAGTTTCGAGCCCCTCCCCACGCTCATATTCTACTCGACTTGCTCCGCAAAAAGAACATCTGTCATTTTTCCAATCATGCTCCGTATTTTCAAAAAGAATATTGCCCTGTTCATCATTAAAGATGCCGGCTGTAGAGTATTTTCCGTTTGCGTTTCTTGAACAATATAAACTTCGTCTAGATAAAAGAGAGGTTAATTCAGTAATTCCAATTCCAAAAAGCTGATTTTTGTAAATATGGTCAATACGTTTTTGAAGATCAGGAATTTCTTCTTTCAATCCTTCTAATAATCTTTTTGCAATTTCCCGAAGGAATACTCCAGATTTAGACACCGGATCAAGAAAGGTGGCATTTTTGTCCTCCCAAATTTCCTTCGGAAGTAAATCTAGTATTTCATTCGCCAGCTTTGGTGGCGTAAAAACCTCATCACTACTGAGATTTGCAAGACAAGACAAAACATCCGGGTTGTAATTATTTTGTGTCTTCATAATCGAGTTTTAGATAGTGCATTAAAGGAAATTCTTTGACTGGCATTGGTGAAAAGACCATTTCTCCTGTGTCTGATTTTTCAGTTATCGACCACAGTGATGGAGTTTTTGGATTAAACTCAGCAAGATCCATAAATTGAAAATCCCGTCTTTTTATCATTTTACCGTTTACTAATGACCATTCAGAAAAAATTATATATTCTTTGCCATCAGATTTTTTCAAAGTAAGTGCATCACCTTGTAAAATATTTCGCTCTAATACGAATTGAATACTCTTCTTAAAATCATCTTTGCACCTGTCTTTATATAATTTTGCATATATATCGTTAACGATCTTATAAAGTCGTTCGACACAAACATCAACATTATCTTTTAATAGTTCCACTCCATATATGCTACCTACTGCAAGAAGCGCTGTGCGCTCAAATTCGTGTTGACTTGAGTGATATTTTTTCTTTACAATCGCGAGCTTCTTTTCAAGAATAGGGGCAAGAAAATTTCCATCGCCACAAGCTGGCTCAAGAAAACGAGACTCAATTCTTTCTGTTTCATTTCTTACTAAATCAAGCATTGCATTCACTTCTCTTTCTTGAGTGAATACTTCGCCGTGATCTTTTACTCTTTGTTTAGACTTTATTTGCATAATTTTATTCTTCACCTTCGATTCTACGTCGGCGTTCGTCTAGTGTTTCTCCTTCAAACATCCAATAATCAGTACCTGCAATTCCGTAATCATACCCAAGTATTTTTTGAGCAGATATCGAAAGACTAGTTCCCTTACCATTAAATTCAATTGATTTAGCGGAATGAAGATCTATGACTTTTGCTTTTTTAGTTTTATCACGACCAAAATATATTTCTGTACCAAGTGGGATACCGACCGTCTCAAAATTAAATCTTCCACGTCTCTCTAAAGCTTCCTTGTGTGCTTCTTTGTCTTCTCGTGTTTCAATCAAATCACTTTTAGGAGTTAAGTTCTCAATCTCTGCCAGCTTCAATGCCGCGACCACGCGCTCAGGAGCAATCTGAAAAAATTCTCGTCTGGGGTTTACTCGATTATTATCAAAAGCGTCATGGAGCTGATGCTCAACAAAATTTGCATCTTTTACACTACACGCGTAGAAAACAGTAAATGGCAAAGGAACACTTGTTGATGCGCTTAAATCGCGCACGCGTTGTGCAAGATTATTGTTAGTTTTTCCTATTTTAACGTAACCTGGCATGGCTTCATTTATTAAAATGTAAATTATTTCATTCATAAAATTATTTTTCTATTACCCCAACTATCTTAATTTTTTTATCCAAAAGCTCAATTTTATTTTTTAAAGATAAACTTCCAGTACTACCGATGTCGGAATAATCATACCCTCTATCATTAAATTCTTGATGGAGTGCTGACAAATAACTTGCCCGAGAATTTGTCCATCCCGGATTTCCAACCTCACGATTGAAAGAATCGATAAGTTGTTTATCGTCCATTTTCTTAAATTTTTCTAAATATTCTTCGTATGTCATAAATTTATTTCAAAAGTTCGCTACTGGAAATCCCTAACGCTCCAGCTATTTTTTCTAAAGTCGAAAGAGTAGGGTTCATACGACCATTTTCAATATTACTGATATACGCTCGATCAACGCTCAAAGCAGTCGCAAGGTCTCCTTGCGACATATTCTTCTTCAAGCGTAGCTTTCTTAAGTTTTCCCCAAGCTTTTTACCTGATGACATAGTTATATAATAGGAAAACTTGCATTCTTTTGCAAGAGTGCAGTATAATGCATACATGCTACCGGCGAAGCAAAACCAAAAATTTCCTTTCTATTTTTTGGCTGCCCGACAAGGACTCGAACCTCGATACCATGGACCAAAACCATGTGTCCTACCATTAGACGATCGGGCAATTTCTTTCAATAATTTGAATGAAAAGGCGTCATGACTGACGCGCCACTACTGTAGCATATTTGCCCAAAAAAATCAGCCCCGTCACTACCGTAGTGACGGGGCTGATTTTAAAAGCTTGAAATAAAAATTAACCTCGTCCTTTTTTAAAACAATCAATACATTTGAGATTACTAGTATCTCGCGGTTGAAATGGTAATGAAGTAATAGTTGCCCCACAATCAGCACATTTCCAATCGCCAGAGAAGGTTGGTTTGTCTCCGTTGTTTTTGTTACTTGGTTTGGCAGTATTGCCTTTTTGCTTACTGTGACAATCACGACACATTAAGCCATCGGTACTGCGTGGTTCAAATGGTAATTCGGTAATCGCTCCGCCACAAACGCTACAGGTCCAGTTTCCTTGATGCATATATTTGTTAGTTACTTGTTGTTAGTTTTTAGGGTCGGTTATTTTTGTTCAAGATTTATTATACTACATGGATTAAGATATGGCGTATAGTGCACAGAATTATAATACAACTTTAGTGTGCCGTTCCCTGGATTGCACACATTCGTTCACAAAAACGAAGACGACGAAGATGGACAGACGCTAGATTGCTTCGTGCGACTCGCAAAGACGACGGTGAAGTAATTGTCTAATCTTATTTCTTTGTCTCGTAGGATGCCTTAATAAAGGCGGTGAAAAGTGGGTGGGGTGTTAACGGTCTAGCTTGTAATTCTGGATGAAATTGTATCCCCAAAAAGAAAGGGTGAACAGTAGTGGGCAATTCCATAATCTCCATCAAACGACCATCTGGCGACTTTCCAGAAAATTGCATACCGGCCTTCTCTAATTCCATTACATAACTAGGATTTACTTCATAACGATGACGATGGCGTTCCAAAACAGTATCTTGTTTATAGGATTTATGCGCAATTGAACCTTTGGTTATAACAGTGGGGTATTGTCCTAAACGCATACTACCACCCATATCGCCTGAAGCAATTTTTGTTTTTTGGTCTGCCATTACCCCAATCACCAAATCTTTTGCCATCGGATCAATTTCTTCGGTACTAGCATTTTTTAAATTCAAAACATTACGAGCAAATTCCAACACGGCTAATTGCATACCGTAGCAGATACCAAAATAAGGAATCTTATTTTCACGCGCATATTTAATAACATTAATCATCCCTTCCACCCCAGTTTTACCAAAACCACCGGGCAAGAGTACGCCATCATATTGCTTTAATTCTTTAAGACTTTTTTTATCAAGAAAATCATTAGCTGACAAATAGACGATTTCGGGTTTTAAGCCAAGTTTATAAGAAGAATACTTAATGGCTTCCAGAACGGAAATATAAACATCCGCCAAGACAAAATCGCCCGAGCTAAAATATTTACCAACCACCGCAATTCTGACGGTGTTTTTAGTATTTTTTGACTTAGAAACAAATTGTTTCCAACTTTTTAAATCTGATGACTGATTGCACGAAAGACTTAAAAGATTACATAACCGATCAGATAAATGGTCTTTTTCAAAATTAAGTGGAATATCATAAATACTGGAAACATCCGGAGCCGAAATTACATTTTCTGGTAAAACATTACAAAAACGGGAGATTTTATCTTTCCTTTTATTATCCAAAGGAACTGGCGCCCGTGCCAAAATAATATCGGCAAATACTCCTGATGCGCCCAAGGTTCTAACAGCATGTTGAGTTGGTTTTGTTTTCATTTCACCAACATGTCCTGGCACTGGTAGATAACTAAGCATTACAACCACGACATTGTGTGGAGCTTCGGTTTTCATCATCCGAATAGCTTCAATAAAAAGAATATTTTCATATTCACCAACAGTACCTCCCACTTCTATTAAAACTACATCCGCTGACGCTTCTGCCCCCGCCTTCTTAATCCGACGAATGGCTTCAGCCGGAATATCAGGCACCACCTGCACATTCCGTCCACCATAACCTAAATTGCGTTCCTTCGCTATAACCGCTTGATAAACACTACCAGTCGTCATATAGTTGGTACCAAGTAAATCAATATCCAAAAACCGTTCATAATTACCCATATCCTGATCTGTTTCCAAACCATCTTTCAAAACAAAGCATTCACCATGTTCGGTTGGGTTCATGGTGCCAGCGTCAACATTAACATAAGGATCAATTTTGATAGCTGTAACTTTAAGCCCCCGCGCTTGCAATATTTTAGCAATGGATGACGCTGCCACTCCTTTTCCCACTCCACTCATTACTCCACCCACTACGAAAATATATTTAGTAATTTTGTCTTGTGAAGATTTTTTTACTCTGGTGTTTATTTGATCATTTGCTTTAGTAGGGAGGGTTTTTTTGGTAAGAATAGTTTCTGATTTTTTAACTAAAGATAATGATTTTTTTGCCATAAAATAAATAAAAAATAATTAAACACGCAAATAACGGGCGACTGCAAGCACACTGGACACCAAACCAAGGGCCATACCAATTCCTATTAAGGTACCAAAAATACTAGAAAAATTACCGACAAAATAATCAAAAATGTTAAAACCAAAGAAAACTCCTGTTATCGGTCCTAGCCAAAGTAAAATTGGATAAAGTATCAACAAGGCCATTACTCCGGCAATAAAACCATACATTAACCCCTGCAACATAAAAGGACCACGAATGAACATATTTCCCGCCCCCACCAGACGCATGATAGAAATTTCTTCTCTCGCTGTATAAATAGCCAATCTGATAGTATTAAAAGTAATCATGATCGCTGCTACAATCAGGACAATTTGGGAAATATAGCTCCCTCTTTCTACCGCATCAATGATGTTCTGGAGCTTGTTAATTGATTCCTTTTTGTCGGCATAATTGATTTTACTGATAATCGGATTTTGCGGTTCTTCACCGGCCTTTTGTTCATCTAAAAAGCTGGCAATATTTTCATATTGTGAGACCTCTTTGGCTTGAATAGCAATGGTTGCCCCTAGAGGATTTTCTTTTAATTCGTCCAGTGCTTGCATGGCTACCGTGTCAGATTGATATCTGGCACGATACTTAGACAAGGCCTCTTCACGTGAAGTGTAGGTCACCAAGGCTACATCCGGTAGTGCTTCAAGCGAGGTACGCAAGGCATCAATATCATCTTGTTTAGCTGTAGTTACAAAATAAACATTAATATCAACTTTGGCTTGTAACTGTTCCAGAGAAACAACTAATAGTTTGTCAATCATCATAGTGGAACCAATCACAAAAAGGGCAATAGTAATCACGAAAATTGACGCTAACGACACATAGGCATTACGCCAAAAACCTACAAAACCTGCCCGCAAAATTCTACGAAATCCTGTTATCATAATAAACAATTTTTATAACACATATTTACCACTAACATCATCTCTAATGATCCGACCACCGTCCATGGTTATCACTCGTCTGCCGAGTTCATCTATCACTCCTTTATTGTGAGTAGTCATCACCACTGTTGTACCCAGATCGTTAATCTTGCGTAAGATCTGAACCACTTCATAAGTGGCAATCGGATCAAGATTACCAGTCGGCTCATCAGCAATAATAATATCTGGTTGATTGACAATCGCCCGCGCTATTGCCACCCGCTGTTTTTCTCCACCAGAAAGTTCATCAGGAAAATTCCAGGCCTTATCTGTTAAATCAACTAAGGCCAAAGCCTGGGGAACATTTTCAGCTATCTCATCATCAGTCCGACCATTGGCCTCCATGGCAAAAGCAATGTTTTCGTAAGCGGTTTTGTTAATTAACAATTTAAAGTCCTGAAAGACAGTACCGATCTTACGCCGATATTGAGGCAAACGCGATCGGGGGATTTTATTTACATCTAATGATTCAAAAAATATTTGCCCGCTGGTTGGTTTAGATTCAGCAATAATCATTTTAAGGATGGTAGATTTACCAGCACCAGAATGACCAACAATGGAAACAAATTCCTTTGGTTCTATTTGAAAAGTTATACCTTCAATGGCTATTGAACGTCCGTCATTATAAAGTTTGGAAACATTATCAAAATAAATCATAAATTCTTAATTAGTTTACGCTAAGTCGGCGTTCGCGTCTAGAAAGACCTGTATATCACCTTCAAGAACAGGGCTGATATTGCGTATTTCCACATTGGTTCGGTGGTCTTTTACCATTTGATAAGGATGCAGAACATAAGAACGAATTTGACTACCCCATTCTATCTTGACGGTTTTTTCTACACTCAAACCTTTTAGTTCACGCAAACGTTGCTCTTCTTGAAAAGCAAAAAGTTTTCCAGCAAGCAGAGTTAAACC
>Ga0210019_1004911_pt1 | contig 11368 bp, 14 predicted proteins | sample CryGeyCG2114_020_2_FD_183969 | JGI IMG/M metagenome (GOLD analysis project Ga0210019, IMG submission 183969) | Groundwater microbial communities from aquifer - Crystal Geyser CG11_big_fil_rev_8/21/14_0.20 (SPAdes) (version 2) | ecosystem: Environmental > Aquatic > Deep subsurface > Groundwater ...
GTGGGAAAAATTTCTTGAACTAACCCTTCTTTATCTTCTTTCCAAAGTCCAAATTTTTTAAGATAATCTTTTCTTTTTAAATTTCTTTCACCCATCTCTTCTATTTCTAAAACATAAACTATTTTGCATTTATTACTATCAAACTTTTTTTCTAACTCTTCAGACAAATTAAAAGAAAGCTTCCCCTCATATCTACGACCAGAATAATAATTGTCTCCACTAGGTTTAGTATGAATGGCTAACCTTCCCACTTTAGTATCCCAAGGGAACAAAAGCCAATCATACTTCTCTGTAGTTAATTTATATTTATAATTTTCAGAATAAAATCGAGAATTGCTACTAGTTTCTTCCAAATTTAAATCCATATTTAGAGCTTTTTCAAGTCCTTCTAAATTAATTCCGGTGTAAGAATCTCCACTTACTTTCATAGAAAATTCAATTTTGTTGGATTTATAAAAATTATTGTTCAAAAAGATAACTAAAAGAAATTTTTTGTCACCATAATTTTTATAAAACAACTAAATTTAAAATTTAAATGGGAATCGTTAAAGGTTTTCTTGAAACTGGAAAAAACTTGGATAGAATAATTCTTGAAATGGATGAAGGAGAAGAAGGATATGCTGAACCAAAATTTTTAGATTTTGATTATGAACTAAAAGGATATCTTGATAGAAATGGTCCCATCTCTAAACAATATGACCCAATAAACAAAAGAACTCTTTATGTAAAAAAAATTGGTCAAGGAAAGGATGATTATTTAGTGAATATTTCTGAAGTCAAAGGATATGCTTGGATAAGCCTTTCAGAAGAAAAAGTCCAAGATTTTTTAAGTGAGGTGGGTGAAGAAAAAATAGCAAGGTTAGATTACCAACCAAGTCTTATTTTTGAAGAAGTTCAACTTGAAAAAGATATTGAAGAAGCAATTGAAAATGAAAACTTTGAAAAAGTAATAGAATTAAAGAAAAAAAGAGATAATACACTAAAGAAAAACTTATAATCTCTTTTCTTGTATATAAAAATGTGGGAGAGATTAGAGGTTTGAAATACGGGAAGAATATAGAAAGAATAATTGCGGAACTTGAAATTGATGAGGGAGGTTGGACAAAACCTACTTCACTTGAAATTCATTATGAGGTTAATTCCTATTTATTTCTTGAAGAACATGTTTACCCCAAATTTGATAAAGAATCTGAAAAAACTCTTTATGTAAAAAGAATTGGACCAAATAAAGATGATTTTATCGTTGACACAAGCAAAGTTGATTATGTTTGGGATAAATTAATTGTTGACCCTGAAGATTATGAAGAGGAAATTCAAGATCTAAGAATTGCAGTTTTGGGATATGAAAAACCCTTGAAGGAAAAAAGTATTGAAGAACAAATTATTAAAGCAGTTGAAAACCAAGAATTTGAAATAGCTGCAAAATTGAAATTAAAATTAGAAAGAAAAAATAAAAGAAATTCTCAAAAACCCTTATAAATCCCAAATTCTTCACTTGAGTAGAGAGGTAACATATGAAAAATAGAAAAACTGCTTTTGTAATTCCATTTAAAGATTTAAGAATTGAAGATATCCCACTTGCTGGAGGAAAAAATGCTTCGCTTGGAGAGATGTATCGGGAACTTAAAACAAAAGGTGTTGATGTTCCAAATGGTTTTGCGGTAACTGCTTTTGCATATAAACATTTTATGAGTGTAACAGGTTTAAAAGAAAAAATAAAAGACATATTGTCAGACCTTAAAACAAAAGACACTCGAAATTTAATGGCTCATGGAAAAAAAGTAAGAGAAGCTATCTTAAAAGCTAAAATTCCCGAAGAAATTGAAAAAGAAATTATAATCCATTATAAAAAACTCTCTCGGGAATATAAAGAAAAATATACTGATGTTGCAGTAAGGTCTTCAGCAACAGCAGAAGACTTACCCGATGCTTCATTTGCAGGTCAACAAGATACTTATTTGAATATTAGGGGAGAAGAAAAAATTCTTGAAGCTTGTAAAAAATCTTTTGCCTCTCTTTTTACAGATAGAGCAATTTCTTATCGTGAAGAAAAAGGATTTAATCATTTTGACGTTTCACTTTCAATAGGAGTTCAAAAAATGGTACGTAGTGATATCTCTTCTTCAGGGATTATGTTTTCAATTGACACCGAATCAGGTTTCAAAGAAGTAGTTTACATTACCTCAATTTATGGATTAGGAGAAAATATTGTTCAAGGAGCAGTAAATCCAGATGAATTTTATGTTCATAAACCAACTCTAAAGAAAGGATATAAATCAATTGTCTCAAAAAAAGTTGGAGATAAAAAAGTTAGAATGATTTATTCAAACGACAAAAGTAATCCTGTAAAAAATATAAAAGTAAGTAAAACTGAAAGAGAAAATTATTCACTTAACGATGAAGAAATATTAAAACTTGCAAAGTGGGCAGTAATAATTGAAGACCATTACAAAAAACCAATGGATATGGAATGGGCAAAAGATGGAAAATTAAACAAACTTTTTATTGTTCAGGCAAGACCTGAAACTGTTCAAAGTCAAAAAGATTTGAACATTCTTGAAGAATATGTCTTAAAAGAAAAAGGAGAAATAAAAGTCATTGGAAAAAGTGTTGGTTCAAGAATTGGTTCAGGAAAAGTTAAAGTAATAAAGAATACATCCGGAATTCATTCTTTCAAAAAAGGGGATGTTTTAGTAACAGAAATGACTGACCCTGATTGGGAACCTATTATGAAAATAGCCTCAGCAATTGTTACAAATAAAGGAGGAAGAACTTCTCATGCAGCAATAATTTCAAGAGAATTTGGAATTCCCGCAATTGTTGGAACAAACAATGCAACTGAAAAACTAAAAAGTGGAGAATTTGTAACTGTTAATTGCTCAGAAGGGGAAGAAGGAATTGTATATGCTGGAAAATTAAAATATAAAATAGTTAAACATAATTTAAAGAAAATTTCAAAAACTAAAACTAAAATTATGTTAATTGCTGGAACACCTGAACAAGCATATGAACAAAGTTTTATTCCAAATGATGGAGTGGGGTTAGCACGTGAAGAATTTATAATCAGTTCAGCAATAAAAATCCACCCAAATGCATTAATAGATTTTGAAAAATTAAAAGATAAAAAATTAAAGGATAAAATAGAAAGTTTAACTTCTAATTATAAAAATAAAACTCAATTTTATGTGGATAAACTTGCAGAAGGGATAGGAACTTTAGCAGCTGCATTCTATCCAAAAGATGTTATTGTGAGGACTTCAGACTTCAAAACTAATGAATATAGAAATTTAATTGGGGGGGAACTCTATGAACCAAATGAGGAAAACCCTATGATGGGATGGAGAGGGGCAAGTAGATATTACCACAAAAGTTTTATTGAAGCTTTCAAATTAGAGTGTTATGCATTAAAAAAGGTTAGAAACACATTTGGATTAAAAAATGTAAAAATAATGATTCCTTTTTGTAGAACTGTTGAAGAAGGAAAAAAAGTTCAAGAAATAATGAAATCCTGTGGATTAAAAAGAGGAAAAGATGGATTACAAATTTATGTGATGTGTGAAATTCCTTCAAATGTTTTGTTAGCTGATGAATTTAGTAAAATTTTTGATGGGTTTTCAATAGGTTCAAATGACCTCACCCAATTAACTCTAGGGTTAGATCGTGATTCAGAAATAATTGCAGGAATTTCAAATGAAAATGACCCTGCAGTAAAGAAGTTTGTTTCTGAAGTTATTGAAAAAGCAAAGAAAAACAAAAAGAAAATTGGAATTTGTGGTCAAGCTCCAAGCGATTTTCCTGATTTTGCAAAATTCCTTGTAGAAAAAGGAATAGATTCAATTTCCCTAAACCCTGATTCAGTAATTAAAACAACTCTAGAAGTGGCTTCAGTTGAAAAAAGATTGAAAAGGTAAAATCAAGTTCTATAGGTTTATAATCAAAAGAATAGTTTCATTTATAACTAGTTTCTAAACCTACATGAAAAAACAAAAAGAAGTTAATGAAATTATTTCTAAAGCAAGAAAATCCATTGGAAAATTTTGTATTGAAGAATGTAATGCTTATTGTTGTAGGAAAGGATATATTATCATTAATGAACAACAAGTAAACATTATTGCAACAAAAAATGAACAAATTGAACTAAAAAAGGAAAATAAACTAAAAGAACTTGTCTTTTCTGGAAAGTTTATGCTTGACTTTTCAAATTCCCTTGGAGGATGTCCAAAACTCAAAGGAACAAAGTGTTTAATTCAGTCTAACCCCGAAAGAGCAAAAGTTTGTCAAGAATCCCCCATTTTTCTTTTTGGAGATAGTGTAAGAATTTCTTCAAAATGTCCCGCACACCAAAAGAACATGTTTTATCTATTCATAAAGCAATTAGAAGCTTTGGGTTATAAATTAACAAAAGACTAAAAACAACCATAAAAAGCATTATAAAGGAACTATTTCTAATTTCATTAAGTAAGAGACTTCTAAAAAACGCCTCTTATATAGAGACATATAGGAGGAAAATATAAAACATGGAAGAAAGAAGAGAAAGGCCACAAGGTTCTGGAAGAAGCTTTGGAAATGGTCCAAGAAGAAGTTCTGGAAGTGGTTCAGGAAGATTTGGAAACAATTCTGGTGGAAGGTTTGGTGGAAACAGAGATAACTTTCAAAGAAGAGAACCTGCTGAAAAACACAAAGCAACTTGTTCTGAATGTGGTCAGGAATGTGAAGTTCCGTTCAAACCAACACAAGGAAAACCAGTTTACTGCTTTGAATGTTTCAAAGAAAAAAACCCAAGACCTCCAAGAAGAAATTTTAATTAATTTTTCAAAAGGTCAAAATTTATTTTTATTTTTTATTAAATTTTAAAAAGCCTCATTCTTTAATAAAAAGATGAGGTTAAAACTTTCTAAAGAGAGAAAAATCGCAATCTTTATAATCCTAGTTTTACTTTTAGGTTTAGTAATTTATTTACCCATAATAAACCCAAAAATGACAAAAGTAAAGTTAGAAACAAATTATGGAGATATTGTTATTCATCTATACAACGATATGCCCATCACTACTGAAAATTTTAAGAGATTAGTTGAAAAAGGAACTTACGATGGAGTTATTTTCCACCGAATTATCCCTAATTTTATGATTCAGGGTGGAGACCCAACTGGAACTGGATATGGGGACAAAAGTATTCCCAATATTGAAGATGAGTTTTCTCATGCTGGAGGAAACAAAAACAATAGGGGAACTATTTCAATGGCAAACGCAGGACCAAACACTGGTTCATCACAGTTTTTTATAAACTTGGTTGATAACAATTTCCTTGACACAAAACATCCTGCTTTTGGAAAGGTAGTTGAAGGAATGGATGTGGTTGATAAAATCGCAGGGGTAGAAACTGATTCCAGCGATAGACCCCTTAAAGAAGTAAAAATAATCAAAGCTTCAATTTTATAGGGATAAAAAAAGAAAAACAAGAAGACAATAATTCTTAAAAAGACGCTTTTGTAGGGATTTTTATGGAAACTGGATATTTAGTTGGAAGCTTTTCAAATTCGAGTTGGAGAGATTTTTATCTTGAAAATGTTAAAACTTTAGCTCTAAATGACCCTAGAACTCATGAACAAAGTTCAATTAAGCGATTAAATGATGAAGATTTTGGAGAAAATGGAACAAAATCAAATGTGGTAATTCTCCATAGAAATCAGGGAAAAAGTTTAGGTACAACTTCCTATGCTGAAGTGGGAGATAAAAGAGCTCGTGGAGGAGCAATAATTACAACAGACTTAAACACTGAAAAAGATTCTCTTTTAGAAGAAAATTCTTCATATAATTTTAATTCTGATGAAGAATCAGTTCAATTTATCAATTCAAAAGAAAAAATTAAATCAGTTTACAAAGCAATAAAGAAAAAAAATATTGACCTAAGACCTAGAAATATTCTTTTCACTGGAGATATAGCAGAAATGTCTGACTTTATGGATCAAGTTTCAAGAACAAGAAAAGTAAAAATAAAAAATGATTCTAGAGCTCTAGAAAAATTAATCTCAAATGTGGATTTAATTGTAGCAAACTTTGAAAAAAATAGTGGATATAATAAAGAAGGAGTATTTTTTATGGGATTAGGTAATGCTCTAAAAATTCCAGTAGTTTCAGTTGATTCAAATAGAGTTTTATATCCTCCCCTAACTGGATTAGCTAAAAAAACATTTACTGGGGAAAACAGGTTAGAAAACCTTTATGATTTTATACAAAATCCAAAAAAGTTTGATTTAACTCCTGAAACTTTAACTCAAATAAAAATTGCAAAGAAAATGTCAAAAGAAAATTTGTTTTACAACCCCAGTAAAACAAGCACGACCAATGAATGTAAAAATATTTATTTCTCTGGAAGTTCAAATGAAATTAATTATTTAAAAGAAAACTTAAATTCTAGCAAAGTAATTCAATCTTATTTTAACAATTCAACTGACCTTGTTGTTGCAAAATTTAACCGGGATGTATATGAAAATTTTGAAACTCTAAAAAGTTTATACAATGCCTATCAAAACAAAGTGCCAGTTCTTCTTTTAATTGAAAATGAAACAATTGACCGAAAAATTGCCAGACTTTCAAGAAGACCTTTAGCTGGAACGGGGATGTTAGAACCTGCAAAAGAATACTTAAACAATTTAAAATCGCAACATATCAATGATGAAGCTCTTGTTTATTATAACATAATGGAAAAGTTTAACAATTAAAATGGAACTTTATTTTATCACTGGAAGTATTAACAAATATGATGAGATTAAATCAGTAATTCCAAATTTAAAACAATTAAAAATAAACCTTCCAGAAATTCAAGAGCTTAACCCCAAAAAAATAATTGAAGAAAAGTTAAAAAAAGCAGAAGAATTTTTTCCAAGTTTAGAGTTTATTGTTGAAGACACTGGATTATATTTAGATTGTTTAGATGGTTTTCCTGGACCACTCATAAAATGGTTCTTAAAAGAAAATTCATTAAGAAAAATTCATTACTTAACTGAAAAGTTAGAAAACAACAATGCAACTGCAAAAACAGTTATTGGATATAGGGATAACCTTGGAAATAAACTCTATTTTGAAGGAGAAATTGATGGAAAAATTGTTTTACCTAAAGTAGAATCTAATTTTGGATGGGACCCAATTTTTAAGCCGAATGGATATGAATTAAGTTTTGGAGAGATGTCAAGAGAAGAAAAAAATAAAATTAGTATGAGAAAAATTGCTGCTGAAAAATTAAAAGATTATTTAGAACATTGAAACAATAAACTTTATATAACTAAACAAATTTAACAAAATATGGAAAAAGATATTGGAAAAATCCAAAAAAATGACCAGTCAGACATTGTTCTTAGAATTGATGACTTTGGTGGAAAAAGGGGGTTTACTGTAAGGGAATTTGTGACAAGTGACCGTTACACTGGTTTCACAAAAGCTGGAGTGAGAATTCTAGCTAAGGATTTCCCTAAATTTAAAGAAATGGTTAATTCTGTTTCTGAAGAAGAAATGCAAGCAGAGCCAGAAATTTCAGAAGAACCAAAAGAAACTAAAGAAAAACCTGCGAAAAAAGCGCCAAAAAGTCAAGAAGAATTACCAGACTATTAATTTGATTAAAATGGATGAAGAAACAAAAGAAGCATTTGACCATTTATTATATTTTTTAGTAGATGATCCAAATTTATACCACAATAATGTTAAAGGTTTTTACAAAAAAAATTTACTTGAATTTTCAGTTTATGGTCTATCTGACATAGTGGGGAATCTTGTTTTAAAACATAAACCAAAAAAATTCGGGCTTGATAAAGAAAAATCTGACCTAATAACAGAATACTTTCAAAAAAATAAAATTGAATATTGTATTAATGAATTGTATGAAAAATTTCCCTCAAACTTTTCTGGAGAACCAAGATGGAGAATTGACCCTACAAAAGTAGAGAAATATGTTCCAACTTATGATGAAAGTGATATTGAAAAAAATTAATTAAAGATTGGACCAAGACCTTCTCTTATTTTCTGAGATATCATCCTATATCCTTCATTAATCCCCCTTAACCTAAGTCGATAAATCTCAGATTCGTTTTCACTCAAATTTTTATTATCTTTCCAATAAAATAATAATTTATTAAATTCTTTTTGATAATTAAATAATTGAACAGAAGACTTTAATTCCGATTCATGATTAACCAAACTAATCAAATTTTTAACAGATTTTTCAATCCCTTTTTCAAGTATTTTATCCATATTCCTTTTAAAAGAAACTTACTTATAAAGATTTATTCTTTTGGATAACTATTCTACCTTATAACTAATAACCCAATTCAATTGGTTTAACATTTCAATTAAATTTCTTAATCTTTCCCCACTAAATTCTACAATATATTGATATTTTTCAATTCCTTCTTTTTTATTTAATTCTATTGAAATCATTTTAACTTTTCCAAACTTTTTTAAGAATTTATTAAATTCATTTGACTTTTCTTGTTTTATTTCAAAGAAAAATCTTTTGTGGTAAGACCCAACTCCATTTTCTTCAAAGTAGCTGTCAACTAAAATAATCACCCAAACAAATCCATAAGTAATTCCTCCAAGTAAAAATTCTCCTACTCCAATTAATAAACCAAAAATTGAAAAAACCCAGATACTAGCTGCTGTAGTAAATCCAAAAATTTTGTCAGTTGTTCTAATTAATGCTCCTGCTCCCAAAAAACCAATTCCAGTTACAATACTTCCAAGAAGAGGCAAGGAATTCCCCATTCCAAGAGTAACTGCAGTTATTGCAAGTCCGCAAGCACCAACGGCAACAAAAGTGAAAGTTCCAAATCCAATTAATTTATGATTCTTCTGTCTTTGAAATCCAAAAAGCATCGCGGGCACAAAAACAAGCACCATCCTTAAAATCATATCTACAACTTCCATAAAGATTGAATAAAAAACCAGTATTTAAATTTAAATGTAAAATATTAAATAGGTTAAATTATTGTTAAAAATATGAACAAGAAAAAAAAAGATTTAATTTTTAATATAAGTGCAATTGTAATTTTTTTGATACTTGTTTACTTTTTGTTGATTCCAAAAGGAGATTCAAATATTAATGAAGAAGTTGCAAGATGTATTGGAGAAAACTCTTTTATTTATGTCCAAACAGGATGTTCTCATTGTGAAGACCAATTAGCAATGTTTCAAAATTACACTAAATATTTACACCAAATTGATTGTGTTTATGAACCTGAAAAGTGTGGAGGAATAACTGGAACTCCAACTTGGAAAATAGAAAATAAACTTTATCCTGGAGTTCAAGAAATAAAGACTCTAAAAGGTTTAACTGGCTGTTAAAAAATATAAACAAATTTCTAATTATAAATTACCAATTTATAAAAACTTTAAATTCTATATGGGTAAGTGAAAGAGGACATATTATCTGAAATTAGAGATATAAAATTGATTCAAGGGGGGATGGGAGTTGGAGTTTCAAATTGGAAATTAGCAAGGACTGTTTCCTCATTAGATCAATTGGGGGTTATTTCTGGTGTTGCACTTGAAAGAGTTATAACTCGGAGACTCCAAGAAGGTGATGAAATAGTCAGAGAAGCACTTCTTGAATTTCCAGATAAAGAGCTTGCAAATTTTGTGACAAAAAATTATTTTATTGAAGGGGGAAGAAAAAATAAAAACCTTCCATATAAATCAGTTCCATTTCCATTTCTCCAAATAGACAAAGAAAAAAATATCACCCTCAAACCAACTCTAGAAAAATTAATTGCAATTTCAGTTTTTACTGAAGTTACTTTAGCAAAAAAGGGGCACGACAATCCAGTTGGAATTAATTTACTTTACAAATTAGAGTGGCCAATGATGGCTTCTTTATATGGGGCATTACTTGCAGGGGTCGATGCAGTCTTAATTGGAGCAGGACTCCCAACAACAATTCCGGGCGTACTAGACAGCTTATCTAAAAATGAAATAACCACAATGAAAGCAAAAGTTGGAGATGGAAAAGACTACCAATTTTTATTTAACCCTTCAGATATACTTCTCAACCCCCCTAAATTAGAAAGGCCTCCATTTTTAGCAATAATTAATGGCCACTTGGCAGCAAGAGGAGTAAAACATGCAGATGCATATATTGTTGAAGGTCCAAAAGGAGGAGGTCACAATGGTCCAGCAAGAAATAAGAAATTAACAGAATTAGGTGAACCGGATTTTGGAGAAAAGGATGATTTAAATTTGGAAGCATTTAAAGATTTTTTATCTTTTAATTCAAAAGAAAGAGGAAAAGAAATTCAACCTTATTGGTTTGCGGGAGACTATGCACACCGTTTAGAGGAAGCATTAAGTGATGGAGCAAAAGGAATTCAAGTTGGAACCCCTTTTGCATTGTCAAAGGAATCTGGAATACATTTACCAGAAAAAGAAAAAATAATTAAAAAAATAATGAACGAAGGAATTTATGTTTATACTGACCCTTTAGCTTCGCCAAGTGGATACCCGTTCAAAGTTATGCAATTAGATGAAACAATGTCAAACAAAAAAGTATACGAATCACGTAAAAGAATTTGTAACATTGGACACCTAATTGATCTTTTTGAAATTGATGGAAAAGTAATTACTCGTTGTCCATCTGAACCTTTGAAACACTATGAACGAAAAGGTGGAAAAATTGAAAACACTCTTGGAAAAAAGTGTTTGTGTAATGGACTTATGTCTACAATTGGATATGGAAGCCCAAATGAACCTCCAATTTACACTTCAGGAAAAAGTCACGAAGTAGTAAAAGAATTAGCAATAAGAAAAGGTGGAATTTATTCTGCAAAAGATGTTATAGATTTTATATTGAGTAATTGAGAATAAGTTTAACATTTCTTTTTATGACTCTATTTTAAGATGTTACTCTTTATTAGGAATAACAAATGAAAAGATTTAAATATGCTCTTTGTTTTAATTTTATATGGAAAATAGACTTGAAAACGAGCTTTTTGGAAAAGTTAAAAGCTTAGATGACTTGGGAAAAGAGTTCTCCTTAGAGGATTCTTTATTAATTGTTTCAGGTGTTGATTCAACAAAAGAATTAGGAAGGTACAAAAAAAAGATAGAAAAATTACACTCTTTATATAAAAATTATAATGATGGAGAAACAAATCTTGAAAAAGCAGAAAATTTGTTTAATTTTATTTGGAAAGGAAAAAAAGATATTTATTTAGAAGAAAAAAATGATGATGATTTTAGTGTGAGAAGACTTAACAGAATAATTGATAGATTTTTTTTGAGAAAAGATAATTCTGTTGGAAATTGTGTAGGATTAACAAATCTTGGAGCAGTTTTGGGATTAAGAGAAAATATTAATTTTGATTGCTTAGTTTTTCCAGAA
>Ga0210019_1004918_pt1 | contig 11360 bp, 8 predicted proteins | sample CryGeyCG2114_020_2_FD_183969 | JGI IMG/M metagenome (GOLD analysis project Ga0210019, IMG submission 183969) | Groundwater microbial communities from aquifer - Crystal Geyser CG11_big_fil_rev_8/21/14_0.20 (SPAdes) (version 2) | ecosystem: Environmental > Aquatic > Deep subsurface > Groundwater ...
CCTGACAACAGGCAAATCTTCTGCCTGCGGTCTTACCGGAAAAGATCTTTCTTCGTTTTTTGGTTCAATTTTTTGTCGTGGCGTAAAAATCTCCGGTCTTTTTTCGGCAACAGCCTCTGGTCTTCGTGCTCCCAAGCGCAAACAAATTGCAACTGATTCATAAGTATCGGCACCAACTCTTGAACCGGTTAAAGCAGAAGTCTTTACCCAAATGCCGCTGAGAATATTTTGGGCAGTGTCAACCTCCAAAGGTAACCCAAGTCCGGAAATTATTCCCAAAACCACTTCGGAAAGAGAAGAGGATTCCTGGTCAATAACGCTTATTTGCCCAAACTGCGAAATTGCCGGTTCGGTATCAATCTCCACCACATTTTGAACCGGATATCCTCCTTCTTGAGAAAAAGCATTCAGATCTTTGACTCCTAAAGTAATCATTAAATCCGCCCCAATCCCAGCATAAGAAAATCTCGCATTTGTTTCTGACAGCTGAGGAGCGTTGTTTTTAATTTGAATTACCAAGTTCGGCCGACCATTGTCGTCGTTATAGCTGACTTTTTCGACTTGATCAGCGGGGTAGTCAAAAGAAACAATGAGGTCAGTACCGTGAACTTTTTGGGAGATTTTATCCACCCCAACCAAGTGATTGAACTCCACTGTCATTGGAGTTGGACAAGTAACAAAAACTGTTTTACCGGCCGCTTGCAAAGAAAGAAAAAAAGAAAGCGCCGAAGCTACCTGGTCAAAGAAAGGCCGAGCAGGCAAGGCGATCAAAATCTTTTGGGCAACGGAAATTTTTTCCTGTAATTCGGAAAAAGAATAAGTTTTATTCATACCTGTCCCGTAGAACTTTATTTTATCAGTTATAGGCTATATGATATTAGCATATCTCCCGGTTGAAAATCAAGTTTGTCGCTAAAAACCGCCCCAAATTCCATCCCCTCGGTTACCTCGTTAATATCCTGCTTTCCTTCTTTAAACGAGGTTATTCTAGTCTCGCCGATCTCTTCTTCGCCTCTTTTAAGGAGAACAAGGCTACTCTTATTGATTTTACCTTCCTCTAGCCGGCAACCGGCGATTTTATCTCCTTTCATCTCAAAAATAGCCACAATTTGTGCTTTACCAAGGATTTTCCGCTTTTTTTCTAGATTTGCCTTGCCGGAAGAAATTTCCTCCAGCTCTTTAAGCAAATCGTAAATTATCCTATAAGTCCTTATACTAACCTTCTCTGTTTCGGCCAATTTCTTTACCCCGGAATTTAAAGAAAGGCCAAAACCGAAAATTTCCGCATTCAGTGTTTTGGCTTTTAAGACGTCGGATTCAGTGATTTCCCCAACTGATTTCTCAAGAATAAAAATTTTTTCCGGTAAAGAGTTGCTAATTGCCTCGAGTGAACCAGAAACGTCAGCTTTAAGAATTATTTTTAAAACACCTTCTTCTGCCTCGATCTTACTGCCCGGTTCATTCTGGCTTCCTAAAGAAGCTCTCTCTTGAGGACTTCCGGCGCCGGTAACAATCGACCCTACTTTCGGTAACCCAGAAAAACCCAGTACTTGAACCGGGTCGGCCGGCAGGGCGATCTCTTTTATCTTGCCCCATTCATCCCGAAGCATCTTAACTTTTGCCCAAACGCCATCGGCCAGAATTTCATCGCCCTTTCTAAGGCTGCCGTTATTAATTATTAAGTTCACCAGGGGGCCGCATAATTTATCTGCTTTTGACTCGATAACACAGGCTTCAAAATTACCTTCCGGGTCTGCTTTTAGATCCTCCATCTCAACCGTAAGTAAAATCATCTCTAAAAGTTGATCAACTCCCTCACCTGTTTTAACGGAAATCGGTACTGTTACTACCTTCCCACCATAGCCTTCAACAAAAACTCCTACCTCAGACAACTGAGTTTTAACTTTCTCAATCGAGGCGTCCGGTAAATCAATTTTGGTAATCGCAACCAAAAAGGGAACATTGGCTTCTTTGATAATTTCGAGGCTTTCTTTTGTTTGCTGCATTACCCCATCATTGGCAGCTACTACCAAAACTACCAAGTTAGCCACCTGCGCCCCACGCAAACGCATTTTGGAGAAGGCTTCGTGGCCCGGAGTATCGATAAAAGTAATCTTTTCCTCACCAACCTTAATTTGGTATGCGTTAATTGTCTGGGTAATTTCTCCAACCTCCTTGGCCACCAATTTAGTCTTTCGAATGAAGTCCAAAAGGGAAGTCTTGCCGTGATCAACGTGCCCCATAATCGTCACAACTGGTGGTTTTTTCTGCAGTGTCATAAGAACCCAATAAATTATTAATAACTAGCTTGGAAGAAGACGAAAGCAGGACGAAAAGCTAGAATCTGAAGATAGAAATAGAATTAATAGATTTTTCTCTCACTTCTGCCACTAGCTTCTTATTTTCCTGCCCGACTCGCTTCGCGACTCGATGCGGGCGGGCCCTTTTCCTCTTCCTTTGCCTTTTTTGTCCCCGCTTTTTTAGTCACTTTCTTCTCTTTTTTGGGCTTTTTCTCGGCGGCTTCTTCCTTACCTTGAATGTCAATCTTATAACCGGTTAGTTTACTGGCTAAGCGGACATTTTGTCCACCCTTGCCAATGGCCAAAGAAAGTTGATCTTCCGGGGCAGTGACCAAAACAGTTTTTTTCTTCTCGTCTATACTGATCGCTAAATTCTCCGCCGGGGAAAGAGCCGATAAAATAAATTTTCCCGGATCGTCGTTGAATTGGATAATATCAATTTTTTCGCCTGACAGTTCGTTAATTACCGCCTGAACCCGGACTCCTTTTTGGCCGACACAACTGCCGACCGGATCAACCCCTGATTGTTTCGAATAAACCGCAATTTTTGTTCTTGAACCGGCCTCCCTGGCAATTGCTTTTACTTCCACTGCCCCGGAGGAAACTTCGGGAACTTCTCTTTTAAACAAACCTTCCACTAAACCGGGGTGGGCGCGAGAAACAATGATCTGGCGGCCTTTCATTGTTTCGCGAATACCCTCAACATAAAAGACCATTCTCATATTGAGGTGGTAACTCTCCGCTTTATTTTGTTCGGAAATAGGCGTTAAAGCCTCGCCTTTACCCAAATCTACTAAAACATTTTCTCCTTCGAAACGAAGAATCATCCCGTTAACCAAAGTACCAACCTTCTTTTCGTATTCCTCCAAAACCGAATTTTTCTCTGCTTCGCGGATCTTTTGGACAATAATGTTTCTTGCTTGTTGAGCGGCAATTCGACCAAAACCGGCCGGGGTTATTTCCTGCTTTTTTTTCTCTTCACCAATTGGCCAGGAGAAAAGTTTCGACTCACCTGTACCGGAGTCAATGATGACATCGTATTCATGGTCGTCCTTGGTCCCGTAATCTTTCTTGTACGCCGTAATAATCGCCAGTTTAATCGACTCCAGGACGGCCGACGGATCAATGCCGCGCTCAGCTGCCACTTGAGCCAGGGCGGCCGCAAATTCGGTTCTTGGTATATTGACGTTTGCCATTTTAAAAAAATAGGCGAGATTCCCTCGCCCCTTCTTCCTCTACAATTTGTTAATTTCTATCCCACTGACGTAATTTTACCACTAAAAGCAACTTTGGTCAACCCAATTCAAAGATTTATCCTTCCTCAAATTCTTCCAAAATCTCTCTTTGCCGGTGGGAGAGTCTTTCGGGAACAACGACTTGTAACCGAACATATTCATCGCCAGTTCTGCCGCCTCGGGGATCTTTTATTCCCCGGCCGCGCAGGCGAACCATTGTCCCCGGTTGAGTCCCCGGACGAATACGCAAACCGAGATTTCCATCGATTGTCGGAACTTCCACGATCGCTCCCAAAACTGCCTGAGAAAAAGTAATTTCTTTTTCAAAGTAAACATCTAAACCCTCTCTTCTAAAAACTTTGTCCGGTTTAACATCAACGGTTAAATAAAAATCACCAAAATTAACTACGGAGCCGTCATCGACCCCGGCCGGGATTTTAATTTTCCTTCTTTTTCCCTCAACCTCAACCTCTTTTTCAACTCCGCGGGCTGCTTCCATAAAGGTCAAAGAAATCCCGTAGCGAGGTTTTCTTGAAGCTCGGCCAGCACCAAAAGGAGAAGCGCCGCCAAAAAATTGGGCAAAAATATCAAAAGGATCAGAAAAGCCACCAAAGTCAAATCCTAAATCCGGACCTTCACCGCCGCCATAAGTAGTGTAGGTATATTGGAATGGACCCTGCCGATATGTTTGCTGCCGACTGCCGAACGGACCCTGAGCTCCACCAAAGCCGGCACCCGGTTCAAAAGCAGCATGACCAAATTGATCATAAGCCGCCCTTTTATCTTTATTACCTAAAATCTCATAAGACTCATTTATTTCTTTGAATCTTCCTTCTGCTTCTTTTGATTTATTTCTATCCGGATGCCACTGCAACGCCTGCTTCCGATAGGCCGCTTTTAGTTCTGCTTCCGAAGCAGTCTTAGGAACACCCAAGATTTCATAGTAGTCTCGCTTTGTTGCCATAACTCTATTCTACTAAAATGGTGGGGATTAACCCACCATCTCGTTTTAAATTCTAATTTCTAAATTCGAAATTCTAAATAAATCCAAGTTATCTAAATCCAAATGTTCAAAACAAATTTTTGGATTTTGGTCGTTTGAATTTTGAAATTGTTTAGAAATTAGAAATTAGGATTTAGGATTTTTTACTTAACGACTTCTCCTTCTTCAACCTTTTCTTCCTTGCCCTCCGGCTTGTCCGTCATAGCTTCAGCGTCGGCGGAAGCTTTAGCGGAAGAGGGCTCCTCTTTTTCGGTACTAGTTTGTTGACTTGATCCGCCTGCGCCAGAGGCTTCGGCGGACGAGTACATTGCCGCTCCGACCTTTTGCAGAGCTTCGGAAAGAGCAGTGGTTTTACTCTCAATCTCGCTTACCTCCTCGGATTTTAAGGCTTCCCTCAAGGCGGTAATCTTATCTTCTATTTCCTTTTTGTCTTCGGCCTTAACCTTATCACCAGCATCTTTCAGAGTTTTTTCACTGGTATAGATGAGATTCTCTGCCGTATTGCGAACCTCCACCAGTCTTTTCTTCTTTTCATCCTCTGTGGCATGAGCCTCTGCCTCCTTGGTCATTTTCTCTATTTCATCTTTGGAAAGACCAGTAGAGCCTCTTATGGAAACGCTTTGACTTCTGCCGGTGGCCTTATCTTTGGCGGTCACATTAAGGATTCCATTGGCATCCAAGTCAAAGGTAACCTCAATCTGGGGAATACCTCTCGGCGCCGGCGGAATCCCATCGAGGATAAACCGTCCTAAAGACTTGTTGTCTACCGCCATCGGCCGCTCTCCTTGCAAAACATTGATCTCGACTTGAGTCTGACTATCGGCCGCAGTCGAAAAAACCTGCGATTTGGAAGTTGGAACGGTCGTGTTTCTGGGAATGAGTGGTGTAGATACCCCTCCCAAGGTCTCAATCCCCAAAGTTAGTGGGGTGACGTCCAAAAGCAGAACATCTTTGACTTCGCCACCCAAAACTCCTCCTTGAATTGCGGCGCCGATCGCCACTACCTCATCAGGATTAACCGAACGATTTGGTTCTTTGCCAAAGAACTTCTTTACTGTATCGTAAACCTTAGGCATCCTGGTCATTCCGCCAACCATCACTATCTCGTTTATATCCTTAACGTCTTTTTTGGCATCAGCCAAGCATTTTTTGACCGGTTCGATCGTCTTTTGAATTAAATCGCCGACTAATTCTTCCAATTTGGCCCGAGTCATTTTCATCGTCAAATGAAGCGGGTTACCATCTTTACCTTGGGTAATAAATGGTTGATTAATCTCTGCTTCCATGGTCGAAGAAAGCTCGATCTTCACTTTCTCCGCCGCTTCTCTCAATCTCTGCAAAGCCTGTGGGTCTTTTCTTAAATCAATTCCGTTTTCCTTTTTAAATTCCTCGGCCAGATAGTCTAAAACTACCTTATCAAAATCATCGCCTCCTAAATGAGTATCACCATTAGTGGCTTTAACTTCGTAAACGCCCTCGCCCAATTCCAAAACAGAAATATCAAAAGTTCCCCCACCCAGATCGTAAACAGCGATGGTATGGGCATTCTTTTTATCCAGCCCATAAGCCAAAGCAGCCGCAGTCGGCTCATTGATAATCCGTAAAACCTCAAGACCGGCAATCTCTCCCGCTTGTTTAGTAGCTTGTCTCTGAGAATCGTCAAAATAAGCGGGAACAGTAATGACCGCCTGGGTTACTTTGCCTCCCAAATAGGCCTCGGCATCAGCTTTTATCTTTTGCAAGATCATGGCGGAAATTTCTTGGGGAGTAAAAGTTCTGCCCTCGGCTTCAACTACTGCCATACCATCACGACCCGCCTTGATGGCATAAGGAAGCCATTTAACATCATATTGGACGGAAGTGTCGCTAAATTTTCTTCCCATCAACCTTTTAATGGAAAAAATGGTTGATTTTGGCTTAATTACCATTTGTCTTCTGGCCACATCGCCGACAATATGGTTAATTGGGTCAACTACAGAAGGGATGACATTACGACCTTCGGCTGAATAAATAACTTTTGGCGAACCACCTTCCATCACCGCAACACAGGAATTAGTGGTTCCTAAATCAATACCAATTATTTTACCCATATAAGTTTACCCGCCCAAAATCGCAGCACGAGCCGTGAACGAATAGTTCCTAAAGGCGAGTGCTAAGATTGGGAGGGCCTCCTTTCTTTTAGCTAACTTTTTATTATTTGTTTTCATCTAATTTTTCCCCGGGCTTTTCTGCCTGAAAAACTTTTACTTTTGCCGGAAGCAACACTTTTCCGTTTAACAAATATCCTTTACTGACTACTTCTGCTACCTTTTCCTCATTTTTTCCTTCGACCACCTCAACTGCTTCCATAAAATTCGGGTCAAACTTTTCCCCTTGAGATTTTATCTCTTCCAGCCCTTCCTCAGTTAAAACTCTCTTAAATTCTGTCACAACCAGGTCCAAACCTTTATCTTTTAAACTTTCTGCCGCCTTTTCCAGGTGATTTAAAACTTCTATTAGGCGGAGAATCAGGTTTGAATTGGCAAATTGAATAAAATCTGTCCTTTCTCTCTCGTACCTCTTTTGCAAATTCTGGTAATCAGCCAGGGCTCTTTTCCAACTGCCGGTTAAGGTTTCAATTTCTTTTTTTAATATCTCGCTGTCTTTTTTTGTCATCCCTACCATCCTTTAAATATCTCATCAATTAATTCCCCAAAGTATCTAACAGTAGGAAAAATTCGGCAGAAATTAAGTCTGGCCGGGCCAACCACGCCGATTACTCCTTTCTTTGATCCGGCTTGGAAACGGCGATAAACAAAACCGCATGGTTCAAAAAGTTCATCCCCTAAATCGCTGCCCAAAAGAATCCCGATAGGGGCTTCCGGACCTGGCCGCTCAAGCAACTCGTGCCAAAATTCTTCTTCATCTAGATGGGAAAGCAAGGCCTTGGTTAAATCGATATCGAAAAATTCGGGCGCATCTAAGATGTTGGCCATTCCGGAAGTATAAATATCGCCCTCGCTAGTTGTGGTCACTGCCAACTCCTTGGTTCTTAGGGCCAACTCTCTGGTCATTTCTCGCAAAAGTTTGTCCAGCTGGTGCCGATAATCCCAAACTTTTTCTTTTACTGCCACCTCATCTGTCAAAGACATGTTTTGTTCTTTCATCAAATTAGCCACATAATATTTCAAGGCCATAGGAGTAGGCAATCTGCCTGAAGAAGAATGCGCCTTTTTCAAAAACCCTTCTTCCGTTAACCTTACCATCTCGTTTCTAATCGTCGCCGGCGAAACACCTAAGCTGTATTTCTTTTCGATTGTTTCTGAGCCAACCGGGAGAGCACTGTTGATATACTCTTCGACAATGGCCTTAAGAATTTTTGTTTCTCTGTCAGTTAGGTTTGTCATTGTAAAATTATTGCTCTTAGCAGTGTTATAACACGATTGCTAATTCTTGTCAAGAGGATTTACCTGCTCGTTGTGGATACACGGAGTCGTTTTCTCCCAATAAAATAATATATCAATCCTCCATATACGTAACCAAATAAAATTAGAGCTACCCAAGCTCCCTTTTTGGGAATCGGTCTAGTTACACAATTTGCAAACATCAAGGTGATAAAAACAATAGCAGATACTGGAAGAAAACTGATAAAGAAGAATATGTCTAGAAAGTGCCAAGTTGTCCATTTAGCCTTTTCGATTATCTTTTCAAAATTACTGATTATCTTTTCAAAATTACTTTCGGGAGGTGGAGGAGAATAAAAAGGAGAATCGGGGTCTATCAAAAGAGGTATTGGCCGAAGAAGACAGGAATATCCATCTGGGGTTCTCTCTAAGATCCCATCTGTCAGCCTGCAATATAAAACACCATAGTAAAAGATAGGCTTTAAATAAACATTTACTGGGCTACAACCATCCAAAAGACTTGAAAGCAAGTCTTCGTTTTTGCAATGAGATGGATTTATTATTCTCGGGATTACAACGTTCTCAAGGAAAACAAGTGCATGGAGTAGAACACTAAAAAGGAAAATCGCAACAAAAATCCTTTTAAGAATCTTAATAGCCATTTTTTTAAAACTTTGTTTCTTTTTTTATTATTATAAAGGTAATTTTAAAAGAGGGGAAGAGGCGTGCGGCAGGTGGGGAAAAGAGCAAAAAGGGAAACGAAGTTAACCGAAAGATTTTTCTTTTTACTTATCCAATATTCCCCCCCACTCCACAACCGTGAAACCTTTTCTTTCCGGAGTTGTTATATTGGGTTCTTCAATATCTATTTTAGACTCGTGAGGCTTGAAATAAAAATTGCGTCTAATAACCGTGGCGGGTTTGGGATCAATAACTAAATTCATATTTTCTCGAAGAAAATCGTCCTCAAGAACCCTAATCTCGTAATACTTGGCAGATGACAATTCGTTTAACCAGTAATCTTGGAATTGAGAAATCTCTTTTGCATTTAGACCAAGTCTTTTCAAATTTATATCAAACCACTTCTTCAGATCTTTGTACTCAACAACCCAACCTTCTTCAGGAAGCTGAAGTTTATTTAATCGAGCCTCGTAGAACAAGTAGTCATATTTGCCATTTATTAATCCATCTGGCTCTGCGACAACTTCCCAACCATTGTGATAATTTGGTTCGCTCTTGGTGATAACTCCATTTAAATCAATAGCAACTCTAATTTTTGATTTTTGTAAAGGATAAAGATACACCGCTGGTTTCCTAATACCTGGAGGAAAATCAGAAAAGTCTGGACTAACACAAATTCTTTTAATCTCATCAACTAGATTCCCTGTACAGGAATATTTGTTAATTGCGCTGTCTGATAAGCCTTCTATCGCTAACGTCTTTGCTTCTTCTGCTGAGCTTACAACACAAGAAGCGCTGGTTGATTCAACCCGTGACAAATTATTAACAATCTGTGGACAATCCTTCGATACTGATCCAACAACTAATCTCACCATTGGTTTTTCTTTTTCAAGTTTTTTCAATTCCAACACCGTCATTAAAACCTTAAATCGATTATTATAAGGTTCAATCTTAACCTCACTCTTTTCTTCCAAAGAAAGAGACTCGATTTTTTCTGATATTACAACTTTTGCAGAATTGCCCTTGGAAATCTGCTCGTAAAGGCAATCATAATTGTCCTCGCAATCAACAACATCCCGACTAATGATCTTCTGATTGTTTTGATTATCCGGCTGGTTGCTGGTAAAAACAAAATAACCTATTACTCCTATTAAAACCACAACTAAGATAATCAAGAGAAGTAGTTTGTTCTTCATCTTCGAGCTTGGTTAATTGTACAGAGAATTTTAAAAGAAAAGAAGAGGCGTGCAGCAACTTGGTAGTTGTATGCATAAGCTGCACGCCTCTCTTCAAAAACACTAGGTTCAAATTCCGTGGCTGACACTCGTTCTACCGGTTACGTAATACGATGGGTAGGTAGACGATGTTTGGCTGTTGCCGCGGCATTAATTCTGGTAACTCTGGATCATCGGTCGCCTCTGGATATACTTGCCCTACATACTCTACCAGCATTGGTCCCCAGGCAATAGTGTCCTGGAGTGAGGCAACTACCTCTTGCTGTCTAACACCTCCCCAAACAGTGCCATTGGCAAATTCCAAGTTGAGCCCGGTGTAGAAACTACGCCTAAACCCTTGTCTGGGAAAGAAGATGGAAACTCCATGACTATTGCCAACGGCAGTACCTTGTTTGGTTTGGTGATGTTCAGATCCAGGTACGATGTATGCATTCACAGCATCCATGACAGACTGGGCAGCGGTTTGAATGCCACTATCGGTAATATTGACTTTGACTAGCCTGGCAAAGTCATAGAGATCAACATACTCGTCATCTGGGTTAATTGTTCCGATAGGTTCTCCGTTATCAAACCGTTGTACGGTTTGAGCAATGGTTTCCAGGGTACCACCATACGTACTCATCTGGCTTCTTAGCAAGCTAGCTAGGGAATCGACCGCCACTACCAGATCATCCAGCTTTGAGACATTGGCTGCGGAGATGGTGTAATCCACAGAACTACTACTCTCCTCATCTGCATATCCTGTAGCGAACAAGACGGCAAGTTGAGACGGTGCAGTGCCAGCTACTATTTCTGAGATATACCTAGAGTAAGCAGCGGTATATGTCCATTGGAGATTTTCGCTGGCAACATAGTAATCGATGTAGCTGCGCAATTGATAGGCGTCTTCGATCATTGCCATCAGGCAGGCGTCTAGGTAGAGAGTATCGATTTTGTTAGTGCCGTTATTTGTGGTGAAGGCAAGGGCAATCCCGATTTCGTTCACTGTCAGTTTATCACCACTACTGGTGCTGTCTACCATTCCACCACCTAATCCACTGCCGTGGTTGGAAAGAATCAAGGCATAGTGTTGGGCAGGGTAGTTGGTACGCGCCCAATTGACAAAGTCTACTACTGTTGCCGGATCTCCCATGTTCAGCTCACCTTTGGGCCAATAGTTCACACCAACAGTGTAGTTCGCCAGATCTCTTAAGTTGGTGTCATATTGGACCTTATAGTACGCCGAATTATCTCTGCCAAGACGATCCCATACTACCAAGACTTGAACGTTAGGATTACTGGCTGCCGTCTCAAGTTGGTTAAAGATGGGTGGGTATGTGTTATCCAAGTTGTTGTCGGCGTCGAGATAGAACATGAGTGTCCAAGCGCGCAGTGTCGGCTCCCAGGCAGGCTCCCAATCATCCGCCAAGTTGTTTGTGAGGTTCGTCAACTCTGAACCATCGGCATTCACTACATAAATCTCCCCATTGCCAGTGTCAGTGGAGACAAAGGCGATCTTGCTACCATCAAGCGACCATGTAGGA
>Ga0210019_1004923_pt1 | contig 11348 bp, 9 predicted proteins | sample CryGeyCG2114_020_2_FD_183969 | JGI IMG/M metagenome (GOLD analysis project Ga0210019, IMG submission 183969) | Groundwater microbial communities from aquifer - Crystal Geyser CG11_big_fil_rev_8/21/14_0.20 (SPAdes) (version 2) | ecosystem: Environmental > Aquatic > Deep subsurface > Groundwater ...
GGGAAAAAGAAGACGTTCACCATCCTCGGTTCATTGGAGAGTGATCCCGGGAGAGATATTATTTCGTATACATCCCCTCTCGGTGGGGCATTGTTGGGAAAGAAGGTCGGCGAGAATGTACACATAGATATAAAAGAGACTTCTGTCGAATATCTCATTGTTGACATATCCTAATTTTTTTCGAATGAGCTCCCTCTCCCCCGGGTGGCTATCAAGGACGTGGATAAACTTCGGAGTAGCATATATTACAAAAGCTCTCTACATAGCAGAGAGCTTTTTTGTGGTATGTATGCGCTGTGATCCCCCTTCACCGGAAGAAGAAAGCACCTGCGTGCAGTTGACGAAGTGAATGTTGTATCGGATGGAACATCTTGTATAACGCATGAGGACTTCGGGAGGATCAGCCCTTATTTCTAACACTCCGCGAGGTACTGTGGGGAAAGGTTCATTTTTTCTTTGCTGGTTTCATTTTTTTGGGAGGAGTTTTTTTTGTTTTTGGAGCAGGTTTTTTTACCCCCTTTTTTTTCGTTGGGGATATTTTTTTATCTGCTGTTTCCTTTGTAAATTCCTCGTCTCTTCGTTGTGTGTGAAGCAGGCTAAGAATGCTGTCTAGTTTTTTCTCGAGTGATGAAAATTGTTCTTTTGTGATGCCACTTGCTACCGTCAGACTTTGCACGCTACTTGGATGCCTCTCAAATGAGTCGCGACCACCTCCAAATGATTTTTTTGGATTATAGCTCGAACTTCCCCCATCTTTTTGATTTCTAAAGCAATCACTACAGAAGACCGGATGTTTTCCTGTTGGACGAAACGGCACTTGACAATCTTTTCCACACGCACCACACGTAGCATCAAATTTTTGTTTTGAACCATCGTTTTTTCCACCAAATTTTCTCTCACCACCAAACCCACTTCTCCCTCTATCAAATCCACCTTTTTTCCCATCTCGTGGCTTATCAAATTTTTTAAAATTTCCCATATTGTTTTTCGTATGATTATGTTCAATTAGAATGTGATCATAGCATGTATCTTCCATAGATGCAATGAATCTGTAGTAGGCAACAAAATAAGTACAATCCGTCGTAAGGCGGATTGTACTTACATTGACATGTTTTTACTATCAATAGAAATTTGTCACGGTCCCCTTCACTTGGGTAGCGTCAGAGAGCAGGTCACCGGTTTGTAGTACAATCGGAACAGGGAGATCGGTTCCAGGAATTCTGGCATCAATGCTAATCAGATTGAAGAATGTATTATTAAGTGGCATCTTTGGTTTTTGAACTCTCATGTTTAAACAGACTTCTGAGCCATTATAGACAAAGAAAGGATTGTCACCACTGGCTGTGTTAAACTCGGCCTCAAAGGTGGTCCACGCGTCAATCGGCAAATAATAGGTCGTATCCCACATGCTAAGAAGTACTTTATCAAACGGCTGGTCATCATGTTCGTCATGAGCATATACAGCCCCATAAATTTCCACCTCTCCTTGAGCGGTAAAGCATGTATCGTTCATCAGTACTTCTTCGTCAGCAATAGTAGCAATGTCGACAAATTTAGGAATCGGTGAATTGTAGTTGCCTGATTGGTAGAGGAGCTCCTTTCCAAACGAAAAGGCTCTGCCTTTAATTGGTTCTACAAATGGAACATCCTCATAGCCACCCGGTTTTTCTTTTGACACTATGACAGATGTAGCTGGTTCATCCAAACTTTTAATCGGATCAACCAAGAAAAAGATAAAACCTGTAGTATCGACATCAGGATACTCTTGAAATTGTACGCTCGTCCAACTAAAAGGGTTTGTTGCATAACTTAACTGTCCTGCTTCATGGAAAGTAATTATGTCTCCTGGCAAGACTTCAATAATTTCCACATCTTCAATCATTCCATACCCCGGACCAGTCTCCACTCGCAACATAACCGGCTTTTCAAAACTACCCATCACCTTTGCGGTTATAGGACCGATATCATACATTTTTTCATAATCAGCAGTCTTAAGATTTACGCCAATTTCCAGTAATTTTTTCTCGGTATACTTTGAACCGGCTATCCACTGACTCCAATTGCCCTGTGGGTATATATTCACTGAGATAACATCACCCATACCACTATCGAAAATAATATGTCTCGTCAACGGGAGCGATCCTACAACACCATTGATGTAAGAAAAAATATCAGCTTCAATTATAGGAACGCCAGCTATATATCGACTGTCTTCATACATGGGCTTGGTCTCTACCAAACTGACATCCATGTCACCGGACATACCGGACGGAGCCATGATAAATACCTTGACAAACATATACTGGCCATACGAAAGTGATGCGTCAACCGGAATGGAAAATTCGCCGTTCGTAGGAACATCAATGAGTGTTATGTTGGTAAATTTTTCAGGCGTATCGAAATCATCAAATTCAAACTCAGGTGGTACTTTGTAATCCCACGGGCCCACCGATCCAACTACCACGTACCCTTGCAATGTACCCGGATCATCTGTCAAATCACTGACAACACCAAATTCCAAACTGTCAACGACAGCATTTTGGTATTGTTCGGTTTCAATCTTCATTTCTACCATGTTAACCAAATTGTCATAATTGGTATTGGCTTTGACTTCATTTGGCAAGAACGTTATATTGTAACCGGAGCGAGTGTCAAAGACTGCAATCGAGCCAATCGCGCTGTAAGGTTTGAAAATTGGTTCATACGTTTCATACTGTTCAGCCCCTATTCTGAAATAGGTATCTAACGTATCATGATACACAAAAGCCGGCACAGTACTGTCAATTCCCGAAAGCATAGTACTCCAAAAAAGAAAACCGTTTACATCACTTACGCTGGTTTCAATGGAAACACAATTACCGGATTCAATAATACTTGATTCTTTTAACGTGATATCATGAATTTTTGTTTTTTGAGCCGATATGAATTTTCCCGAAGAAAACCAATCCACATCATACGTTAATGGCTCCCAAATCAAATCCCCATCCATGGTAAAATAACGCTTTATGTATGGCTCTGATTCATGCTCAAATTGCTCATGGATTCTGATTGATTCAAGCAAGGCTGTGCTTGGTCCCATTTTACAGATGGAAAATTGACCAACTTCCGTAGTGGTACCAACAGTAGACAGAGGATCAATGAATGTATGAGACGGACCTGAAGCGGTAACCAATAGATAATTTTCAGGAAGACATGTTGGATCACCTACCGGACAAGACACTATATCAACCGGAATCTCGGGCGTAATATACATATACCCATACACTGGGATATGTTTAGCTAATTTGGCAGAATACAAAGTAAGTAAAATCATCGTCGGTTGTCCGGTGGTACTTATTTCCACTGTATCTGATAACCAATTTTTATCGAGTTGTAACAGAATATCCGTACTATCAAAATCAGCATCAGTCAACGCCTCTATACCGGGTTGTAAAAAGCCTTTGGCAAACTGTGCGCCAGAGGCTTCATCAATGACCACTTCCTGTGACAAAAAAGTATTCGCACTCAAACCAGGTGCGATGGAAACCGCAAAATAATTACCAGGCACCTGTAGGTCGTATACACTATCAGAACCAACTGAATTCATGCCAGCCTTAAATTGCAAACTTCCATCACCAACACTAATGTCATTTAGGGTAAAGGATAAAAATGGATGCTCTACATCGTATTCAAAAACATTGTTACTGGTAAACACAAATACATCACCTACTTCATTGTACTCGGTTACCACGTTGAAGGCATCGACAACGAATACCAAAGGAGTGATATTTTGACTCATCGCAACAGGTATAGCCACACCTGACACGGTCATCGATTCACCACAATCAAGCTGTACATAATTAGCGTGGTTAGTCAATTTTATTGCGTGCTTCGCAGTATGTTCATCAATGTCACCATACGTCTCAACGAGAGGCATGTCATTGGCACTGTATGTGTTCAGCCATACGCTTTTGGCCAAAAGTGGTGCAAGATCATTCTTAATCGTCACGTCAAACAGATACACAATTTCATTGTTATCAGTGTAGTCAATGCCGGTAAACACTACTCCGTCTACACTTAAATCAGGTTCAGCGTCCGGCGAACAATCACTTGGGTCCGTAGCCAACCATTCCGGCACTTCCACGCGTGGCTTGGCATGCTCAGTATTGTCAAATCGAATTGTATTCTCTAATCGACGTACACCATGATTTTCTGCTCGAGTTCCGGTTTGGGTGTTTACTCTAGGTGTCACAGCCATGACCGGTGTTACCGTAGCCATAATCATAGTCAAGACCAAAGCAGTAATCGTTCGTTTTTTCATAGAAAAATGTAAATGAATAATTCATGTATAACAAATGAGCATAGCATAAAATTTGATCTTTGTCAAGTATGTATTGGCGACGAGTAGTCTAGTCTACATGCACCACCTAAATGGTAAAAAATGACTTTATCCATAACGGTGGTTGGTATGTCAAACGACCCGACATTTGTTGTTTCAACGATGTGCGCACCCTGCCCAGCAACACGGTCGCCGTTTGCCGGATGCCAGATTCTCCCCTGCTATACGAATGCGTCTGGCTCTTGTTTCTGCTTTTTTCGCTGATTCCACCCAGCAGATCCATTCATTGCGAGCAAGTGGGGTGATGTTTTCCCATACCACTCGCGATTTGGGAATAGAAGAGAATCTCATGTAAATCAGCAGGAATGCGATGTACCGTGCCTTGAGAGATTTTGTTTTTAAACATACGTTTTTTATATTTTTGACTTTGATATATCGTAGTGATTATACAAAAAAACTCGAACTATTTCTAGTTTGAGTCTTGCTGCTCGACGGGTGGGACTCGAACCCACGACCAATTGGTTACACGTGCTCCCTGGTTTTCACCAAGGCGTGGACTATATCATCACCCTCGCGAAGTCTCGACTCTATCGAGACCATTCCAGTTATACTGGAAACGGTTGGGTGCGGAGCGCTTCCCGCCCCGACCTTCGTCGAGGAAGTACTCCCATAAAGGGATAGTCTCTGAACCTTTCTTCACCTCTTGTCATACCTGTATTGAACAAAACTTTCTCAAAGAGAGTATACTTCAATATACAGATATACGCAGTATGAGATGAAGACTTGGCTGCGAATTACCATAAAGTCCCACGAAGGGGCTCTGAAGGTTTCTCGTCCCTGTTTGATAATTATACCAATACAGGGATCCCGCTTTTGGCGAGACAATTCACTCCGTTTACATCCTTCCATTCCTGAAAGGAGCTGCTAGTGCATATGGATTACTCCATACATCTATTTACAGCCAACTGCTCTACCGCTGAGCTACCGTCGAATGTGTTGTTCTATCGAGTCATACTCTACCCAATAGGTATGAGCCTGTAAAGGCCCTTGTTCGGGGACAGGGATTCGAACCCCGATAGTCAGGACCAAAACCTGAAGTCCTACCATTAGACGATCCCCGATTGTTTTATAATCTGATAACGTTCCTCTCTTCCAATACCAGACTTTAGATACAATTCACGTTCATACGCCACTTCCCGAGAAGGATGAGACTCCGTGTGAATTATACTCAAAGGCCGATATCCTTTTGTCGACTTCGTTTTTCCAGCTTGATGGTCATGCAATCGTTGCTCTAGATTAGATGTGCTCCCAACGTATGACCAATTCAATCTTCTTTCACTCACTAAAATGTAGACATAGTGTCCCTCCATAATTTTGTATATGATTCGAACCCCGATAGTCAGGACCCCTGCCTGCCGGCAGGCAGGAAAACCTGAAGTCCTACCATTAGACGATCCCCGATTGTTTTATAATCTGATAACGTTCCTCTCTTCCAATACCAGACTTTAGATACAATTCACGTTGTGAAACGATCTACCAATAGTATACTACACTCTCAAGTACCTTCGCATAGCGAGCATACTTGAGACTAATGTTAAGAAAAAGACAATACCGAACTGCACTCCGGCGAGGGAGAGTATATGTGAAATATAGTAATTTGTCAAGAATGTATTATTTCCAAGAACGACACCGATGTATGGATCTAACAGACCTATTGTGAAATATACAATAACAACAGCAATGAAGGTACTGAGGATACTAAAGAACAAAGACTCACATATATACGGACCACGAACAAACCAATTGGTGGCTCCAACAAGTTTTTTTATACTTATTTCCACACGTTGCGTATAGATAGCAACACGAACTGTGTTGAAAATAATTAAAAATGCAATAATGCCAAAAAAGGCAGTAAGTGCAACGGAAAATTTTTCTATACTTGTGGTAATAGCGTCAATTTTTTCAATGGCGCCCTGTGCGTCGGTAAATGTTTTTGACTCCACAATCGTGTCATACTCCGGCACACTCAGCTGTTCTATGATGGTTGCATAATCTGCGGGAGATGTTGTTTTTATGATAATGGTCGCACCAAGTGGATTTTCGTTCAACTCATCGAGCGAGGAAAGGATATCAGCATTCTGTTTGTACAACTCGCGAAAATCGGCAAGTACTTCGTCTGATGATTTAAACACCGCTTGTGTAACCTCTGGAAGTGATGAAATATAGGTGTATACTTCGTCCACTTCGTCTCCTGTTGCTTCGTCTGAAAGAAACACAGTCACGTCAATCTGATCACGGACAGTCGCAGTCGCCTCTGTAGTCACGAGTCGAATAAACAGGAGTGTATTCATGGACAACAGCATCAAAATCAATATAAAGACTGTCATACATGACAGCCCGATATTTCGAACCATGTCCTGAAATGCAAATGAAATAATTCTAAAAAAAGAATACATACAAAGGCTGAATCTATATATTATGTTGCGCTCAGATGATATTTTCCATGTTTTTCATCTGAAATAATTTTTCCTTCTTGTAAGACAACGACACGTTTCCGAAGTTGGTTTACCACATCACGATTGTGCGTCACAAGGACAATGGTTGTGCCAAATGCATTGATTTTTTTTAGAATTTCCATAATCTCTTGTGTATTTATCGAATCAAGATTGCCTGTTGGCTCATCTGCGACAATGATCTTTGGTCTATGTACGAGCGATCTGGCAATGACGACACGTTGTTGCTCACCTCCTGAGAGCTGGTGTGGATACCGATCCATTTTATGACCAAGTCCAACAATATCAAGAACCTTTGGAACGATATCCCTGATGCGTTTGTACGGTTCCCCTGCTACCTGAAGGGCAAAGGCGACATTTTCTCGAACTGTTTTTTTTGACAGTAATTTAAAATCTTGGAAGATAACACCTATCTGTCGCCTGAACAGAGGAATATCCCTGTCTTTTATCTTTGTTACATCCCATCCACCAATGTGTATGTCTCCACGTGTTGGCTTTTCTTCCGCGATAAGGAGTTTTATTAATGTTGTTTTTCCGGTACCGCTCTGTCCAACAACAGATACAAACTCTCCTGCCTCAATAAAAAGATCAACCTCCTGAAGACCGAAGCTATCTTTTGTGTATTGCTTTGTTATTCCCTGCAGTTGAATCATACAAAGAAAAGTATACCACAATTTTTCAACCAAAAATAGAACTAGCATAGTTCTATTTTTATTCTATCCCCAAGTGCTTGAGCCACCTCGGGGAGTCCCACCCTACGGGTGGTCAGCCGGAGGCTGAGAACCCGTGGTCTATGTAGCAAACATTGTTTTTATTTGAGCCACCTCGGGGAGTCGAACCCCGGACCTATTCGTTACGAGTGAATTGCTCTACCGACTGAGCTAAGGCGGCGTACCTGTCGCAGTATGGTAACGTAACAGGAAGCATTGTGTCAATAATAGCGATTGTACACTTCTATGGTGTGGTACGATGTTGTGACAAAAGAAATGCTGCGACAATTGATACTGCAATATCAATATCTCCTGCTAAAAGTTTCCTTCTTGCGTCTTTCAATTCTCCATCGGGACTAAACTGTTCACGAAACCTACTAGAATAAAGAGCACCGTATTTTTCAACATTCACGCTCATGGCATTCATAACCAAAATTTGAAATGCAATAACAATTTTGCTTTCTAGATTTTTTTGTTGTTCATTCTTTGCTGTGGAGTATATATCAAGAAACTTTTTAAGTTTATCTTTCGCGTGAACCACAATTTCTTTTAAACTCATCTCAGTTAACTCGGGAAGGTGCAATCCCTCCTGATTTACTATCGTTGGTTCTAAAAAATCTGACATACTGAAATTGTTATATCATGGTTGCCAAAATGTGAATGCATGATCTGTGAGCGAAATACGGGAATCGAACCCGTTTCTCCAGCTTGGGAAGCTGGCATAATACCAGTATACGAATTCCGCATGCAGTGAACCAGGTGTCCACTGCGAATATGTGTATTTATTCTGCGCCTTCTGTATCCTCTTCACCCACTACATCTTCTGAGCTATCCACAGGCGTCTCATCGACAGGGACAACATCCATCTGAGGAGATTCCTCAAGAGGGGCAAATGGATTTGCAAGATCAGTGTATATCTTGACTGTCGCATGTTTCAGTTGATCTTGAAAATATTGTGCAAAGTCATTTACACTGCGGACTTCTTCTGCTTTGATGATGTGGTAGCCAAATTCTGTTTTTGCAATACCATCATACAGTTCACCCGACTCGAGAGAAAAAAGTACTTCTTCGAATGATGGAACAGTTGTTCCCTTGTCTATCCACCCCAGCTCTCCACCCTGTTCCGCAGTACCATCAGCACCAAATTCTTTTGCAAGGTCTGCAAAATCTTCTCCTTCCTGTATACGCTTCAGAACATTCGTCGCAGTGTCCATGGTTTCGTCTTCTGTTCCCTCTTCGATTGTAAACAAAATGTGGCGTGCGCGAACTTGGGGTACTTTGTATAGGTCGTCAATAGATTCATCTATTGCGAACGCCTCTCCTACTTTTTTTTCTAAAACAATAGGCTCTATCACCCTCTCGGTAAATGTGTCAAGTGACCAGCCAAAGGTTGTGCTGATCTCAGTCTCTGCCGATGCCTCGTCAGGAAATTGTGAAAGAAGTTCGGCTTTTGCCACATCCATATCCTCCTGTGTTACCGTTACACTGTACGATCGTCCTATGTCTTGAACAAGGGCATTGACCAATAATCTGCTGAGCACCTGTTCATGAATGACAGTATCACTTGAAACAGGATAGCCTTCCGGCTGATGTGCATAAAATTTCTTTAACGATGTCGCGTCTGTTATAAAATCCGTATACAACACAGGATTTCCATTGATTTTTGCGATAGGAATACGTAGAGAGTCAGCAACTTGCATGACAAAAGGAGCTTCGGATAATGCCCGTACCTGTGATTTGGCATAAATATATACTCCAATGAGAGCAACAAGGAGTACGATGAGCAGTCCTCCAAAGAACTGTGCCAGAGGACTTTTTTTTGTTTTGTTCGGTGTTTCTGCCGGCATGCCAGCATCATGCGTCTGCTGTGGTGTTTCGTGTTGTTCCATAGGAATTGTTTATTATATATTAGATATATCTGTATGGGTGAAATAATACCACCATTTGATAGGATTGTTCAAGGTGTCTATTTTTTTTGCCATTGGAAGAGGAATTTCTTCATGTTTTAAGACCCCTTCTTCTGATATGGCAATAACATTCTCTCCTGGTTTTTTCAAATTAAATTCTTCTCTTGCCTTTTTTTCCACGTATGCGTCACTTGACACATATTTCAACAATTCAAATGATTCCAGCTTCTTATGTTCAAGCGCTCGTACTTCTCTTTCGAGTCGAGCTATCTCCTGTCTAATTGCATAATCCTGATAATATGCCCTTGCATACGAAAACGCAACAAGCGCGACTGCTATGCATGCAAGGAGTAAAAATAAACGGGAGGTAAAAAAACGCCCAAGTGCACTTTGTTTTTTTTTCATCTGTTGTGGCATAGTACGTTGCCAGTATACCATGAAGTACTACACAGTACGAATGCTATTCAAACATTCTTTTACGATTGTTCGGTCATCCCATGGAATCAGTACCCCCTTTGCCACTATTGCCTGCTCACTCCCCTTTCCAGTAATGAGCACTACATCTCCATTTTCCGCAGCCATGACGGCCGAATGTATGGCTTTCGCCCGATCCGGCTCGACAATGAGCGTATATCCACGTCGCTTTCCAACGCGTTCGACCGCTCTTGCCACATCTTCCATAATTGTCATCGGATCATCATCATACGGATCCTCGTCTGTAACATAGCATATGTCTGCGTTTGTTCCGATATATTCTCCGAGAATCTTGCGTCGCGACACATCTCTGCCCCCTCCTGTTGACCCAAACACATGGATAACTCGCACGGGATCCAGCACATCGACAACGTCATAGAGTTTTTTCATTGCTTCCGGTTCAAATGCATAATCGACGATTACCTGAAATCCAAACTGCTCGGCCTCCGAAATAAACTCAAGTCTGCCCGGGACATTCCGAAATCTTGCGACCGCCTCTTGGATCGTACTCCATGGAATATCGAGAGCGCGCGCGACTGCCATACAGGCGAAGATGTTTATCACATTATGCTCGCCAAACATTGACACGTGAAATTCACGGCTGTGGACTGTAAAATGAATCCCATCCTGCTTTGTTTCGACATTCTCAACATGGAGCTTCGCGTTTCCGCCAAATTCTACCACCCCATCAAAAGTGCCTGCCAAAAATTTGGTATATCCCTTTACCTCTCTGTTTATAATTGCTGTTTTTTCAACATGTTTTCCACCCAACACCTTTTGCTTGCACTTCGCAACATAGTCAAAAATATCAATCTTCGCCTGCATATAATTTTCAAAACTGCCATGCGAGTCAATATGTTCCGGATAAAGATTGGTAAGCACCATCATGTCATAATTGATGAATCGATGACGATACTGCACCCGTCCCTCTGATGTTGTTTCTATGATTGCGATATTACACCCCTTTGTCACCATATCGCGAAGATATTTTTGAATTTGCATTTTCCCGAGCATGGTCATTTTTTGATCATTCAGTTTATCTTTTCCGGCAACATAAAAGTCAATTGTTGAGAGCGATCCGACCGTGTACCCTGCGTGTTCGAGGAGCTGGCGAAGCAAATAGACAGTTGTTGACTTCCCGCTCGTCCCTGTCACACCGATCACAAGCAACTCCTCTGATGGATGTCCATAGCGAACAGCGCCGAGCCATGCGTAAAAGAGGTGGCGGAGGTTGAGGAGTTTTTTTGGGATGAATTGTCTCACTGCTGCTCTCAATTTCATATAAAATAGAACGCGGATTGAACTGATTCAACGGGTCGGAACTGATTTTTTGTACTGATTTTCGAACACTTGTCTCTTAAATTGAGGTTTCTTGCCAAAGTTGAGAAGCAACCCGACTTCAATATGAGTGGCGCGCAAATAGTTA
>Ga0210019_1004927_pt1 | contig 11337 bp, 7 predicted proteins | sample CryGeyCG2114_020_2_FD_183969 | JGI IMG/M metagenome (GOLD analysis project Ga0210019, IMG submission 183969) | Groundwater microbial communities from aquifer - Crystal Geyser CG11_big_fil_rev_8/21/14_0.20 (SPAdes) (version 2) | ecosystem: Environmental > Aquatic > Deep subsurface > Groundwater ...
CATAATAGCGGTCTTAATTGATTTTCATATTTTCATACGTAACTGTTACGCGTGCATCTTACGTGGCTCTATGAATAATATGTCGTGGCTTACACATGCCTCTGAAATTTCATTCACGAAAATACTTGATTATGTCCGAATTCACGAAAACACGAATGAAAAATGGATATAATGTAATTTAATGAGTGAAAATTATCTTAATTCACGAATGAAAACTTGTATTAATTCAGTAACAAAAAAGGTTCTATATTCTAAAAATAATTTTCAGAGATTAACAAATTTTTCTTAACTGAATTAACTTTTTCACGAATTAACAAATGTTAAATTGAAATTCAGAAATTAATAAAATTGGGAATAGTTCCGATCGAATCTACGGTTTCGCAACTTCTGAAACGGTTGGACACTATTCCCAATATGCAAATACTGAATATATCAAAATTGGAAATAAAAGCACGATTGATTCAATTTCACAAATTAACAAACTCAAATTGCGGCATAACTTTTCGTATGCCATAACAATTTAGTAGATCATAGTAATTTTTCAATTAAAAGTGATGTTAGCAAAAATCATTCCTACTTAAAAGAAAATTAACACAATAGAGTTAAATTCTCAATTTTTATAGATTCTATTATATGCGAAACCGTAGTAGAAACACAGTTAATCTTAGATTAACTAATGTTTTAGACAATTTTGAAATTCAAAACTGTCAGTTTCAGGGGGTATTTTGGCTCTAGAATCACCACAAATTCAAAAATCTAACGGTGCTGGAAGAAAAATCAGGCTTCACAGCAGTGTTGTTACCCAATCAGAGATGCATCAATACGTTCTAAATTTAATCAAAAATGACAATATTACAGGCACAAAAGCAATAGGTCAAAGAATCGGAAAAAAAGAAAGACAAACCAAGCGAATTTTAGATCAAATGGCATTTTCAGGACTGATCGAACAAGACCCCAATACTGGAAGATTAGTAAAAACCCAAAAGCAAGAAAAAATAGAGTTTGATGAAAGATTATTTGATGATAAATTCAACACTATTCCAGAAATTAAAAAATTCATAGAAAAAAATCAGAGAGTTAAACCAAAAACATTACAGGGCTATCTTAGTGCTTTAAAGCAAATTTTCAAAAATACCAAAACTAATCCAGCAAGTGTCCTAGTTTCAAAAACATCATCAGAAGAATTTTTTAAAAATTACGAGATACTTTGCAAAACACTTTATCCAAAAAAGCAAGATGCACCACAAAATCAAAGAGTTGCATACAGACAATTTATTGCAGATGTTGGCGGTTTTGTCTACCCTCATGGCGGTGCAAGAGAATATGGTTTCGGTTCGCACCATGCGTCTTTTCAAAAATATGCTGGTTGTCATATTCCGCTTGATGTTTGTAACGACTTGCAAGAAATGATGTTAGAAGATAAAGAATTTTTGGTTTACACTTGGTTTTGTACTGGAATCATGACAGGTGCAAGAACTGGCGGTATGGCATCGATGACATGGGATAAAGTGAATTTATTTTTGGAAGATTTCAGACTAGATCAATTTGAAACAAAAGATAACAGATCTGGACATTTACATTTAGGTCAATTCGGAGAGTGGAAACATAAATTTCCGCCAAAAGAACTTTACCACATTTTATTAAAATGGAAAAACGATAATCCACAATTTTCTAAATTTTTATGGTTTGAAGACAGGGGAACAGATAAGAAAAATCTAATCGAAGTAAAAAAAATTGCTGTCTACGTAATTCCAAAATTAAAGAAATACCTGCATAGAGTTGAAGACAGACTAGATACGCTAACCAAAGAATACTGTTTTGAAGCAGGTGAGGCAGGACACCTGAATAGGCACACTTTTGCACAATTAATGAGAAATGCAGGCGCTTCTAAATCTGAAATTGCTTTTGCAGGCGGTTGGAAATCAGAGCAAACCATTGACTGGTACACTTCCATATCCGAAGATGAAAAATCAAAATCCAGAAAAGCACTTGCTGGAATTTTTTCAAAATGAAGAGAAATTAGATTATTCCTGAAAATTTGGAATTAATAATTAGAATCCTGATCTGTTTGGTTCAAATTTTATTGGGAGCACAATATATCTGGGAATATAGACGGAGCCCAAGAAATGTCACTAATCTTACCGGTATGAAAAGTAGGAAATCATGAAAAGTGTGAAATAGTTAGGAACTATTCTTTTTGTCTCGACAAGAAATTAGTTAGAAAAATTCATAATCCTGTATAGATTATGACAAGATATCAAAAGACACGATCTTTATACTGTTAAATAAGTCTCAGATTATATTCTCAACATGAGTGAGCCTAACGATCTGGTTAATAGTAAAAATGGACGAAAAATCCTACTTTCAAATGCCAGTTTTTACATAATACTTTACGTTGCCACAGTACTACTATCATTAAGTGTAAAACATATTGATTTACTCATACCTGCAATGGTTGGTTTATTACTTGCAACATTTCTAATCATTATTGTTGTTTTTAAACAATCAGAATCAAATATCAACCAAGCAAACACAATTGATGAATTGAAGAAACGTGTAACGATATTAGAATCTAAACTGTAAACTGTTTTTAAACAAAAAGATATTTCCCCAAAAGAACTAGCAAAAGAAGAATTCCGGACATGTTTTGATTTCTGAACTCTCTAAATCCTTAAGTTTTTAGAATATTTAGAGAATTATATGGGTAAAACAATATGCTGTAATTGTAATAAAGAACTTGGTTGGATGCAGTTCAAATTTTCAAAGTCTGAACTTTGGGATATCTCTTCTCACCCAAAAGTAACAACAATGGATTCTAATGATAAATTATGTGGTGCTTGTAAAAAATTGTATGAAGAGGAAATAAATCCAACCCCAAAAGATATTCAAATAAAAAATGACATTGAACCTGAAAACGTAACAAAAACAAGTAATTTTACTAAATCATTAAATTTTTGTCCTAAATGTGGACATGAGGTAATTGAACAGGCTAGTTTCTGTGTTGGCTGTGGTCTTGACATAGTAAATCTCAATACTGAACCCAAGAGACCACCTCAAGTGAGTTCATCGCCAGCGCAAGAAGTTAAAATTACTAAATCTCAATCATGGGCTTCTAAATTTCAGTTAGTTATGGGCATAATTGCTATTCTAAGTGGCGCATACACTTCAAATTCTTTTAACGTGTTTCTAGGAATTGTTTTAGTTATTACTGGTTTTGTTAGTTTAAAAAATAAATCAAAAACAGTTGATCAATTTTTAACTATTGTATCTTTTATCATATTGGCAATAATTTTCATTAATTGGTTCAAATAATTTTTAACAGTATGACCCTTGTTCTCATTATTTTCCTAAATCCTTAAGTTAATAGAAAATGCTCTGGATGGAGTGATGGTAGATGAGAAATTATTTGATCAGATAGCTGAAGAAATAGTTCTTCAGATTTTAAAATACCAACAGCATACTATCCATTAGCCTTATTGTTTCTCACATGAATCAGTCCATATTTTGCTCCAAATAACCAAGATACAACATATTTTATCACAACTAATGATGAAACACGTATCATATTAAAAAAATAAACTGTGAGGAGCAATCTAATTCCCGATAGAACTAATTTTCTCAAGTTTCCCCTAATCATTTGCAGGATATTATACAAATGACATGAAGAATCTGATTACGGTTTTTTTAATTTTGTAACAGAATACTCTATAGTAAAGTGAATTCAAAATTAAAATGACTTTAAAATAACACAACAACCTTAAATGAAGCAAAAAATAATTTGGCACATGAACCAGTATGTTAATCATTTTATAAAATGGATAACTTATTTTCCAATATCTTTTGGCTGTGCAATTTTATCAATAATATTTGCGGTATTGCATATTACTCATAATATTCCATCTGAATGGTTTGTTACTAATTTCTTTAATGAGCATTTTCAAATTTATTTTTGGTTAATTGTATTGATTCCATTTGGAATTGAAATAGTCAAGATTATTCAAAAAAAGAGAAAATATTCAAAGCGATATCTTACTGATCAAGGAACATCTTCTTACAATCTTTTCTTAGATGAAATTCATATTCCTACCTTTTATGTGGTTGATTTTCTGGCTATTTTTACGGTAATTGTCACCATAATGAGTTATACTGGAATAGCCATACCAAGGGAAGGTTTTGACGAAATTTACTTTTTTGAGAAATTCTTTAGCATGGTAGTAGTGCCGTTCATTTCATTTGTTTTATATTTCTTAAAAGTAGAAAGAGAGAACCCTATTCCCAATAAAATTATCAGTAATTGGAAATAGTGACAAACATAATCAAACTCATAACAATTAATGAAAAGAAAATAACTGATTCTTTGTAGTCATCATACCTTTGATAAAGAATAGATAATCTAAATGCAATAATTAAAGATAAACGTAAAAACAACTTTTTTTATGGTTATTTATGAGTAAAGACATTACAAATCCTGAGAAAATTATTGTTTCATGTAAAAACTGCATTCATGTAAAGACATGTGAGGCAAAGCATTATCTTGATTCAGTTATGGATAATTTTGCATCATATAATTTCATCCAATTCAAGTTTGACAAATATCAAATGCTAGCCCAATCTTGCTCAGAATTTCAAAGTTTGTCAGATGTTTTTCTTTCACAAAAACCAGAATTTATCGAAACAACTCTAAAACATACTGAATTAAAAGATTCTCGAACTACTTTCTCTCAAAATTATAAACAGGGAAAAAAATCATTTGATCAAAAAGATTATGCCAATGCAATTTCTTTTTTTCAAGACGTGGTAAATGAAAATCCAAATGATTCTGACTCTTGGGATTATTTGGGGTGTGCTTATTATAACACAGGAGACTATGAGAAATCTTTAGAATCATTTACAAAAGCAACAGAACTAATTCCTAATGATATAGAAAGGTGGTATAACAAAGGTCTTGCTCTTCGTCATTTGGAAAAACATGAAGATGCAATAAAATGCTATGATAAGGTAATTGAGATTGATCCGAAGGATGAACTTGCTTGGTTTTACAAAGGCAATACTTTTGTTAATTTGGAAAAATATGAAGAGGCACTCAAATGCTATGACAAGGCAATAGAATTAGCTCCAGATTATTCATTTGCTTGGTATAACAAAGGCATTACATTTGAAAACTTAGAAAAATATGAGGATGCACTCAAATGCTATGACAAGGCAATAGAGATTTTTCCAAATAATGTAGATGTTTGGTATGAGAAAGGCAACATACTTGTTAAATTAGAAAAATATGAAGATGCAATAAAATGCTATGATAAGATATTAGAGATTGTTCCGAATAATGCAGATGCAATAAACACCAAAGGAAATGCAATGGCAAAGATGGGAAACATTCAAGGTGCATTAAAATGCTATGACAAGGCAATAGAATTAGCTCCAGATTATTCATTTGCTTGGTATAACAAAGGCAATACTTTTGGTAATTTAGAAAAATATGAGGATGCACTCAAATGCTATGACAAGGCAATTGAGATTGATCCGAAGGACGGACGTGTTTGGTATAACAAAGGTATTACTCTTAATGATTTGGAAAAATATGAAGATGCAATAAAATGCTATGACAAGGCAATAGAGATTAATCCAAAGAATGCAGATGCTTGGTATAACAAAGGCATTACACTCACAAAATTAGAAAAATATTATGATGCACTCAAAGGCTATGACAAGGCAATAGAATTAAATCCAAATTATAAAAAAGAGCTAGAGTATCATAATACACTTTCTTGGTTAGCCGTCATTCATGCAGATACTAATCAGGAAACGGCTATTGATTACATTAAAAAATTATTTGAAGTAATGGATGGTTTACCTAAGAACTTGATGATACAAAATTTACTGAAAAATAAAAAACTCACAAAACATAAAGAAATCAAAAAATTATTAGAGGCATATAAGAATACTCTAGATACATCACATCAATCTAATTTTTACAACAAAGACTAAATTTTTAATTGTTTTAAAAAAAATTCTAATAAGAAAAGGCAGAAGTTAAGAATAGAGATTTGTATCTGATTATTATTGGATTGGTGGCAGGTGCATATATTATGATATTTTATGATATTCTAAAAGATATGATTAAACTAGAACCTCTCGAAATTGTTTTTAATGCAGATGTGATTGGAGTCAAGGTTATTGCAGGAGTTATTGCTGTTGGCATTGGTTTAGTTAGCACTTATTTTCTTGCTTGGAAAAAAATTTAGAAATGTTTCTAAATTATATCAATAATAATTAAATAAGAAAATCATACTATAGTTACAACTTTTTACAATCACCATGGGCAAGTCATTGCTTATACTGAAGATGGGGAATATCTTTACCTATACTCTAGAACTCTTGTAGGTTATTTCAGTGATGATTCTGTGTATTCTTTTTCAGGATATCATTTAGGGCGATTTAATGATGGTTGGATAAGAAATAATTCTGGTGCTTATGTTTTTTTACAGAAGATGCATCTGGTAGCCCAATACGACCTGTAAGAGGTGTTAGAGTGATTAGATCCATAAAAGGAATACGAAGTGCAAAACCAGTACATCCGGTAAAATCAACCTCATGGTCACAATTCACATCTGATGATTTTTTTAAACAATAAAAAAATATACTAAAAATGTTCCATGAGATATGATGCTTCTCTAATTCTTATCTTGGATTTTAAATCAATTTAACTAAAACTGGATAATGATTAATAGTTTCATAATATAACCAAATCTGTTTGAAACCATTAGCATTTATTTCTCATTCTGAAAGTGGAGGAACACATACTAGTGTAGAAATAATACGAAGACTTCACCACACTGATTTGGATTTGCAAGAATTTTATTCTCTATATAGTATTGGTGTAGGTGATGATATACATGAAGAAATCATTCAAAATATTATAAACACCGACATCCTGATTGGGATAATTGAACCTGATGCAGTAACTAGTTCTTGGGTTAAATGGGAACATGATTTTTGTAAAGCAAGAAATCTAACTAGAATTTCAATTATTCTTCCATCTGTTTGGGATGATTATATCAATAACCGAATTTCATTTTTAGATAATGGGATACTTGCAATCCCATATAATTTAGGTCGAGATATGATGCTAGATGAGTTTTATACTGCAATTAAAAATAACAAGCCTCAATTAACACAAAGAATACAAGAGAAACAAAAAATTATAATTCATACAAACCCCATTAATTCATCCTATCAAAATAATGATATTATAACAATTTCAGGAAAAGTAGATTCTGTAGGTTTAGAATCTGAGGATTTTAGTTTTTCAAGGATTTATTTACATAAAAGGAATTTTGATTTGGAAGGCCCCCCAATAATAACAGAAACTTTGAAAGATTCGATAACGTTAGATGCCAACAATAAATTTTCCTTTGATGTCAAACTTTCAGACCTTCTACACGTAGAAAAATCACAAAAATTATTTTTTGAAATTCGTTTTGAGAACAAATCTGTAGTCTTATCCACATCAATATGTCCACCTGATACCTCATCAGATAATGTCGTTCCCCCAGATACCTCATCAGATAATGTCGTTCCCCCAGATACCTCATCAGATAATGTCGTTCCCCCAGATACATTAACAACTATTAAAGAAAAAATAAAATCCATAAGTTCTGGAACCTTTTCTAGTATATCTCAAAAAATCGGAGAATATTCTATCCATAGACATAAAGAATTATCTGATCTTATTGGCGATATTAGAAATCATGACAAATTAGTTATTACAGGCAATAAGGGCTCTGGAAAAAGTGTAATTTTATGTGGTTTATACGATCAGTTGAAAGAAAGTGATGATATTCTTTTTGTTCGATGTGATGATTATTTACATATTCAAAGTATATCCGAACTTGAAAAAATTATCTGTGAGGACAAGTCCCTTTATGAAATTATTCAACAAAATTATGCAAGTTCAAAGAGACTGTTTGTCTTTTTTGATTCCTTAGATGCCATTAGTAGAAACACTCGGGTTTTTGAAATTTTTAAACAATTTCTAAAACAACTCTGGGGAACTAATAAAATCAAAACTGTATGTTCTGTTAGAAGTTATGATTACCAATACTCTCATTCAATTAGTTCTACAGATTGGGGTAAAAATTTTAATTTAAATGATTTATCAGATGAACAAGTAGGACAAACTCTAGATTATCTCAATAACCCTCTAATTTCTGAAAAATTATATCCAATACTCAAGAATCCTCTTAATCTTAAACTACTCTCATTAATTCTAGACAAATCATCTACTAAGGACTTACGTTCTATTACTTCTGAAATTGATCTGTATAACGAACATTGGAAAGAATATGTAGAAAAATCTGAAAAACCTTCAACATTAAAAGACATTTTATTTGTGATTAGTAAAGAAATGATTGAAAAACAACGTACATCTATTATTGTCCCAAATGATTGTTCTCAAACAGATTTAATATTAGCATTAAGCACAAATTTATTAGAAAAAGATCCTGATACAAATACTATTCAGTTTTTTCATCATGCATATTTGGATTATGTAGTATCTAGATATTTGTTAGAGAATTTTGAAAATCTTGATGAGTTTATCATTCAACAAAAATATAATATATTTTTAAGACCAACAATAATCTTCACACTTTCAATTCTTCAAATGAAAAATCAAGAGTTGTTTCTAAACAATGTGAAACGACTCTTATCAAATGAGGAAATCAAGTATTATTGGAAACTTTCAGTCTTACATGTTTTTAGTAGTTTTGCTACCAATGATGCTAGTAAAGTCGAGGCAATGGGTGAATTATTTAATGAAAAATTACTCTTACGGCAACATTTTTTACGTGAATCTACTAAATTCAAGAATTCTTTTTGGTTTAAAATTTGGCAAGATTCTTTTATTCAAACATGGGCAAGTGAGTCTAAAACATATAATAGATTTCTCTTAAATTATCTACAATCTATTTTATCAGAAGTTGACCACTCAAAACTTTTTGAAATATTACAAATAATTGTAGAAAAAAATTATGACGAATGGACTCAAAAAACAGCATTAGAAATTGCATCTGTTCTAAATGTTGAAAAAAGTGATTGGTATTTGTCACTCTCAAATCACAGTAGTTCATATGTTCGATGGGGTGTAATTGAAAGTCTTCCAAATTTGATTGAAAATGGAACTAAAAATCTCAACAAAATCTTTGCAAATGTTTTCCTTTTCAAAGAAGAATCTGATGATAAAACAGTTTTACCATCAGGTAATTCGTTAGTGTTACAAAGTAATAAAAAACAAGACAATTCACAGGTGATCTGGATAGCTGGTGAGATTTTTCACAAACTATTAGAAAAAAATCCTTCAGAATTCATTTCTTCAGTAGCTACAATTATTGAAGAGAAACAGAAAAACTATCTAAAACAAAAAGGCATTGTAATTGAGGACGGGGGTTCTATTTGGTATGAATCTGGTCTGGGTCGAATACATGGTGAAAATAAACTTCTCTCAGACATTGAGACTTTTCTTGGAAAATGTGATGAAACAAAATTAAAAGAATTAATTCCGATATTGACTCAAACCCGCCTTGCAACACTCCATAAAATTGCTCTAACTGCAATGTTACCCGAAATTGATTTTTTTAAAGAAGGAATTCTTTCCGAACTTTTAATTCCAGAAGTTTACATGATAGAAACATTAGAAAATACTGTTAGATATTCAATCAAAAAAATTTCACCATTGCTTACTGATCCGCAACTACAATCAATTCTAAAACGTATAATGGACATTGATTTTCCAGAAAGCCAATTAGATAAAGAAAGAACAGAAAAACGTATCAAATTACATCAATCTCGATTTTTGGCAGCTATTCCATCTGAAAAACTTTCTTCTGAACAAAAAGATTTGTTAGGACAACACTCTCAAGAAGAATTAAAAGAACGCCCAAAACGTGATTTTACGGTTAATTTTGAACCGATTGAAGAATCTCCGAAAGAAAAACAGAAATCCACAATAGAAATAATTGATTATAATTTAGGAAAAAGTCTTGAACATAGACCAAAAATAGAATTCCTTAGAGCAATAATTGAATATTTAGGTTCAAAAATTGAAGAATTAGATTCATCTAAGTTGTCCAGAATTCAAGATTATCTATTATCTAATGTATCTGATGAAGACCCAATAGAAAATTCAAAGGATGAAGATTCATCATCTATGTGGGGGTATGACACGATACGTGGCTTAACCTCAAAATGTTTGATCAGAATGTACTATCATACAAAAAATAAAGAATTGATAGAACATATAGAAAAATTATCTAATGATCCAATAAACATTGTACGATCTGATGTGGCACATGATTTGAGATATCTTTATGCAGTAAATTCTTCACTTACGTTAAAAATAGCAACAAAATATAGTAAGGAATCTGATCATAGAGTTCAGTTTTATCTCTCAGATATTGTTTCAGTTTTGGCACATAAACATCCTCAAGAAACAATAGACATAATCAAAAACATTATTCAGGTAAATTATTCCAAGAATGGGATATTCATTCAATTTAATGAGGGAATTATAGCATATTTGGCTTTAGTTAAACAGAATAAAACAGCTAAATCTCTGTTAAATGATTTGGTAATAAATCCAGATTTCCCTGATGAATATAGGGAAAATTTACCATTTATTTTAAAAGAATCTTATCTTCATAACGAATCGACACAGGATGAAGCATTAGAAATTTTCTCCATGTTTCTGGATAGTGAAAATCATGTTATTCGAGAAAAAGCTACATTTTTCTTACTTGTAACATTAGAAGACAAAACAATATCCAATGTAAAAAAAATTATTGATAAAATTGGGTCTCATTTGGATAAAATAGCTAAAGAAATTGAGAGAGATGAATGGGATCTTCAAATGATAGAAGAACTGATAAAATTCCTAGAAAAAAATTGGAAATATATCCCACAAAAATCTATTGAATATTTAGAAAAAATAGCTAAAGATAATAAAAAATATCTAGAATTTCATTCATGGATTGCAGATGGTGCAATTTTGATTTTGAATGGATTATTTCGTGAAGGGAATTTAAGTATTGAAAATAAACAAGTCTGTTTAGACATTCTTGATAAATTCGCAATGGTTGGTTGGCCTAGAGCACTTGATTTACTTAGCAGTATGGAAAGACCTGACTGATTTTTCTGCTTGCATTTGGATATAAGACATCTTCTTTTTCTTTTGTAATTTCCCCCCATATAATAACACGTTCTTCTAGAAATTCCAATTCTCAATGCTTTTTCCAAAGTTAAACTCTCAATTGCTCTTGTTCTTATTTAGAAATTTTTTCA
>Ga0210019_1004930_pt1 | contig 11332 bp, 10 predicted proteins | sample CryGeyCG2114_020_2_FD_183969 | JGI IMG/M metagenome (GOLD analysis project Ga0210019, IMG submission 183969) | Groundwater microbial communities from aquifer - Crystal Geyser CG11_big_fil_rev_8/21/14_0.20 (SPAdes) (version 2) | ecosystem: Environmental > Aquatic > Deep subsurface > Groundwater ...
CGATTTAGATCCACAGGCACACGCCACCAGCGGCTTAGACATTAAAGGCGATGTAAGCATTTACAATGTGCTTTCTAAAATCACTAATAAAAAATGCAAGCTGGAAGAAATCATCCAGAATTTAGGAGCCAATTTTGATATCGCTCCATCTAATATCGTTTTAAGCACCCTGGAGCAGGAGTTAAGCGGAGAGATCGGCCGGGAATCCCGGCTTTGCGACATTTTAAAGAATTTTAAAAGCGACTACAACTATATTTTAATTGATTGTCCGCCGAATTTGGGTATCCTGACCATTAACGCCATCCGCGCGGCTAATAAAATAATCATTCCGGTGGAAGCCAGCAGGTTCTCTTTAGAAGGAGTCGGCCAACTCACCAGCATTATTAACCTGGTCGCGGAAAGGTTAAACCACCACGTAGATTTTAGGATCCTGGTGACTAATTTCGATTCCCGCCTTCAGCATTCCTTTGCTATGTTAGATAGGATTAAAAACGATTACCGGAACAAAATGTTCTCCAACATCATCCATGTCAATGTCAAGCTTAAGGAAGCCCAAAACGCCGGCTTAAGCATCTTAGCTTACGATAAATATTGCCGCGGGGCCAAAGACTATTTCTCGCTTTCCAGAGAGATTATCACTCAGGAGAATGCACCTGCAGAAGCTCAAAATACAGCCCCGGCCGCCGCCCAACAGCCCATGGAGGCTCTCCAGAAACGGATGAAGGAGATTCTTAAAGAAGAGCTGTCTAAGTTAAATGAGGTAGTCTTAACTGTCAAAGCTCCGGATGCCAAAGAAGTTTTTATTGCCGGTGAATTTAACAACTGGAAGCTGGATGAAAACAGCCGGATGGAACAAACCAACGGCTGCTGGATTAAGCGTTTGAATTTAAACAGCGGTAAATACCGTTACCGTTTTGTGATTGACGGCAATTGGAGTGAAGATCCGGCCAATCCATTAACCCAATTAAATAATTACGGCACCTTAGATTCTTTGCTAGAAGTAAATAACTAGTATTCCGGGGACACAATACTTAATTCCGCACAAAGAGAACGAATTAAGTATTGTGTCCCCGGATAAACAACTATGACGAATCCACAAGAAGAACAAGAAATAAAAGAAGGTAAATTTTTCGCCATCATTTCCTACGTTTGCTTTCTTTGCATAATTACGCTAATTTTAAAGAAAGATAACAAGTTTGCCCTTTTCCATGCCAAACAAGGTTTAGTGCTGTTTGTAATGGAAGTGGCGGCGTTTATACTTTCGATTATTCCTTTGTTAGGTTGGTTAATCGGGATATTTGGATACGCCTTATTCCTTTTGGTTTCACTATGGGGAATTATGCAGTCTGCCTTAGGTATTTACAGCCGTATTCCGGTTGTAGCAGATATGTCTGACAAAGTTATTCTTTAAATTAGGAGGCTCTCATGGCTCTAAAAAAGAAAAAAGCCAAAAAATCCGTTAAGAAAACCCTTAAGAAAAAAACCAAAAAAGTAATTAGAAAACCGGTTAAGAGATCAATTAAAAGGCCCGCCAAAAAAACCAGCAAAAAAAGTAAGAAGGCTGCTAAGAGTGAAGGTAATCTGATTGGCTCAATCACACATTATTTTCCCCATGTTCAAGCTGCAGTGATCAAACTAAAAGCGCCTTTATCCAAGGGTGACACCGTAAAGATAAAGGGGCATACCACGGATCTTACCCAATTAGTCAGCTCCATGCAGATTGACCGGGTAGATATCGGAACAGCCAAAAAGGGGGATGAAATCGGCCTCTTAGTCAGCTCCCGCGTCAGACAAGCAGATAAGGTCTACAAGGTTTAATAGGAGATTGTACCCTATTTCAAACAACTCCCAAATATCACCAAAATGTTTCAGAATGGCAACGAACCGGATTTTAACCCTTAAGCAACTATTTTCCCACCTAAAACCCCAGAACACCCGCATACATATCTAATTGACATCCAAGCAATTACAACTATAATTAATAATATAATTACTAGCCCCCAGTTGGCAATAGGAGAATCGAATAGGGGACGTTTCCCTTCCTGCGGTAGGCTAAAGAGCCTGTTGCGAAATAGCCTAAAATAACGGTATCAAGCAGTTTAATTTCTCGTAGGTGATTTAAGTAAAAAGCAGTTATTCTCAACGCTGATATGGTATAATGAAGGTATGAAAACCGAAAGGAGCACTCAGATGTTATTTTATAATTATGATTTGGAGAAGATAGTGCGTGTTAATCATCCCTTACGGAATGTGGCGAAAGTAGTGGATTTTAGGCATCTGGCAGTGCAATTCTGGAAGGTATTAAAGAAGATGGGCAGGCGGGGATACGGGTTAGACATTGGAATTAAGTGTTTATTCCTACAATTCTGGTATGATTTATCGGATAGGGAACTCGAGGATAGATTAAGAGATGACAACGGGTTTAGATGGTTCTGCGGATTCGGGCTTGAAGATGTAACCCCGGATCATACGTATTTTACGAGGATTCGGACATTGCTGGGAGCTGAACGGATTGGAAAGATTTTTCAGATGATTATGGAAAAAACCGAAGAGAAAAATATTCTTCGCAAAGTATTCACGTTTGTAGACGCGACAGCAATTAAAACGAAAGAAACAACCTGGGCGGAGCGCGATAAAGCGCTTGAAGACGGAGCGGAGAAATTAAACAATGAAAACGTTGGAGATTACAGCGCGGATAAAGACGCCAGATTTGGATGCAAAGGTAAGGATAAATTTTGGTACAGTTACAAAGCGCACGCCAGCGTGGATATGAGTTCAGGCTTAATTCGGGCGGTGGCAGTAACCGCGGCCAATGTCTCAGAATAAGACGCTTTGGAATTAATCTGCCCGGAAGGCGGGATGGTTGTCGGCGATAAAGCGTATTGTTGAAAATCAGCACAGGAGACAATGGCTGCAAAAGACTGCTGGTAATTAACTCTCCGCTGTTATTCTCCGGGGCCTAAAGCCCCATAAGGGATTATTCTGCCTAAAAGAAACAAAATCTTCAGAAATAGGCAGAATCGGGGGGTTAAATACTTCTAAAAACAAGAAAAAACGAAGAACACGGGGGAAATATTATTTTTGTGGAGTTTTAAAACAGGCTCCTTTAATAAAAGCTGTGGCGTTCCCGCCGAAACGGGAGATTTAAAAGCCCTTTATAGTTTAAGCAATAATATACTCAAATTTCATTTTCGTTCGCCTTTCGGCGAGGTATTTCAAAGAGCAAAAGTCCAAAGACCAAATAGACGACTTGCAAAAAGCCCACACCGGACGCAACCACGGCCCCAACCCGTTATCAGGCGCCAAGTCAAGAAGAACTTCTGGATAAACAATTCCCAAGACACGTACCAACCTTACCGCCCTCCACCACAATACACCCGGCATGATAGGTATCCGATGCGCCGCTACTATTGCCCTGCTTACAAGAATGTAAGATCCCTTCCTGCCTGGCTCCCCTCACTAACACAATCAGCTTTGGCCCCTCCCATTTTCGTCTCTTCTCCATGAAAATCACACCCCTTTCTTCAAAACGCTCTGGCCTGTGCCCGGATAAAACCGCAGATAGTAGTAATACGCCCTGGACGCGTTAGGCGTCTTGCCGTCGCCGGTGCACCTGGTCGCAACCAAGTTCACCCGGGTACCACGCTATTGGTAGCCACAACTGGACTAAAACGAAAACCTTCGTCCTTGTGGCCGAGATACCGTTCTAACCCAGATTTTGCTTTCGTTTCCATCCAGCAAAATCTGCCCGAAGGGCCGACTGATTAAATCTCTACGAGATTTAATCACGCTTGTCGGGGTACCCCTTGGGGTGAAACGAACAAACAACTCAATTATATGCCATTTCCTGCCAAGAATCAACAAAAATGACGCGGTCATTACCAAGAATTGATTCATTAACTACGATCCGCCAGCGGCAGACCAAGCTTTTGCCGAAGAAAATTCATGTCCATCTTGGGGAGATAATCCGGCTGGGCGTTACTCATTCCTTCCATCCGGTTAATCAAAACCTCAAGCTGGAGCCGTCCTTCTTTTGTCTTCACCGCCTGCAGTGGCGTTTTGTTGTTAAGTGCCGGGATTCTGGAAGAAATCCAATCCTTTAAATAATACTCCTTTTGTTTTTGAAGCAGGGCTTTCCTGACATCCGGATCAGAATGAATCCGGCGTTGCTCTTCCTCAAACTTACGACGATCTTCTTGCGACGGTTGCGGCATAGCCGCAAAGTCTTTGCTATCGATACGGTCAAAAACAACCATTTTCCCAAGGCCGATAGCAAGCTTGTTCTTGAGACGTAACGCCCGCTCAAGCGAATTAACCTCCCCGACCAGCTCATTGCCGCGAATAAAAATCTGGCCGAGGATCGTATTATCCCATGACTTCATCCTGCGGTTACCCTTCTTGAGCCAGGTCCAACAACTTCCTTGCGCATCATACTCAAGGCCGCGCATCCCTGATAATTTGTCGCAAAGTCCGGTTTCTGTGACGACTTTAAAAGTCACCAAAGAAAAACGCATCTTCTCCCCATCTGTTGTACTAACGGAAGGTGCCGTAACTCCACTTCTTAGTTCGGTATCTGATTCGGCAACCGCACCCGGAAAGCTTCTGTGAAGATATTCTGCCCAGAAACCGATTCCAGCCTTAAACGCGTCACGCGGGATAACAAATTTGAGCGACCGCGTACTCGCATATTCTTTAAAATTCTTAATTAACATATCCATAATCTTTATGAAATCGCCCTTCGCCTCCGGCTCAAAGACAAACGGCTGGCCGAAATAATATGCGTCTTCTTGAGGACCGACAAAACGCGCATGCCATATCTGTTCTGGCATAGCCTCTTCCTCACACGTATCGCCTACGCGATGCACTATCCACCGCAGGCCGGTCACCAGCTCCTCAAAAACAATGTCCTCTTTGCGTATCTCTTTGACCTGATAACAGGTCGCGTAACTATCCGAAAGCTCGCGGGCCGCTAACTTAACAGCATCCTGCATTGAGTGAAAATCCTTCTCTTCCATCATCCGTTCGATAACTGTCCGCTGGTCAACGCCAAAACGGTTGTCAAAAACAAACCAGTTTAAATAGAAACTATCAGTCAGGCCATGCTCTCCTCCGGGCTTAAATTTTTCTTCAAAGTCATGACATAGTCTTCTTAGCTCGCTGCCAAATTTCGGGCTTGCTTTCAGTGTCTCGGCGTAAAGCATCGCGGCGCGAAAAATATCAAAATAGAAGTCTATCTTCGTTCCTGTCTTAAAATCATCCGGCATGGGAGCAAAGAGCTCTTGTTCTGCGGGTGTAAGATTGAGTCCACAGCACTTTTTGAATTTCTTTCCGCTGCCGCAAGGACACGGCGAATTACGTCCCGGCTTATCGCTCATTCGGCATCCCTTTCAACGCAATTACATTTAATTTCTCTAAAATTCCCGGACTGATTTCGTTTTTTAAAATAACGCATTTGGCAATTGCGTGCTTGACGCTCAACTCCGCAGACCCCGTCGTATAAAAACTCCACAAATCCCGCGCAACACCGTTATGAAATTTATGGATAAGCTCGCTAAGCTCAAATGCCGTTATTTTATTCTTCCTCCATCGCTTAAAGTCCTCCTCAAGCGACTCCAACGCCTTAGCCAGCTCACGCTCATACGCCAATGCCGCAAACCTCCGCAACTCTTTTCTTTCTATTTTTGTGAAACGATCTCTATCTACAGTCATTTCGGCTTATTGAACTTTACGATCACCCCGCCACACCTTCGTAATGAAGCAAGGTGCATTCCTTAAAGATAGCGCAATCTCTATTTTCATAACGCCTTGCCGCATCCAACAGCTCCGGAGTCGCACCGATAGGAACTTTCGCTTTGCTTACGGCATCCCGCATTGCGTTGGCGATCTCATATTTATACTTATCGCGGGTCAAAACGATATTTGCCTCTTCAAGCATTCCCGCTTTCTTGAATAATTTCGCGATGAGATTCTTATGTTTTTTTGTGTATTCCATTTATTTGTTTCTTTATGTTTCGGCGGCTATTCCTTCTTCTGCCAATAGCCATTTCCAGAGGGGTACGGTTTTCACTGTAAAACCGTTCAGTTTTTCTTCCCCTTCTTCGTCCTCGGTGATTATTGTCGCCTTGTCAACCTTCAACTCTTTCATGGCTTTCTGAAGACTGCGCAGTTCACGGTTTTTTGTTTTCTCGTCTCGCATACTCCAGCAGACCTGAATCAAGCTCGTTACATCTAATCTGCCTTTTATAACAAAATCGACTTCGTGGTGCTGGACATCTTTCCAGTAAAAAAGTTCTATTTGAGGATCGAGTATCTGCTTTCTCTTTAGAATCAAAAAGACGATATTCTCCGCCAGTCTTCCGATATTTTCTGAAAATCTAAAACCCAGTGAATTACATAATCCTGTATCTATACCGTAAATCTTACGCGGGCTCTTTTCCTGCTCCTTCACTTTGTACGAAAACCTTTTAAGCAGGAATATAAGGTAAACATCCTCTAAATATCCAGAAAACTTCTCAATCGTATGCGGATTTGCTTGTAGAGATTTCCCAACTGACGTAAACGACACAAGATTCGCGGCATTACTGAGATAATACTTAATCAGAGCTTTCATCACCGGAGTTTTTCTGATACGAAATCTTTTTAGCAGATCTTTCGTCAAAAGGTCATCAAAATAATTCAGTAAAACCTCCGTTTTCTTCACTGATAAAGCCACTTCCGGAAAAGAACCAGCTTCTATGTATTTATGAAGAAGTCCGTCTATCTCCGCCGTCTTTCCAATAACGCCAAAAGCACCATTGACTTCCATTTTGTTAAACGTTAAATACTCGACGAACGATAGAGGAAATACGGTAAGATCAATATGTCTTCCGGTAAGAAGCGTGCCTAATTCCCGACTTAAAAGCTGGGCATTCGACCCAGACACTACAAGCTTGGCCTTCCTCAACTCGTGCATAGTGCGAACCCATTTTTCCCATCCCGTCACTTCTTGAATTTCATCAAGAAAAATGTACGGCGTGTCAGTAGGAGAAGAAAAACCCTTATAAACATCATAAACTTGGGCAAGCACTTTGGTATCAAGAGACGAAAAACGCGGATCTTCAAAATTGACAAAAAGAATATTTTCTTTCCTTATGCCTTTATCAGAAAGCCTTCTTGCCATCTGACGCATAAGGTATGATTTGCCCGCCCTTCTCGGCCCTGTTATAGTTATTACCTGATTAGACCCCGCAATCAGGGATTCTAATCTATCCAGATAGGTGCTCCTGACTATGCCAATGTCTTGCTGGCCTTCCCAATCATTCCAATCCTTGAGTATTGCCTTGATCTCATTTTTATCCATTAGATTCACTCCTATTGCTTAAGATTCATTAATCTTGTGCATTACGATAAAGAATATACCCCAAAATAGACGCTTTGTCAATCACTTTCTGGAAGCGCAAGGCCGATTTGTGGCTGTATTACACGATAGAACAGTTGTTCGATAGGATAGAACGGGCAGGAATCAAAAGGCTCACCAAAAAAGAATTCTTTTTTGTTGAATTGACCATGACATGACATTTTAAAATTTTAAATCACTGACAACCTGCGCCTCGCCCGACCCGCACCCGACACCCCCTTCCAAGGACCCGTAAGCTCAAAGTGCGGTTTTTACCAGAACAAGACCAATCTATCGCATGGATTGGAGGCGTTTCAGGAGGATAAGATTCTGAAGGATAGAACGCTAAATAGCTTTCTCGTGTTTAATAACCTTTTCGTATGTGTCAGCAGATGGTAGCCACAACTGGACTAAAACGAAAACCTTCGTCCTTGTGACCGAGATACCGTTCTGAAACGAACGAGTATCTTAATTATATGCGACCCTCTGCCAATAATCAACAGAAATGACGCGCTGCGACGCTCTGGTGCGCCGTTTGGGCCCTTTATGAGCCCATTGGCCGTCAACGCCCGGCCGACTCTTTAATCTCATACCCCAATAATTTATACGTCTTCGAACGGCGCTTAAACATCCTTTCCAAAACCGTCACTCGGGAATCAACATAGTCATAAATCCGAATATCATGCTTATCATGATGATACCTGTGCAAACGCCCTGCATATTGAACAATCTTACCTTTAAATGAGCTGGGCATCGTCAGAAAAAGTGTGTCCAACCGGGGCTCGTCAAAGCCTTCGCCAATATATGAACCTGTCGCTAAAATAGCCCTGCGAGTACCATCGGCATTTTCTTTAATTCGCTCAAATATTTCTCGCTGATTCTTCCGCCCCATTCCTCCATACAAGACCGCGAGAAAGTCAACCTTGTCCCGCAACCGTTCCTCTAAAATCTCCAGATGGTCACGACGCTCCGTCAAAATCAAAAGGAACCGCCCTTCATCCACGATGCTAAGAATATCATTAACAATCATATCATTGCGCCTGCTATCTTTGAGTAACTCACCCCATACATCGGATATGCGCGAATCATCAGACCACGGATATTCAAATTCGGTTGACCGCAGGATAACTTGTGAACTCGCGATATGCTCAGAAAGATCCTTCCTCTTAATCTGATGACAAATAGGCCCACACTGCATATGAATAATCGGCTGGTGACCATCACGGCGGTACGGTGTAGCGGTTAAACCCAGCACATATTTCGCTTTAACTTGCGCCAAAACCTTCTCGAATGACACTGCGCCGACATGATGACATTCATCAACGATAACGAAACCATAATCCATAATGCGATCGTCTACACCATTCGTCAAATCCATGCTCTGAACCATGGCGATATCAATAACACCATTCGACTTATTCTTCCCGCCACCAATTTGACCGACCTCTTTCTTATTGATATTAAAAAGTGAAGATGCCTGTAATCGCCATTGATCCATCAGAGGCTTACGGTGGACAAGAATTAATGTGTTAGTCTTTCGCTTGGCAACCGCGGCAAGCGCCAAAACCGTTTTTCCCACACCCGGCGGAGCAACAAACACGCCAAAGTCAGAATCCAGTATTTCCTTTAATGCCTTCCCCTGTTCAAGTGTAAGCACACCATTGAAAACAAAATTTGCCTCACGACCGACAAAACGCTTATCATTAATATTCAACCGCACACCATACTCATCAAGCAAAGCTTTAACATCATCCAAACACCCTCGCGGCAAAGACAGATATCCATCAATAATCTCCGCGCAACAAATAACACGTGGCGTAGCGTGAGTCGAAAAGCGCATTTTCTGCTTTCTATAAAACTCAGGATTCTGGAATGCGGCCAAGTGTTTAAGTTGATTGAATAAAACGGAGGGCCCTTTCCCGACATCAATGTATAGCCGGTTCGCAAGAACGACATCCAGCGCCTCCGGTAATTCACTGACATCAACTTTGAAACGACGTTTACCAGAAGGTAAGCGCATCCATGGCTCATCATTCTCCTCGACAGGGCTCTGCCGCACCGCGATGATCTGTCCGGTCTTTGAAGCATCATCCACGACTGCCTCGACATCTCGATAAGACATCTTTCTGACAGACGACAAAAACGCCCAGCGATCCGGATACGGCACACCATCATCGTTGATAAAAACACTGTTGCCTCGCGCCAAGGCTTCTTTCTGGAATGGAAGTGCAATCAAGTTTCCATACCCACCCTTGGGCATTGTGTCCTGATTAGGAAATATCCGATCATAGCTTTTCATATCTATCTGATATCGCCGAGCCATGGTCTTAGTAATTAAAGAGCTTCCAAGCTTACGCGCTAAAATCGCCGGTACTTCTTCGCTAAAGAAAATCCAGACATGTCCGCCGCTTCCCGAACGCGACCGCTCTACAGCCGCAGGGATCTCTTCTCCACGACAAGTCGTCATAATCGCCCGAATATCCTCAAGCCAGTTTTCTTTATCAAAATCTATGGCTAAAAAATAACAGCTCTCGTTCTTAAGCATAGGATAAACACCGATAACTTGCCGGCCATCCAAGTGCTGGCAAATAGCAATATCATCAAAAGGCAGAAACTGCTGATTGGGACACTCGGAACACCTAACGGCGGGTTTACGACAAAGAGACCGAACCCATTCGTTTTTACAGACCGGGCTGTATCCGCGCTTACCTGTCCGGTTATTAACCCACAGCTTGGCATAAACATCATCGCGGCCACGAAAATAATCTTTTAACAAAAGTGCATGGTCGATGGGTGATTGATTGTTATCTGTTGGCTTTGGGACAATTATTTCCTCGTTACTCAAACCGTTGAGCTTTTCGGTATACTGCGATTTTAGTTTCGTCAGCATTGCGATTTGCTCTTCGATTTGCTTAATCTTTACTTCAACAGAACGCCGATCCTTTTCCGTAGCCATCGCTTTAAGCCTTTTTTAAGACAATCTGTCCATTGGGTCGATGCCGAATAATCCAGTTGTATTTCTGTAAATCTGAATTGTAATTAGGATCAAAACTGTCCCATATATTTGCTGGATTCTTTCCGATATTATAGTTATCGATAACTTTTTCCTTGGTAAGTAGAAATTTCAGGAAACTCATCCCCTTATACCTGCATGTCTGGTAGATACTTAATAGCATGAGATAATTTTTTAATCCAAACTCTCTGGTTTGCCCTGCAACTGTCCTTCGATAATCCGCAAAATGCTTAATCGCATGCTCAGCGTTATTATTATTCCATGGCACGCCATCGTAATTCAAAAACGAAAATAATTTTTCGGAGTTCTTTTGAAGCCTTTTTTGATACTTCAATGCCACTTCGGATTTATAGTTCTCGCGCAACACGATAGTAAAATATCTTTTAACATCTTTCTTATGTTTATTAAGATACCGTTTCTTAAGGCCATACCTATCTACTGTTGCCATTATATCTTTTAGAAGGGCCGAGAATTCGAGTATCATTTTCTTATATTCTTCGTCAAACGGATTTTGGCGCAAGTCATCGTTCATGTCTCTTATAAGATGAATTAAACATTTTTGTTGAACGCAATCTATAGAATCATAAACAGCATAAAAATCAGATATTAAAACGCCTCTAAAATCCCGCAAATATTCTTTGAGAAAGCCTCCTTCCCGAGTAGGAGTATGAATGAATGCGACTTCTTCCATATTTGTCATAACCCAGACATATTCTCTCCGCCCTTTAATATTCACTTTTGTTTCATCAATATGAAGAAGCCCACCATGGTTTAGCTTGTCTAAAATTGCCCTGTATGTCTCTGCATAGTATTCAGCGGCATAGCGTTTAAAATGATGTATCACCCCACGGGGCAATCGTAAGCCAAAGAACGCTTCCAAGTCCATTGGGATTCTGCCAAAAGGTTGATGATGAACGATATTATGGTAAATTGCCCAGCTTTGA
>Ga0210019_1004934_pt1 | contig 11325 bp, 7 predicted proteins | sample CryGeyCG2114_020_2_FD_183969 | JGI IMG/M metagenome (GOLD analysis project Ga0210019, IMG submission 183969) | Groundwater microbial communities from aquifer - Crystal Geyser CG11_big_fil_rev_8/21/14_0.20 (SPAdes) (version 2) | ecosystem: Environmental > Aquatic > Deep subsurface > Groundwater ...
TTTCTATCTTCCGAAGACCCGTCTCTCAATGACAATCTGGTGCAACGGGTCCGGGAAGTTTGCGGGAACCTGACGCGCACCTGCCACGAAACGCGAGGGGTCTATGAAGGTTCTTCTGGCCTCCAGGTGATGGAAGGAGCGGGTACGGAGCAAATCCTGATCGGTTCCAGCGACCCGGAGCTGGATCGAAGCGGGTTTTGCTGTTTCACTCTTCTGGAACCGGGAATGGATTCCGAAGGGAATATCGCGGGTATCCTGGATGAAACTCTCCTGACTTACAGGTTCCGCACTCCGGAGGATTGCAAGGGGGTCCTTGTTCTGGGAGCCGGGGCGGGTGTTTTGCGGCGATGGAAGGAGGGGGCGGTTGAAGGAGCCCGAACGGCGACCGACCTGTTTTTGGTCCCCTCCCTCGACTTGCTGACGGGATTGCGGATGGGAGGTCTGCGGATGGGGGCGCTCTCCATCACCTCCATCTGGAAAGACCTTTAAGTAAGGGATTCAGCCACCGCTTAGTGGAACCGTTGGACTTCGAACCGGAACATCTGATAATTTTCGTTTTCTCCAACCCGGCCTTTTCTCAGACAGTACCCTAATTGATCCCGGGCGTCATCGATTCCTTCTAGGTCCGGGAGCAGGACTCCCTGCCGATCCCCGCATTTGACGACCAGACCGTAGCGCCGGGTATCATGTCCCGACAGGCCGGAAATTTCTTCCATGGGGGTCAGGACGTCCACGGAGACTGCGAGGTAGGGAATCTCCTCGCGGGTCACGGAGGAAAACCGGGGGTCGCGGGTGGCGGCGCTGATGGCGTTATGAATGATCTCTTCGGCCAGGCTGGGGCGTGTCGGAGTCAGGGTTCCAATACATCCTCTGAGTTCGCGGCCTTTTTTTATGGAAACAAAGGCGGCGGCCTTACGTCTCAGTTCTTCCGGAAGCTCTTCCGGGCACGGGAGGGGTTGGCTATGGTCAAGATAGTAACGGATGGAATCTTGGGCGAGGGTGACAAATGGATTTGCGCACGATTCCATGAAGGACCGGGGAAGGTGGATCTTGACCGGGTATTGTAGAACGGTTTCCGCCGGGGGGCAAGCGCCGGCTAGTTGACGGGGGGAGCCGGGGAATATCGTTCGATGACGTAATCGGCGGTGATGAATGCGTGATCCAGATATTCCGGATTGGGAAAGGCTACCGATTGTAAAGCTTCCTTGGCCTTGACCATGTAACTTCTTGCCAGGTTCTGGGTGTATTCCGGCGACCGGTTCTCCCGCATTCGGCTGAGGACCCACTCGAAATCCTGTTGCGTGGTGTTGCCATTGCGAACGAATCTTTCGATCTTTTTCCGGGAGGCCTCGTTGGATTTTGAATACAGATGAAGGAGGGGAAGTGTCACATGCCCTTCCTTGAAGTCGGTTCCGGGAGGTTTCCCGAGCAGTTCTTCGTCCCCCTCGTAATCGAGGGCGTCGTCCATCAGTTGAAACGCAATGCCGAAAAAATTGCCGAAAGCGATCGCGGCGTTTTCCTGCTCCGGGGAGGCGTTGGCGAGCAACATGCCCATCTGGCAACTGGCGCTGATAATAGAGGCGGTTTTACGGTAAACCACGTCGAGGCAATGCTGTTCCGTCACGTCCAGACGCCGGGCGTGGGTGAACTCCAGGATGCCGCCTTCGACGAGGATTCGCGCCGCTTCGGCGATAGCCCGGGTAATGCGGATATTATTGTCATGGGCCAACAGGAGGATGGCGCGGGAAATGAGAAAGTCGCCCACCAGAATGCTGGCGTCGCTTCCCCACTTGGAATTGACGGTTTCGTGCCCGCGCCGAACCGTGGTTTCGTCCACCACGTCATCGTGCAGAAGGGTTGCGGCATGGATATATTCCACAACGCAGGCGTGGTGGATGGCCTTGTCGTCAATATCGACCCCGCCCAGTTTCGAAAATATGAGGACCAGAAGCGGGCGCATCCGTTTTCCTCCCCCGTTCATCAGGTAATTGCTGATGCCCGGGATCAAGGGGACGTCGGATTCGTAGTTCTTCTTGATCGCTTTCTCGACCCTTGCGAGGTCTTGCTTGAACTGTTCTGTTACATCGCTAAAATCCATGAACTTTCCAACAGATTTGGATTATTATTATATAGGTTTAGCGAGCTGGAGGGGACAATGAAGAAAGCTCTTTTTTATTTGAAAATAACTGATTTGTCAAGGGATTTATATTGCCCGGACAAGTCGGAAAGGTCAATTTGGATCGAGGTTTACGGTTGATGGACCGTGCCCTCTCGACCGGGACCGGGGGAAGGTTTGAAGTTTCGGTGATTATCCCCACATTCAACCGGGCGTATTGTCTGGCGGAGGCGATCGATTCGGTTCTGGCGCAGACATTTGGTGAATTCGAACTCATTGTCGTGGATGATGGTTCTACCGATGATACACCCGGTCTTGCCTCCCGGTACCCCTCGGCCCGGTGGGTCCGCCAGGAACGGAACGGAGGGGTTTCGCGGGCCCGGAACGTGGGGATCCGTCTTGCCCGGGCGCCGCTCGTCTGTTTTCTGGATTCCGACGACCTCTGGGTGTCCACCAAGCTGGAAAAGCAGGTGGATTGGATGGTTCGCCATCCCGATTGCCTGGTGTGTTACACGGACGAAATCTGGATCCGCGGGGGAGTTCGCGTCAATCCCATGAACAAGCACAGGAAATACACGGGGGATATATTCCGATCCTGTCTGCCGCTTTGCAGGGTCAGTCCCTCTTCGGTCATGATACGGGCGGAGGTGTTCGATCGGGTGGGGATGTTCGACGAATCTTTGCCGGCATGCGAGGATTACGATCTGTGGCTCCGCATGGCCGCCCGGTTTCCTTTCCACCTGATCGAGGAAAAGCTTATCCTCAAGCGGGGAGGGCATGAAGATCAGCTTTCCCGGAAGTACTGGGGGATGGATCGGTTTCGGGTTCAGGCGCTGGCCGGTTTGATCGACTCCGGCGCGGTGGTGGGGGATCGGCTGGATTGGACGGTGGAAACGCTGGCTGAAAAATGCCGGGTTCTGGCCTTGGGAGGTGAAAAGCGCGGAGAGTTCGAGCGGGCTGAATATTTCCGGGATTTGGCACGGCGTTATGTGAACCGCAAGTGGGGGGAAGATTTGGAAACGGCAAGGCGCATGGGGGGGAAATGAGGCAGAATGTTTGAGAACGCTGAGGAATGTTCCCGAGGAGGTGTTACGGGTAGGCGAAGCCTGGTGTGGGTTTTGGGGCTTTGTCTCATGGCCGGGTGGCCGCATGGGGTCCTGGCATCGGATAAACCGGACGAAGCGATCGGGAAAATCCGGGAACGGTGCAAAGTCGTTCTCGATAAGGCCCTCGGCAACGAGAACGCGTTTGTCCGGAGCGCCGCCGCCCGGGCCGCCGGGGAATCGGGAGATCCCGCCCTCGTAGGATTTTTGAACAAGGCCGGGAAGGATGTTTATTACAACGTCCGTTTGTTTGCCTTGCAGGGACTCAAAAACATATCGATCGAGGATACGGTTCTTCTCGCCGAAAAACTCATGCAGGATTCCAATGTCTGGGTGAAGGCCCAGGCGATCGAATACCTCGGGGACCTGGCGGGCGAGGGGTATCGGGAAACTCTGAGAACGTACCTTAAAGATCCGGACCCGCCGGTGCGTTTTGCCGCCGCCGCGGCCCTCGTTAAAATCGGGGAAACGGACAAGCTCAAGGTGTTGCTTGACGCTCTGGATCATCCGGATGTGACGTTTCAATACCACGCCATTGCCTACCTGGGAAAGATCGGAACCGACGAGGTCTATCCTCATCTCGTCCACCTGCTGGAAAAACCCGAGGATGAAATCCGTTTTTACGGGTTGAAGGCGATCGGCGACAAGGTCAAGCTGGATCTGCTTCCGCAGTTGCAGGCCCTGGTCAAATCTCCCAACCCGTCATTGAGGCATCAGGCCGCGCTGGAGCTGGGTTATCTTCCTTCTCATTTTACGCGGGATCTGCTTCGGGAATTATGCCAGGATCCCGACGGGATGGTGCGCATTGCCGCGGCGGTGGCCCTCAAGCGGTTTGGCCAGAAGCATTGTGACGGGGTCTTCGAGAATGCGTTAAAAGATGCCGATTACGGGATTCGCAGTACCGCGGCGCGTGTGCTTGGGGAGGTGAAACTGGAGGACCGGCCACGCCTTCTCCGGATGGCCTCCGACGATCCCAATACCCGGGTGCGCACTTCAACCGCCCGGGCCATCGGCATGATGGGAGGGGCGGAGGCTTTCCCCCTGTTGCTCAGGTTGCTTTCCGATTCCAACGAAGCCATTCGTGCCTACGCGGCGGGAAACCTGCTCAAGCTCACCCGTTGATCCGAACCCTCCTCCCGGCGGGGATGGGTCCCGGTTCCAGGAGGAGCGGCGGACTCCCAAGGATTACAATCCACTTTCCTTGATCTGTTTCTGCACTTTGTCGCGCATCCATTCATCGACCTGGGACAGGATTTCCCGGACCTTCTCGATGTGCAGGGAGCGTTTGCAGATTCGCATGGCTTCCTCACCCTGGCACAGAGCTTCGTTTCGGTCTCCCAGTTTATCCAGGGCCAGGCAGAGGTGCCAGAGGGATTTGCTTTCCATGACCGGGTCGGAAATGTTATTGGCCAGGGACGCGGCGTGTTTGTAACAGATGATAGCCTGCTGATATTTTTTCTGGTGGGTGTGCGCGTCGCCCAGCCGTTTCAGGACCAGCAGGGCCGAACTCTGGTGTTCGCTGTTGATCAGGAGTTTCAGGGCTTTTTCGAAGTATTCGATCGCCAGCCCATGGTTTTTTTGGAACAGAGAGGTGTCTCCCAGTCGTTTCAGGAGCAAGCCCTCCCCATCGGTATCATGGATTTTCTGGCAGACGACCGCTCCCCGTTTGAAGAAAGAAATGGCCCGGCTGGAATTGCCGATTTGCGCATGGGTATCGCCCAGCCACATGAGAAGATTCTTCTCCGATTTTTTGTCACCACTCAGCTGCGCCAGACTCAACCCCTGCTTGAAATAGGGCAGGGCCGATTGATATTTTTTCAACGTAAAGTGAGCCTGCCCCAGCGATTCGAGAACTTTGCTCAGCCGTATTTTGTCGTCCATGGCCTGGGCCAGTTCCAGTTCCTGCCGGGAATGTTTGATGGACTCGGCAAAATCTCCCGATTTAAAATGGGCCTGGCTGAGGTTGGAGAGAGCATCGGCTTCCTGGGGCCGGCTTCCCGACATTCGGGAGATTTCCAGAGCCCGGTCAAAACACTCGATCGCTCGAGGGTAGCTTTTCAGGACCAGGCTGGTGGTGCCTAACAGGTCCTGGGCGGTTTTCTCGTCGGAGACGTGCCCCAGTTGAAAACAGAGAACCTGCGCGTCCTCCAGAAACTCGGTGGCTTTGTCATACTGACCGATGTTGAGACATTCCTTCCCCAGGTTCAAAAGGTAGTTCTTTTCCTCGGCCAGGTTTTTGAGTTGCCGGGCCGCGGTCAGGGCGTCTTCCTGCCATTTGACGTATTCCTCGGGGAGTTTACGGAAGGTCAGCAAGGCATTTCCCGTTTTGGCAAATTCTCCGCACAACTTGGCGACATCCATATCTTCCGCGCTGTTTTGCGCGGTCCAATGTTGCGCCGCCTCGATGTTTTCCCAATTTATGTCGAACAGGTTAAGGGCGGCTTTTATCTCCTCATCGGTCTGTTGGAACAGTTCATTGGCGGAATTGAGGATGCCGTAGTAATAAACGGCATGTTGCCGCCGGGTTAGAATGCGCTCGGAAGGACGCAGACGCGGTTCCAGCAGATGGCGGATGCGTTCGTGGACCTTGTAACGTCCGTTGAGATGGTCATACTGCACCAGGTTATACAGGACAAGCCGTTTGAGTTCTTCGTTTCCCTTATCGCCACAAATGGCTTCCTCCGCCTTTTCGTCGAAAAAGGCCTGGAATACGGAAATTTTACGCATGGCCGCCACGGTGTTTTCAGGCAACTCTTTCATGCAGAGGTTGACGGTCCCTTTAAGAACCATTTCGTAGGCGAGCTTGTCATTTTTAGCGGAATCTTCTTTTGCGGGTTCTTCTCCCTCCTTCTTTTCACCCGATTCGTCTTCTTCGCTTTTTTTCGAACTATCCGTCAACTGTCCGATTTCGTGCTTGAGATCCGATCGGAACTGATCCAAGGGGGTTTGCACGCTTGCGTCGGTGAAGGAGGCGGCCAGGGTCAGGGAGAGTGGATGGTTTCGGCAAATCTGGGCGATTTCGTTTTTGGTGTGTTTCAAACGGGTGCAGATGTAAAACAGGAGGGCCTCGGATTCCGGGGGCTGAAGCGCATCGACATGGATGGAAACCATTCCCGGAAGATTGTAACGGTTGGCGGCGGTCACCAGAAGCATGGAGTTTTTGGGCGGAACCAGAAGCCTCACATGGCTGGCCTTGGGCGCATTGTCGATCACGATCAGGACTTTTTTATCGCGCAATATATTCCGGTAGGAGCCGATCAACTGGTCCTTGCTTTGGGGCAATCGTTCGGCCGGTTGAAACACTCTCAAGACATGTGCCATGGCCTGGGCCGCGTTCAGGGGATTGGGGGTGTTGCCCCGCATGTCAAGGAACAGGTGGGCATCCCGATAATGGGCTGAAAGGCTGTGTGCCAGGTGAACCGCCAGGGTTGTTTTCCCCATCCCGGTTTCTCCATAAAGGCAGAGCAGACCGGGGCCATCCCAGGTTTTTCCCGTCAGGCTGGAGAAAATATCTTTTCTCCCCACAAATCCCTCGCGCGGGGAAGGAAGTTGAAACCGTGTGAGGGCGGGATAACTGCTGGTGTTGATTCGTTGCAGTTGTGACAAAAGATTTGAAGACGGCCGCTGGGAAGGGGAACCGGACGGAACGGATTTGCCGGACACATTGGCGGATGAATCGGTTTTTTCTCCACCGGTGTCCGGTGCGGGGGATGCGGACCTGGACGTCTGGCTTTTGAACAGGATGATCAGGCTTAGGACAACAACCGCGATAATCAGGATGACTGTTGTCGGGTCCATGGAAAACCTTTATACAAGTTTTCTGAGCCAATTACAAAACGGAACCGGGCTTGCATCCGGGCATTCTGTCCGGTTCAAATTGATTGACACGTCAGTCGCGGTTTCACTGCTGGACGATCATAGGAACAAGTTGTTTAATCAGGGTCGGTGACTTTTCCATGAATACGGAAGAGGTTTTATGCGAATATTCGGCGAAACCGAAATTGGTATGGGTAATTTATCCCAAACACAATGGATTTGCGAATATTATTTAACCGAAACCTCCGGGATTGGGGAAAAGATTAGCCCTATAGGGCCTAAATAAAATTGATAAAAGTTCCGCGGAACGCTTGGGGAAAAAGGTCCATTTCATGCGAGAGGGATCAGCATCTTCCGTAGGCGTCTTCGTAGCGGGTGATGTCGTTTTCGTCCAGACGATCTCCCGTTTGCACCTCGATCACAATGAGAGGGATCTCGCCAGGGTTGGCCAGGCGGTGCCGGCGTCCCTGGGAAATGAATATGGAGTGGTTTTCCTCAAGCATGACCCTTTCGTTGTCGCACCATACCTCGGCGGTTCCCTGAACCACCGTCCAATGTTCGCTCCGGTGGTTGTGGGATTGCAGACTGAGCTTGCCCCCGGGAAGGACTTCGATGCGTTTGACCACGTGGGTGGGCTGGGTTTCCAGAACCGTGAAAGAACCCCAGGGCCGGTAAACCCGGGTATGGGTTCGGGCCTGGTCGGGAAATTTCTTTCGAATGGCTCCCACCACGTTGCGGACCTCCTGAGCCCGGTTTTTATCGCATACCAACAGGGCATCGGGGGTATCCACCACGATCATGTCTTTCAATCCGAGTGCGGCGATGAGGCGGCCATCGGATTGTATGACGGACTCGGTGCAGTCCAGAGCCACGACGTGGTCGCTGACGATATTGCCTCCCGGGTCGAGAGGAAGAATCGCCTGGAGCGCCGACCAACTTCCCACGTCGTTCCATTCGAAGGAGGAAGGCACTACGACCGCCCGTTCCGACCGTTCCAGGACCCCGTAGTCGATGGAGATGGAATTCAGGGAAGAGAAGAGATCTTTTCCCACGGCATCCAGTCCAAGGTAAGGAAAGTTCCCGGGTTGCGGGGCGATGTGTTTGACCAAATCTTCCAGGTGGGAATACAGGTCGGGCAGATATCGCTCCAATTCCTCAAGAAAGGTCGAGACCCGCGCGAAGAACATTCCACTGTTCCAATAATAATTTCCTTCGCTCAGGAAAGCGCGGGCCGTGTCCAGATCGGGTTTTTCCACGAACCGGCCCACCCGGAAGGCCCCCTCTGTTCCGGGAAGGGGAGCGCCCTGTTTGATATAACCGTACCCTGTTTCCGGCCGCGCCGGTTGAATGCCGATGGTTACGAGGAATCCCTGTTCCGCCGCCCGGCGGGCGGGTTCAATCGCACGCACGAACTCGTCAGGATTGTGGATGATGTGGTCCGCGGGATAAATTCCCATCACTTCTTCCGGGTCTTTTTCGGCGAGGTACCGGGCGGCCAGGGCGATGGCGGGAGCCGTATTGCGTCCCATCGGTTCGGCCAGCAGGTGGGAGGGCTGGAACCCGTACTCCTTCAATTGCTGACAGGTTTCGATCGCGTGCAGGTGATTGGTCACGACCCATGTTTTTTCCAGGGGATTCGTCTTAAGAAGACGTTTCAGTGTACCCTGGATCAGGGAATCGGGCCCCGCAATACGAAGAAGTTGCTTCGGGTAAAGCTCCCGGCTTCTGGGCCAGAATCGTGTTCCGCTTCCACCTGCCAAAATGACATTAAACATGAAGTTCGTGATCAGAACGGGTGAGGTTGTTAAGGATCTGAATTAAAGTTTATAATTATAGAATATTGATTTTAATTATGATAGGTTTTCAAGCTCAATTTCTGCCGGGTAGGAGCCGCCGAAGGAATCTCTATGCGCGGCCGTTGACGTGAATTTGGAAACCTATCGCAACATATAACATCTTAAGGAACATGGAAAAAGCGGTTTTTTACCCATTTTTATTATTTGTGTTCTCGATCACCATGGTTGCGGGCTGGATTCCCACCATACGGATCTGGTCGCAGGAGACGTTTCGCGCGGTCGTCAGTTTTTGCGCGGGTGTGTTGCTGGGTGCCGTTTTTTTTCACATGCTTCCCCAGATCTCTCCCGTTTTAGGCGAACAAGTGGGATTTCCCATTATGCTCGGCTTTTTCACCATCTTCATTCTCGAAAAATTCATCATGGTCCACCCCTGCGAAGAAGGGGAATGCGATTATCACAGCATGGGGATGGCGGCTTGCGTGGGCATTGGTTTTCACAGCCTCCTGGATGGCGTGGCCATCGGCGCGGGAAGCCTGATGAATCTGAGTCTTGTCATTATCCTGGCGGTGACCATCCACAAAGTTCCCGCGGCATTGGCGCTGAGCGGCATCCTGGTCAAGGGAGGAGAATATTCCCGCGAAAAGATTCTTCTCTCCATGTTTATTTTTTCCCTGACGACTCCCATCGGGGCGATTCTATCGGTTTTATTGTTGCAGGGAATGGACGACCACCTGGTCGCGGTGGCCCTTGGATTCTCGGCCGGAACCTTCCTGTTCATCTCCATCGGCGATCTTTTGCCCACGGTTTATGAGGAGCACCATAAAGGCTACCGTAACCTGGTGTGTATGGGATTGGGAATCCTGCTCATGGTTCTCTCCAAAGGCATTTTCTGATCGCGCGGTTTCCTTCCCTTCCTTTCCGTCAACGGGTGCATCGATTCAAGGGGACCTCCGGAAATGACCGGCATCCATGATCTTGCCTTTCTTTTAGAATAAAAGGCTGGCACATGGGTCATTTGTCATTTCATGAATGGCTGGAGGCACCCTCAATTTTTCTTGACGGGGGCTCATGTCCTGGAACCATTTGCGTTTTTTCGTTTCTTACCTGATCAAGTATCGGATCGGAGTGGGGCTGGGTATCCTGGCCCTGTTGCTGACCGACTTCGCCGGCCTTGCGGTTCCCTGGATCCTCAAGGAGTTTGTCGATTTTCTTCCCCGCTCCCCCTCCCAAATCGATCTTCTGGGATTTGCCGGTCTCCTTTTTGCCGCCGCGTCGATCCAGGCCACGGGGCGTTTCGGTTGGCGAAAATACCTTTTTGGTTCGTCCCGGAGGGTTGAATTCGACATTCTCAATCGGGTGTTCGGGCATTTCCTGATCCTGGACCGGCCATTTTTCCAGCGCCTGAGGATCGGCGACCTGATGTCCCGCGCCACCAACGACCTTAGGGCGGTACGCGACTTCATGGGACTGGGCCTGCTGATCCTCGTGGACTCGGCGGTAGTCATTTCCGCCTGTTTTATCCTGATGACCGTGATCAACCCTTCCCTGGCGTTCTGGGTCTTATTGCCGCTTCCGCTGGTTTCCATCCTTTTTTTCAGCTACGTGGAAACGATCAGCCGCCGCCACCGCGAGGTGCAGGAGCATCTTTCCGTCATCACCGAACGGGTGCGGGAGAATATCGCCGGGATTCGGGTTCTCCATTCCTTCGTCCAGGAAGAACACGAGAAGGAGAAATTCCGTGAATTGTGCCGCGAATATATTATCCGGAACCTTAGAGTCACCCGTTTGTTCGGGGTGTTCACGCCTGCGCTTGTGTTCACGATCGGCATTTCCGGCCTCATTTCCCTCTGGATCGGCGGCAGGGCGGTCATAGAGGGTTCGATGACGCTAGGGGATTTCGTGGCTTTTAACGGCTACCTGATGCAACTGTCCTGGCCCATGATGGGGGTCGGCTATATCATCAATCTCAGCCAGAGGGGCCTTGTGGCTGTGAGCCGGATCGATGAGATTCTCTCTGCCGAGCCGGTCATTCGAGACCGGGCGGGGGCCGTGGATCCGGGAACCCTTGAAGGAGGCATTGAATTTCGCGATGTGAGCTTCACCTATCCTGCCGCCGCGTCACCCAGCCTCATAGGGATCGATTTGCGGGTTAACCCGGGGCAAAAACTGGCGGTGACGGGACTCATCGGTTCGGGCAAAAGCACCCTGGCACTTTTGATTCCCAGGCTGTATGAGGTGGAAGAGGGAGCCATCCTGGTGGACGGGAGGCCGGTGACCGATTACCCTCTGGAACGGCTTCGCCGGGACATCGGGTATGTCGAACAGAACCCGTTTTTGTTTTCGGCCACCCTGCGGGAAAACATCGCTCTGGAGCGTCCCGACGCGACCCGTGAAGAGATCGACGAGGTGATCGAAAATGCGGGACTCGTACCGGACCTCGCCCGATTTCCCGAGGGGCTGGACACCGTGGTGGGCGAGCGGGGAGTTTCCCTTT
>Ga0210019_1004940_pt1 | contig 11317 bp, 12 predicted proteins | sample CryGeyCG2114_020_2_FD_183969 | JGI IMG/M metagenome (GOLD analysis project Ga0210019, IMG submission 183969) | Groundwater microbial communities from aquifer - Crystal Geyser CG11_big_fil_rev_8/21/14_0.20 (SPAdes) (version 2) | ecosystem: Environmental > Aquatic > Deep subsurface > Groundwater ...
TCTCATTTTTTCCGGTTGAGAAAGAAAAGGCTCGGTTAACTGAATCTTAGGGATAACTCCGCGAATACCCATAAAATTGATGAAGACCCCACCTTTGCCATACTCCCCGCACATCACGTTAATCTCTTCCTCATTATCTCTTTTTTTAATAAGAATGTCCCATTTACCTTTATCAAAAAATTTTCGAAGTGATACAACAGGAAAACCATTTTTGGACTCCTCACTAATAATCCTTACTAAAATTTTATCACCAACACTAAGATATGGAGCGTAAGAAGCAATTTCCTTAATTTCAAGCTCACCTAAAATCGCCTGGGCTTTTCCACCAACATCAAAAACAATTCCTTTTTTGGAAATAGAAATAATTTTAGCTTCAATTTCTTTTCCTTTTTTAAGCAATGTAGGCTTCGTTTTATTAAGAAGTGTGTCCATAATATTTATGGACGATTTTTTTATTTTTATTTTTTTTTCTTCCTTCATTATAAATTTTTCTCCTTTTTGTCCTAATTCAAGATAAATAATATACCAAATTAAAATCCTATTATCAACACAATCGTTGATATTGGCAAAACTTTGTGTTATATTATAGGGTGTTATGGAAAATATATTATTGCCCTCTTTGGCTGATAGGTTTATAAAACACCTCGAAGCTCAAGAAAAATCATCTTTTACTATCGTAGCCTATAAGAAGGATCTTGAACAATTTGTTGGTTTTTTAACCACTCAAGAAATTTCAGATATTAAAGAGGTAAAGACAAATCATATTAATGGTTTTATTAATAAGTTGATTAACGATGGATATACAAAAAAATCAGCTTCAAGAAAATTAAATTCAATTAGAACATTTTTCCGCTATTTGAAAAATGATGGAATAATTGAACAAAATCCATCTCTTGACGTATCCCATCCAAAATATATTCAGTCGGCTCCGAGAATTTTTTCAAAACTTGAATATCGAGCCCTAAGAGACTTCGCTAAAGAAGAGCCTCGAACATATGCTCTTATTGATATCCTGCTCCAAACTGGAATGAAAATTGGAGAATTGGCAGGTTTAACGATGGAAGATGTCAAAGATTCTTCTATCCATATTACCCAATACGGAAAAACACCGGTGCGAGATATTCCCCTTAACAAAGCAGTAAAAAAATCAATTGATGATTATCTAAAAGTCCGTCCTACAGAAAATAGTAATTACCTTTTTATTACCAGAACAGGCAAACCTCTTCTTATTAGGAATATCCGCCAGATTATTTCCCGTTGTTTTAGAGAAGTAGGCATCGAAAAAGCGACCGTTAATGACTTCAGGAACACTTTTATCGCCCATCAATTAAAAAATGGTGCCTCTGTTGAATATATTGCCAAATTGGTTGGGCATAGAAGACTCTCTTCAACTGAGCGTTTCTTAAACGTCGTCAAAGAAGAAATCCAGAAAAAAGAAGGACTTGGAGAACTTTAAACTGCTTTTTTAAAATATTGATTAATTAATTTATCATCTGTCAATAATATCAGATCTTCAACTTTTGATTGTGTGACTAATAATCTATCAAAAGGATCTTTATGATAATCTTCCAACTTATTAATTTCGAGTATATGATCTATTTTTATGTCTAAAATATGGAAATTATATCTTTCAATTATTTTATTAACAGGGACTTTCAATTTAATTTTTTTAAGTTTAGTTTTAATAATTATTTCCCAAACACTGGCAACGCTGACAAAAATAATATTATCCCCATTAGCAATAATCTTTTTATATTGTTTTTTAAGTTTTTTATTATTTTCCGCCCACCAAATCAAAATGTGAGTATCTATTAAATATTTCATTTTATTGAAAACATTTTTTCAATTTCTTCACTTTCATTATTAAAATCATCCGCCATCCACATCTTGCCTTTGAATAATCCAGGAATTCTTTGTTTTTTTTCAGGATTAAATTTAACCAATTTAATAATTGGCTTGCCGGCTTTAGCAATAATTACTTCATGCCCCGCCAAAGCATTAGCAATTAAACTTGATAAGTTTGACTTAGCGTCGTGAATATTATGAATTAACATATTTATATGTTAGCTAACTTAGCTAACTTTGTCAAGGGCTGATATTTTCGTCGCCCGATGGAAAGGATACGTTTGTTATTGAGGTTGGAAACGGTCTTGACAATCACGGTGGACTTGTTTATGATTTGTGGATAAGTTATCCACATTATTAAATTATGTCCTTAATACCCTCTTACTGGGATGGTTTTATCCAAAAACTGGGAAAAGAAAACAACCCGGTTCTATACCCCCTACTTAAATACGCAAAAATCATCAGTATTGATGATGAAAAGATAGTATTGTCCGTAGTAAGCTCGGGTCCTTATGATTTTTTGACAAAAAGGGTAGGAGAAATAGAGCAACAGTTTTTTAACTTTAGTCAAAAAAAAATTAAGTTAGATTTTATTATCAAACCTCCAACTAAAAAAAATATTATCGCTCCCCTACTCTCTTTTGAACCAAGCATAGAAGATGTCTTTGCTAAAGCGGGATTAAATAAAAAATATAGCATTGAAAACTTTGCCGTCTCCACTTCTAATCAGGTCGCCTATGCCGCCGCTCAGGCAGTTATAGAAAACCCAGGAAGTGCCTACAACCCTTTATTTTTATACGGAGGAGTAGGTGTAGGAAAAACCCACATAGCTCAATCAGTCGCTAAAAAAATCTTAGAAAAAGAGAGGAATAAAAAAATATATTTTTGCCCGGGAGATAATTTTACCAACGAACTAATCGAGGCCATCCGAGGAAAAACTACCGGCCGTTTTCGCCAAAAGTATCGTTTTTTGAATCTACTTATAGTTGATGATATTCAGTTTATTGCTGGAAAGAATGCTGTTCAAGAAGAATTTTTCCACACTTTCAACGCAATTGTGTCTTCTGGAGGTCAAATTATTCTGACCGCCGACCGTCCTCCTAACAAAATTAAGAACTTAGAAGACAGACTTCTCTCAAGGTTTTTGGGCGGACTAACGGTCGATATCCAGGACCCCGACTTTGAGCTAAGATCGGCTATTCTACTAATTAAAGCTAAGGAAAAAAATATCAATATTGATATTGAGGCTGTAAAAATCATCGCTGAAAGAATTACTGATTGCAGGGGTCTTGAGGGCGCTCTTCTTTCTATCTATGCAAAAATTTTTGGTGTTAAAGAACAGATAGATTTAGAGGATGTGGAAAGCTTTTTTTCAAAAGACAAAATAACAGGTAAAAAAAGAGTTAACCCTGTTGACATAATAAAAACCGTTTGCTCTTTTTATAACATAAAACAGTCACATTTGAAAGGCCCTTCAAGAGCCGCCTCAATTGCCTTCTATAGACAAATAACAATGTATCTTTTAGAAAAAGAGTTGGGATTAACATTGATAGAGGTGGCTGAACTACTTAATAGAAGAGATCACACGACCGCATTACACGCTAAACAAAAAATTAGCAATTTAATTCTTAGAAACCCAAATCTAAAAAAAGAGGTTGACATAATAACCCAATCCCTATTTCAATCAACGTAGTTTACACACAGCTTACACATATTTTTTATTAAGTTTGCTTTGTCTTGAAAATCTATTCCTTTTTTTATACACTTATACACAGAACCTATTACTACTATAAATAGATATAAAACAATAAAATGACAATTCAACTACTTAAAAATGAATTTTTAGAAAAATTAGAAACATCGTCACATTTCACCTCTTCTAAACTTTCATCAACCACTTCACTCCAGGGAGTTTGCCTTATTGGTGAGGAAAATAAAATCAATTTTTATTCCACCGATTTAAATTATTATTATCACACAACTTTAAAAAGTGAAAACAATGAAAAATTTAAAATAGTTGTCGAGCCAAGAAAAATTATTGAATTTTTATCACTTCTCACCGAGGTAAAGATAGAAGTTGAGATAAAAGAAAAAGCCATTACTATAACTCAGGGAAAAATAAAAGGTCAATTCCCTCTTTTTTCGAATGCAGATTTTCCATTCCCTCCAAAAAATACCGAAGAAAAACAAAAAATTAAAACCTCTTTCTTTAAGGAAAATTTACCATTTATTTTTTTTGCCGTTTCCAAAGATGAAACTAGACCTGTGCTAACAGGAGTGAACTTCGTCACCGACGATGAAAATCTCAAGCTTGTAGCCACTGATGGGTTCAGACTTTCTCTTTTAACCTTAAAAAAGAATCTACCTTTTGCTTCAATGATTATTCCGGCCGGGTTTTTGATAAATGCCCAAAGGTTACTCAATAAAGAAGATGAGATTGAATTTAGTTATTTAAAAAATGAAAAACTCTTAGCCTTTTTTATAGGAGAAAGTGAAATATATGCTCGAATGATTGAGGGCGAATATCCTCCTTTTGAAAAAGTGATTCCGACTGAGAAAAAAACCACTGTCACTATCGATGCTGATGAATTTTTAAGAAGTGTTAAACTTGTTTCGGTCTTTTCTAAAGAATTTTCCAATATTATAATAATGGAGGTTGAGGGTGAGTCTGTCAAATTTATTCCAAAAGTTGGGCAAGGGGAGGAAGATGTGGTCTATCAAGATGCTAAGATAGAGGGAGAGCCTCAAAAAATCGCGTTTAATTATAAATATTTAATCGAATTTTTAAGTCATACTTCAAAGAAAAAAATAATTATTGAATTGTTAAGGTCTGATGCCCCGGCCGTTTTTAAAATAGAAGGTGTTGATAATTTTTTTCACATCATAATGCCGGTGAGAATACAGGAATAAGCTGTAAAGTCATAAAGTTATAAAGTTATAAAGTTTTTAAAGTTAAAAAAATGGAGTCATTTATTCTTGATACAAATTTATTTTTCAACATTGGAGCAGGTCTTGGGATGGGGAAAAATACGGAAGAGATTGTTGATAGACTAACAGAAATAATAAAAAAACTTAAGAAAAATTCTAAAGCAGTCTTTTATATGCCACCAAAGATAGTCGATGAGTTTTTAAGCTTTTTTGAAAATAAAGAGCAATTATTTATTAAAAACTTCCTATCAGTCGTAGATATTAAATCACCAAATTATTCAGAAGTAAAATTTTCAAGTCTTGTGTTTTATAAATTAATTGAAGATATTCGCACCCGCAGTTATCGAGGGCTCAATATTGCCGAAGAAGAAATTGTAAGAGCCGGAGAGATGGCGATGGGTAAAAAATATGAGTCAAAAAAGGATTTTCAAATAGCGATTGGAAAATTTGTAAAAAATTTTCGCGATCGTTATCGAAACGCTACTCGGACAGGTTTTTTAGATAGTGTTGCCGATTTGGATTTAATTGTCTTATCAAAAGAAGTTGATGGTTTTTTAGTGACCAGTGATGAGGGTGTTCTTGTTTGGGGAAGAACTTTTGGGATTAAAGAGATGCCCGCCTCAATCTTTCAGAAACGGCTCGAAGGCCTTCTTGTTTGACAGCTTCCTCTTCATCCGGAACAAGAACAGAGACCCAATCAAGCATCTTATCAGTGATAGTTTTATGAGGGGTTTCTTGATAAAGAAGGTGGGCGGATAATATATTAATTAGTTTTTTTTTCATTTCTTCAGTCGGGACGACTAAATACATATGATAAAAATATGGAGATTGGGAAACAACTGTTAGAGTATTGAATCCAAATCTTTTTCCAAAATAAAAATGAGAAAGCATTTCCCATCGTAAAGTAACTCCAGCCGCATCAATTCCAAAGGTGGTGATTTTATTTTCCACATCGGGCGGAGGAGTGATTGTCAAGACATAAAAAATAAAAACTAATGCCCAAATAGGAATGATTAAAATTTTATCACCAAAGAAAAAGACGATAAGAGACAGTAAAAGAGCCACAGTCAAATAAAACCTTAGAATTATTGAAGACTGTTTTTTATATGGGCGTAAAGGTGCCCTCCAGGAAAACTTTACTTGAGGATTTGATTCCATATATATAAATATACAACATAAATGATAATAAATAAATCCGACCAATACTACAAATAAGCAAATACTACTAATGAATGATAAAAATAAAAAAACAAATGATTAAATAATTAAATTATTTGTTTATTAAATTATTTATTGGTTTATTGGTTGGATTGGTAGTATTTGCTTATTTTGTCTTTTATGCTATAATAAATGCTATATGGATAGTTTTAATAAGGTGATTTCATTCGTTTTGGGCTTGGTTGTTGTTTTAGTCTTTTTTGCTGTTGTAACAGGTAAAATTAATTTAAAAAGTAAAACAAGTACAGCATCAGTACCAACACCAACACCTATCACAAAAAATAATGGCGGGTTTTTTAGTTTCTTAAAACGAGCCACTCCAACTCCTACACCAACAATCAAATCTCCCTCAATTAATATCGACACAAATACAAGTAAAAACAACTCATATAAACAAAGCAATCAAGTTTATTCACAATCAAATGCGAAATCAATTCCATCAACCGGATTACCAACTCTTTTTATTCCCCTCCTCTTCTCTGGTTTGGCTGGAGGAGGATTCTTAAGTAAAATAGGAAAGAAAAAATAAACTACTCCTCGAACCCTGGTATCTTTAGTATTCCTGAGGCAATAAATTTGACGATAAAAACTGAGCCCAAGGTAAAGATTACCCCGGCGATTGCACCATAAACAACCCTTTTCCCATAGTTAAGTCTTTCCGGATTGGCTTGAGAGGTGGCAATAATAAATGATCCATATAAAAGATATAAAAAAGCAATTCCACCAGCCATAGCAAAGACGATATTTAATAGAGACTGCGCTACTTCACCACCAGCCCCTTCTTCGGTAAATCCACCACTGTTTCCACTACCTAAACAACCAAGAAATGTATATTGTTTTCCCGGGGCTCCCGTTGGAGGTAGGTTTGTATCAGGATTAACAAGCAAACTTTCCATCGTTGAAGGGTCGGATGATATGTTAGGGTAAAGACATTCCTGGCAAGCCTGCCAGCTTTGGGGGGGTGGATTGGACTGGCAATATCCACAGAGGTCACAAGCTGCATAGCGATCTTGAGCCAATACGGAAGAAGTATTAATTATTAAGTAGTAAGTAGTAAGTATAAAAATGGCTAAAATTATTTTTTTTATCACATTTTTAGTATAGCAAAAACACTATAATGATTGTATGAAAGAGTTTCTTTTAAAAACATCGTTATTGATAATATTTTTATTATTTTTTTTATCGGTGAGAGCAGATGAAATAGATGATATTAATAATGCTATCAATTCATTAAAAAAAGATCTCTCGAGTAAAGAGGTAAATTATCAAAGTTTGAATACTAAGTTAAATGAAATAAAAAATAAAATTGGAACTTTAGAGCAAGAAATAGGCAAAAAAGAACTTGAGGTAAAAAAAGGAGAACAGGCTCTAACGTATCAAAAAGAACTTCTTAATGAAAGGGCAAAATCTTACTATAAAAATATCAATAAAAACTCAACTCTTTTTTTGAATGTTCTTGTGGCGGATGATTTGTCGACTTCTTTAAGAAAAATTTTTTACCAAAAATCTATCGTTGACGAAGATAAAAGAACGATCATAAAGATAGTTATGTATGTAAAAAACCTGGAGGAAATAAAGAAAAACTTAGTAACAGAAAAACTTGGATTGGCGGGATTAAAAACAGAGGTTGATAAACAATCTCAAATTGTAGCCGGGCAAATAAGCCAAACAAAAACGCAGATTGCTGAATTAACGGTAAAACAACAACAATTAGTTGCAGCGAAACAATCGGCGTTAGCGAGCGCTGCTGGTAGGTCGGCAGATACACAAACATCGGGAGGAGCTTGTGGGGCAACACAAATTCCCTATCCATCAACAATACGAGTTAAATTTCCAGATGGTCATATCGAAGCTATGTCTTTTGAGGATCAGTATTTAAAAGGGCTTGGAGAAATGCCTCGTGCATGGTCAAGTGTTAATAATTATCAAGAAGCATTCAAGTCGCAAGTAGTCGCCGCAAGATCATACGCTCTTTTTAAAATGGTTAGAAGTTCATGTAGGGATTTTGATGTTTTTTCAACAACTGCTGACCAAGTTTATTCTGGTAATACAGGCGATGGGGATTGGAATAATACGGTTAACGATACCAAAGGTCAGTTTTTACAAAATGGTGGGAACGTCATAATAGCCTATTACTCTGGTAATTCTGGAGGGCATACACTTTCACCCAACGAGGCATGGAACGGCGGCGGTGATTATCCATCTGGTGTTAATGATATGGGTGGAGACGGAAAAGCAAATGGAGATTTGGATGCTCGATGTATTGGCACGCTTCGTTGGGAATATCACTACAATATTGGAAGAGACGGAAAAATTCAATACAATGACACTTGTGGTGGAGATATAAGTAATAATAATTCTCCTATGACCAACGAAGAGGTCGAGGATATTGTTGATGCAACAACATGGGCAATAAGAAACGGAAGTGTTCCAGACAAATCTCACGATCAAATAAAAGGTGAAATTGGGGGTGATGTTGTTGGCTCAATACAATCAATATCTGCATCTATTGCAGATGACAAATATACAAATAATGTTCATGTAGTTGGGTCAAATAGAACAATTGACTTTTCTGGAAAAGATGCACAAACATTCAGATTAGTTTTTAATATCCGTTCTCCCGGTAACTTCTTAATTTTATCAACAGCTTACGGAGCGCAATATGTTAAGTTTGATATTTTAAGCTCATCAGACGCTCATGGAACGCAGGGGCAGGGTTGGTATTTTTATACATATGGATACGGGCATAGAATAGGATTAGATCAAGAAGGTGCTTTGGGTATGGCCTCACAAGGAAAAAATTATACAGAAATTCTTTCTCATTATTATCAAGGATCATCTTTGACGTCAAAAGACTATTCTGGACAAGTTCAATAAAAGATGTGGTATGCTGTTATCCCCGTGAAGACGGGGATCCAATCTATAATTGATCAACATATTCAATAATATTTGGTCATTCCCGACCTAATCGGGAATCTATATAATTACACTATATGTTTGATAAAACATATTGCGTTTATATTCTGTCTTCTCAAAAGAATGGTACTCTCTATATTAGGGTAACTGATAATTTAAGGCGACGTGTATGGGAGCATAAAAATAAAAAAGTAGATGGATTTACAAAAAAATATGAAATTCATCATTTGGTTTACTTTGAACAACATAATAATCCAGAATCAGCCATTGATAGAGAAAAGCAAATAAAGAAATGGAATAGGGCATGAAAAATAGAATTGATTGAGAAAAAGAATCCGGAATGGAAGGATCTTTATCAAGATATTTTATAAGGAATAATTTATATAGATTCCCGTTTTCACGGGAATGACAATACCGCCGGAGCCTGCCCTCGACTCCGATCGGGGGCGGGAATGACATATTATCGGTAAATTTTTATTTTAAAGTTTAGTCCTTATTTAACATTGAAAAGAGGTGATGATTTAAAGTAATATATAAGTAAGTTATGGTAAATATGAAAAAAACTTTATTGCTAATTTTTGTGTTTCTTAGTTTTCTAATAATTCCTAATTCTGTATCAGCTACGATTTTTGACTTAATTGAGCCCACTGGACAGTTAGTGAGAGGTCAAGACGTGGTATTTACTATCAATATTGATACTGAAGGAGAGTCTTTATCACCATCGTCAGTTGGGATGACCTATGAAACCCAGTATTTGGAATATGTTTCTGCTGCTCCAGGTGATACTTTTACCACTGTTTCGGCCGACGTTCAATCAGATGGCAAGCTCATAATTACTGGTTCAGGAGATCCTTATTCCGGAGCAGGAACTTTTGCATATGTGACTTTTAAATTAATAGCCACTGAATCAGGATCAACTCGACTCTGCGTTCTTTTTGATATAACATCTGCAACCCCGACGCCAGGTCCCACCTCAACGCCAGGTCCTGGGGAGCCTACTTCTCCACCTGCTCCAACCGCTTTACCAAAGACAGGTGAAAGTAATTCAACGGTTCAGGGGGCTATATTAGCTTCACTTTTTTTTGTAGCTGCCGGTGTAGGGCTTTTTGTTTTTAAAAAAACATGAATAGATTTAATTGGATAAAAAATATATTGATTATTTTCACAAGCCTTTTTTTATTGGCAAGCTTGAGTTCTGTTTTTGCCCAAATAACTCCCACTCCGACGGAAACCCCTCCCTTACTGTGTCCAAACAAAGTCGGCCAAAGAGGTGTTTGTTCTGCTGAACTTAACGCTATTTATCAGGAGCAAGGCAAAGGAGAGGAATGCACGGCCGATTATGAAAAATTTAAATCAGACCCGGCTAAATATCATATTTGGATAGAAGATAGCGAAATTACAACACAGGGAAAATCTAATGATCGTGCCCGTCAATTTATTTATTGGGTAACAACTCATGCAGTTAATGATAATCACCCTATACTGACAAAGATCTGGGGAACAGCCAGAAACTTAAGTTATTTTTTTGTTATTTTAACAGCAGCTCTTTTAGGTTTGGGAATTATTATCGGTCAACGAACAAATTTTGAGACTGGAATTAAACTTTGGCCTGCGATTACTAAAATTTTGTTATCGATTCTTTATATTGCCTTTTCCGCCACAATTATTATTACTATTGTTCAACTTTCGGAAGTGATAATGAAATTTTTTATTGAAAACTTGGGCGGAGAAGACCTTTTTAATATTTATTTTTCTGGTATCAGCAACGAGAAAAATTATATTGATTTTATCGGCTGCCGTGACCTGAATATCCGTGTTCAAGAAGCCGCAAAAACAGAAATGTTTTTACTAAAACTAACGAATATAAGTTATTATATTATGGGGGGGATGTTGTTACTCCGAAAAATCATTTTGTGGTTCCTTCTTTTTGTCTCTCCATTTTTAGCAATTTTATTATCTTTTGCTTTTATTAAAAATGTTGGAATGATTTGGATAGGGGTATTTTTTCAATGGATTTTTTATGGTCCGTTATTAGCACTTTTCTTAGGAGGAATGGCCTCGATTTGGAAATATGGCATTCCTTTTATTTTTGATTTTTCTAGAGTTGACACAGCTGCCGGTTATGTTTATCCATCGGCGATAAGTATACTGTACGGTGGGCCGGCACAACAACTTTCAGTGACGAACAATGGGAACTATATTGATACATTTGTTGAATATATAATTACTTTAATAATGCTTTGGGCAGTGACATTCTTTCCTTGGTGGTTATTGCGTATTTATAGAGATTATTGTTGTGAAGGAATTAATGCAATGAAAAACATGATGTTATCTAATTTAAATCCCGGACATCCAAACGGCCATCCACCTCCTCCTTCACCAACCCCAATTCCAACCAATATCAACTCAA
>Ga0210019_1004944_pt1 | contig 11313 bp, 14 predicted proteins | sample CryGeyCG2114_020_2_FD_183969 | JGI IMG/M metagenome (GOLD analysis project Ga0210019, IMG submission 183969) | Groundwater microbial communities from aquifer - Crystal Geyser CG11_big_fil_rev_8/21/14_0.20 (SPAdes) (version 2) | ecosystem: Environmental > Aquatic > Deep subsurface > Groundwater ...
ATGTAGAAATTGTGGAAATCTACTACAAATTTTTTCAAAATGTAAAGAATGTAGAATCATTGAACAGGAAATATGCTTCAAATGCAACAATAAAACAATGATCAGGCACCACAGATGTTTAAAATTATTTAAAATGTCAATTACATGCTAATTCCAGATTCAATTCCCGTAAGGTTTGAATCATTTTTGGGAAATTTAGAATATTATTTTGAATTAAATATCCCTTTTTTTAATTGAATTTATGGAAATTCACGTATACGACACCTATGTCAAAGCAGCAGATGGTCATACCATGCACTTTGACGTAATTACTGGTGAAAAAGACCATGACAAAGCCATCACATATGGCAAAGAATGGCTACAATCCGTCGGTGAAGGCGATGCAGAAATGACTACAAATGAATGTCAATTCTGCCACTCACAAGGAGCACCAGCACCTGTAGAACAGGCAATTAAGGAAAAAGGCTATTTCATCCAGAAAATGGAAGGCTGTCCTTAAACATTTTTTCCTTTTTATCAAAGAACATATTTTTTAGTCTGATCAAGACAAGATAGACATGTCTGAGCACAAGTACTCAAAGTGGACAGTGGAAGGAGACAAGAAGACAAAATGGATTTGCGGTTGTTTTCAAACAGCTGATAACTATTTCAAGTTCTGCAACAAACATGACGCTACTTTAAGAAAAGCAATTCAAGCTCAAATTGATGAATTGGATATGACACTAATTATAGAGGATTAATCCCAAGAGTCTTTTACACTTGCAGTCTAAAATAAATTAAATCTAAATAGATTTTTGTAGTGCATTATCAACGTCTTTGAAAAACTAACAGATTGTGCGAATTTTTTTATTGTTTCTACCTTTTTACATATAATTTTTTAAAATTATTCGCATATAACACAACAGTAACTCTTTTGGCCATTATTTTCTACCCCTTGATTTTGTTCTTAATAGAACACTACAACAAGGACATCTAAATCCAGAAACGGTCATAAAAATACCACATAAAGTACATCTTTTTTGCCCATATCCATATTTTGAACCATTTGGAATTTTCTCGCCTTTCAAACTATCACATACCCCTTTGCAGATATACACCATTATGATCTGACCTCCCCAAAGGGTTTGTGACAACAAGGACAGTTAGAATATCTTGAAACTAGATCTAAATCACAAACTGCACAATATTTCCTAAATGTGGTATTTCCTGAATTTCTAAATTTGGCATTTGCATCATAATACCCACAAACACTTCTACAAGAATACTCACTCATAATGATTTGTTCTCCATATCAAAAAATGAACCACAATCTTTGCAAAAAATACCGTGATTTTGGATCTTTGCAGCAATATCTCCACAATTCACACAGATTCTAATTGCATCGTTTACAGTTTTTTTATTTGATTCAAATCGGTTTTGTTGTATTTGCACAATATTATTAGGAATAATTCCTAATTAAGTGTTATTATTTATTAGGAATTATTCTTAATAAGGAATAAATATTAAATAGGATCACTATGGAAAAGTAACATGCAACAGCTAGAGCAGATCATATCCTCACTAAGAGATGAAGGATTGAGAATTACGCCTCAAAGGATTGCAATTGTAGATTATCTGCTAAAAACAGAAGACCACCCTAGTGCAGAGTTAATCCACAAGGTTGTTAGAAAAAGATACCCCATGGTAAGCCTGTCAACAGTATACAAGACACTGGATCTGCTCAAAGAAAAGAAACTAGTTAACGAAATAGAAGTTGAAGGAGAGGCAAGATTTGATGCACATACTGATGAGCATATCAACCTAATTTGCATGAAATGCGGTAAAATTGATGATATTGATGAAGAATATCTAAAAGAGATTCAAGTCAAGGCTGCAAAAAAATCAAAATATCTAATTTTGAAAAGTAATTTTGAATTGCATGGTTATTGTAATAGTTGTAAATCAAAGACGAAATCAATTTAGAAGTAATTGTGTGATTTCAAATATAAGAAAAATATCCGCTCCTTTTATCTGGTAAACGTGTAAGTATAGTGATAACAAATGTCAACAAAACAAACAGAAAAAAGATTGTCCCGACGTGCGATAATGGCTTTAATGATAACTGGTCTAGCAGTTGCCATAGTGTTTACAGTTACACCTTGGAATATCATTCCAACTCAAGTAACTGAAGACGTGACCGTACTAGCAGTTACAGAGTATGGTTGTGTTGGTGAATCACAATATGGAAGAAGTGTAGTTGTACCTGAATGCGATGCACGAGTTGGAGATATAGTATCTGCCACATTTAATATTCCTGCTATGGAATTAAACGGATACTTGGAAGAACTTGAAAGAAGACAAAATCCAATGGTAGATGCATGGGATAGAAACGTTAGTGGTACAGGTTTCTCACCATAATTTTTTTAATTTTTATTTTTTCCGCACCTATTACTCTTGAGAGATAAAAAAAAGTGCGTGCGACTAATCTAATTTTGCTTTGGCTTTTTTGATGTCTCTCATTTCTTCAGCCAGATGTTTTTTGATTAGTCTTTCATGGTCTTTTTTATGAACACTATAGGCTTTGTTTAGTGCCTGCTTTGTTTTTGCTGTTTTTAATGCCTTGGTGAATTTTTTGTGAATTGTATTCACTTGGACAGTGTAACTTACCATATCGGACATACAACATCGTGTAAAATAAGGTTATCACGTATATCGTTTAACTGAATAACGTTCATTGTATGGTGTCACACTATAATAGAAGGAAAGCACTCTCATGACAAAGACTTGATGAGTTATAGAACTAATTTTGGTGTCAATCAGAGATTCGAATTAGATTGCAATGATTGCGACAAATGCAGATACAAAGACAATTGCAATCGTGTTAAGCAGTTTAATTACAGTGTTAAGTGCTGGACCTGCAGTGTCTTTGTAAGGATCACCGATAATATCTCCGACTACTGCGACTTTGTGTATCTCTGAGCCTTTCTCTCCGTTCATTTCAACTAGCTTCTTTGCATTATCCCATGCACCACCAGTGTTTGCCAAGTGATATGCCAAAAGGATTCCAGTTACAACTGAACCCATTAGCAATCCTGCTACTGCAGTTGGGCCTAACAATACACCTAAAATTATTGGAGAAGCGATTGCGACAATTGCTGGTTTGTATAATTCTCTAAGTGATGCGGCAGTTGCAATATCCACACATTTTGCATAGTCTGGTTTTGATTTTCCTGTAAGAATTCCAGCATCTGCTTTGAACTGTCTTCTAACCTCATCGACCATTTTACCTGCAGCACGGGACACACCATTGATGAGTTGTCCTGTAATGATAAATGGAATCAATCCACCGATTAGCAAGCCAACAATGATTGCGGGATTTGTCAAACTGTAATCTAATTCTAACACGCCAGCGAAAACATGTGCTGCTTCAAATTGAAATGCTTGAATCATTGCCAATGCAGCCAACGCAGCACTAGCAATGGCGAAACCTTTGGTAACGGCTTTGGTGGTATTTCCTACAGCGTCAATTTCATCAGTGACTTTACGGTTTTCTTCGCCCATTCCAGTCATCTCTACGATACCACCTGCATTATCTGCAATTGGACCAAAGGCATCAATACTTAGAACTATTCCTGCAAGACTCAACATTGCCATGGCAGTCATTGCAGTACCAAATATTCCATAAAGAACAGGATCTGCACCTTCAGGAGCTGCAGCAGACGCAATGCTATAAGAGATAATGATTGCGACAACTAGTGCAATCATAAATGGTCCGGTAGACTGCATTCCTTTGATGATACCCATCAGCGTTAATGACGCATAACCCCATTTTGCAGAGTCTGCAATATCTTTAACTGGTTTTTGCTTGTAGCTTGTATAGTAGTCAGTAATTTTCTGAATTACTGGTACAAGTATGACACCAATTACAGTAGAACCAAATAGAGCATATGATGCTGGAGAATCTCCGATGAATTGTGTGATAAAGACATAGTTTAATCCAATTGCGATAGCAGCTGAAACATAAAACGAACGACTAAGAGGTTTCATGACATCAGTGATATTTTTAGAGCCAACAATTACTACGCCGATGATTGATGCAATCATTCCAGAAGAACCGATGAGTATTGGGTAAAGGAAAAAGTTTGGTGCACCGATTAATGCTGCAATTAGTAATGCTGCAAGAATTGTAACAATATAAGATTCATAAACATCAGAGCCCATTCCTGCTGCATCGCCAACATTGTCTCCTACATTATCTGCAATTGTTGCAGGATTTCTAGGATCATCTTCAGGAATGTTTGCCTCGACTTTGCCTACCAAATCAGCGCCCATGTCTGCTGCTTTTGTGAAAATACCACCACCGATTCTAATGAACAGTGCAATTAGACTTGCCCCAATGCCAACTCCTGCAATTGTGATTGGGTCAGGATAAATCAGATAAAGACCAGTGATTGCCAACAAAGCCATTGCTGGAACTGCCAAGCCTACTGTGGCTCCACCTCTAAACGCCATAGCAAAAGTCTTTCCAAGACCGCTGCCACTAAGATTTGCAGCTCTGACTGCGGCTTTTACTGTAATTTTTAATGAGATAACTCCTGCTACTGCAGATAATGTTGCACCAACTGCAAACGCTATTCCGTTTGATGGTTGGAGAAATGCACCGATAATAACTGATAATGCTATTGCTATAGGGATGATAATCTTCATTTCTCTTTTTAGAAATGCAGAAGCCCCTTCTTTGACGGCATTTGAGATGTCCATCATTTCTTTGGTTCCAGCAGGTTGTTTAGTAATCCAAAACACCAGTCCCCCAGCCACCAAAAACGATGCAATTCCTGCAATAAATGGAATAATTTGGGAAATTTCCATAGTATACTTTGCTTGCCTAGTTCTGGGAAATATAAATCAAATAGCGGAGATCTTGCTTCTTTTTCTATATGGCGGAAATGATTTTCCCTTTAGTCCTTGCCTGACTAGCTTGTTGAATCTTTTACCATGTGCAAGATATGGAAATCGCATATGAATTAATTCGTGAACTATTGTGTTCTCAAGTGTTTTCTCATCAGGAATTTTTCTTACGTTGATGAAAACCAGATTATGTTGAAGGTATGACACTCCATAATACTTGTATGCAGATGTTCTCCTGCCTTCAGTCATCTCTTTTGGAGCATCCAAGACTTCTTTAGTAGTCAAGAGAATTTTGGGTTCAATAATTGAGAAACGATTAGAGTAGACACCTACTTTTTCTAAAATTTGTAACGAAAGTTCAGGATCTAGTTTCACAGATTTATCTCAAAGAATCTGTGTTTATCTTCAAATGTCAATTCTTGTAAGAAGTTTAGTGTATTTTGGTTCTTCAAAATTATGAATTAATAGGGTCAGAAGGTTTAGTAGAGTAATCACAAATCATACAGCCACCGTCTCATCATACCCCAATTATTCCATTAAATCAAGAAGCGATTGTGCTTTATTTCTAATTTCTGGAGTAATTGTTACTATGACTAATCCCTCGTTTGGCTGACCATACATTACTACTGCATTTTCAGGTGCATGAACACACACTGGAAGTACCAGAAGATCTTCCTCACCATTAACAAAAAGTCTAACTGGGGGCTTTAGGGTAAGCGCTGTTTTTATGGCAGAGACACTTTGAGGCGTAATTTCGGCTGCAGGATTATCAACAGTTAGTTCGGTGGCATTTGCAAGTTTTGGCGGTTCTCTTTTTTCTCTTTTTTCTTGTCCATCAATGATTTGCAATGATGGAATCAAACCAAAATCAATCATCTTCTCAGTGGTTCTATCACCAACCGTAATGAGTAGAGAATTTTCCGAAAGATGTTTTTTGATATTTTCTTTGCTTGTCTGGTTTTCAGGTAACAATACTCCTAGTGGAGCTTTGAATTTGTCCCTAAGAGAGTCAGAGAGTTTCACAGAAAATCAATTCTGGTTTTGGTTTGCCTCTGGTGTAGGTGCTTCGCCAGAAGTTTCAGATGCCATCTCTTCTTGGAGTTTGGCTGCAAGAATACTGCATTGGGCTGCAATATTTTTTGCACTCTTTCTAAAAGCTACTGCACTTGGAGAATCAGGATTTGTAATCATAATTGGTTTGCCCAAGTCAGAGCCTGCCATAATTCCAGAGTTTAGTGGAATTTCACCTAAGAAAGGCATGTTGAATTGTTCACTGATTTTCTTTGCACCACCTTCACCGAATATGTAATGTTTTTCATCACACTTTGGACAAATGAAATGACTCATGTTTTCAACAACGCCAATAATTGGAACATTTAGTTTTTCAAACATTGAAACTGCTTTTACTGCAACATTGCTTGCAACATCTTGCGGAGTTGTAACAACTAGGATTCCAGTAATTGGAATCGTTTGTGCAAGAGTTAATGGTATGTCACCAGTTCCAGGTGGAAGATCTACTATAAGATAATCCAGGTCAGCCCAATTAGTGTCAACTAAAAACTGTTTTAATATTCCAGAAATAATTGGGCCACGGTAAATTGCTGCTTGATTAGATTGATCTGCAAAGAAACCAAAAGAAACAACTTTCAATCCGTTAGAGTCTGCAGGTTGAAGTTTATTGTCTTCAACTTCCATGAATCCATCTTTCATTCCAAGCATTAGTGGAATGCTAGGACCATAGATATCAGCATCTAGTAATCCAACTTTGGCCCCTGATTCTGATAATGCTAATGCTAAATTCAAAGAGACAGTTGATTTGCCAACGCCACCTTTTCCACTTGCGACACCAATGATGTTTTTTACAGATGCCATTCCAGTGTCAGCTTCAAGGGAACGACCTTCCATCACCTTTGCAGTTACATTCATATCAAAATTTTTCAATTCAGTAAGTTCGCCAATTGCTTTTCTAACATCATCTTCAATTTCGACATTGAAAGGACATGCAGGCGTAGTTAGTTCCAAAGTAAATTTGAGATTGCCATCGTTGAGTTCTAAATCTTTTATCATTCCCATAGAGACGATGTCTTTTTTCAAGTCAGGATCAATTACAGTGCTAAGTTTTTCAAGAACTTGATCGATTCCAACCATTGCGTCAAAAAGGCTGTTTACTTTATTTAAACATAAGTCAGAGATGAAAAGAAATTGTCATTTTTTTGAAAAAATAGAAAATTCTTTGAAAATCCAAGCCTAAATCACCTAAACATTCATAAATTGAAATTCGAGAAAAATAGTACATTTGTTTTCTATATCCACCCTAGTTGATGTTGTGAGGATTCCCCCAAGATTGTTTGGAACCACGTTGAAAAAGGCTACAACCAACATTCTCAAAGAAAAATACGAGAGCATGATTAATGCAGATTTAGGATACATCATCATGATTTTAGATGCAAAAGTTGACGAAATGGGAAAGATGATTGCAGGAGATGGCGGAACATTTCATAAAGTTGAATTTGAGGCATTAACATTTTATCCAAAGTTACAAGAAATTGTTCAAGGAGAAATTGTCGACATTACAGACTTTGGAGCATTTGTAAGAATTGGCCCAACAGATGCACTACTTCACTTGTCACAAGTGATGGATGATTATCTTAAGAGTGATGTCAAATCTGGAATGATTCTAGCTAATCAGAGTGGTAGAACACTCAAAGTAGGTTCTACACTTCGTGCAAGAATTACTGCAGTTTCATTAGGAAAAGCTGCAGCGATGGGCAAGATTGGAATTACATGTAGACAACCATTCTTAGGAGCAGACGCTTGGATTGCAGAAGAAATCAAGAAAGCCGGCGGTGGCAAAGAACCAGCAAAGGAAGAAAAAGTAGAGGTAAGTTAGAATGGCACGAGAGATGGCATGTCGCAAATGTAAACATGTAACAACTCTAAAAGTTTGTCCCAATTGTAAATCATCAGACTTGACACCAGATTGGAATGGAGTTGTACTAGTAGTTGATCCAACAAATTCAGAAATTTCAAAAACTTTAGGAATCACTACAAAAGGCAAATACGCAATTAAAGTAACATAAAATCTTTAAAATCAGAATCAACGTTCCATCAGTATATTGACATTTAATCCAAAAAAACAATTGTCAGAATTTCTTGCTGAAGATATCGGTAAAGGGGACATTACAAGTAATTTACTAGCAAAGAAAAAAATTTCAGCGAGAATTATCTCCAGAGAAGATGCAGTTGTAGCAGGAGTGTCTTATGCAAAAGATATTTTCAGGTTAAAGGGATGTAATGCCAAAATTCTAAAAAAAGATGGCTCTAGTGTAAAACCAAACCAAACAATAATGGTCATAACAGGAAATGCAGGCAACATACTAGCATGTGAGAGAACCGCACTAAATCTCCTAACGCGAATGAGCGGTATTGCAACTCAGACAGACAGACTAGTAAAAAAAATTCCAAAGAAAATCAAATTGTATGCAACACGAAAAACAGCTCCAGGATTAAGATACTTTGATAAAGAGGCAGTAGAGATGGGCGGAGGTAAAAAACACAGGCTCAGATTAGACGAGATGGTAATGATAAAAGACAATCACATTGCAATTGAGAGATCTTTGATATCTTTGATTAAAAAAACAAAGAAAAAATACAAAAAATTTGAAGTCGAAGTTGAAAATACATCAGATGCAGTACTTGCTGCAAAGGAAGGTGCAACCATTATCATGCTAGATAATTTCACACCAGCACAAATTAAAAAAACAATAAAAACGCTCAAAGATCAAAAGCTACGAGACAAAGTGATGCTTGAAGCATCAGGCGGTATCAACTCTAACAATATTTCAGAGTATGGTAAAACAGGGGTGGACATAATTTCAATTGGCAGTATTACAAATTCAGTCAAAGGCATTGACATGAGTTTAGAGATTTAGCTCTGCCAGCAAAGTAGACACTGCTTTATTTTTTGGATCTATTTCTCGAATTTTTTCACAGCATTGAATTGCGCGTTTATTTTCTGCTAGTTTCTGATGAGAGTACGCTTTTAACAACAAAACATCAACATCGTGTGAACCGATCTCAAGGGCTTTATCAAAATAGGATATTGCAGTAGCATATTTGTTTTGTAAATAGTAAATTCCACCAACAGTAAACAAAACATCATGATTGTACGGCACTTTTTGCAGGTATTCTGTACCTGACTTCAGAGCTGCGGCATATTTTTTTTCCTTAACCAGTTTTTTTATGTCCTTTATCTTTTGAACATTCTGTTTCTTTTGAGGATCTTTTGATATCCTAGAAAACAATCCAGTCATGAGCACATACGGTTTAGCTGATTGCAAGCATTCTATCTATTGCTAAACGAGCTTTGTCAGCAATATCTTTTGGAACGGTAACCACATTTTTTTCATTTACCAATGCGTCATATACTTTTTCAAGTGTAATCATTTTCATATATTGACATTCAGCTTTTTCCGAAGCAGGGATGAATGTCTTGTCAGGATTTTGTTGCCTCATCTTGTATAAGATGCCAGTCTCAGTAGCTACGACAAAGTTTTTTGATTTTGATTGATGAGCATAATTAAGCATTCCTTCAGTTGAAAGAATAGACACGTTGTTTTTATCATATCTTCCATCAGATACATCATACATCATCGGTGTAGTGCAACTGCATTCTGGATGGATTAAAAATTCAGCATCTTTTAGTGAGTCTAACTTTTCTTGAACATCTTCAGGTCTGATTCCTGCATGAACATGGCACTCACCTGCCCAAATGTGCATATTTTTTCTACCAGTCATCTTTGCAACATAAGATCCAAGAAACATATCAGGCAAAAACAAAATGTCTTTGTCTGCAGGAATTGCTTTTACAACATTTACTGCGTTTGATGATGTGCAACAATAATCAAGTTCTGCTTTAATTTCTGCAGTTGTGTTCACATAGCCGACAGCAATTGCTCCTGGATGTTGTTTCTTCCAATTTCTTAATTCATCAACAGTAATAGAATCAGATAGTGAGCAGCCAGCTTCCAGATCAGGAATCAATACTCTTTTCTCAGGACTGATAATTGCAGCAGTCTCTGCCATGAAATTTACGCCACAAAACAGAATTGTTTTTTGACTAACTGATGCTGCTTGTCTTGAGAGACTCAACGAGTCTCCTGTAAAGTCAGCAACATCTTGCACATCAGGTATCTGATAGTTGTGAGCAAGTATCACCACGTCTTTTTCTTTTTTTAATCTCAAAATCTCATCTTTGAGTGCTGAGGATTGTTGTACAAGCATAAGCCATTCAAATTGGATTTGGAGATGATTTAAAGAATGAGATGTAGTCTTGAATTCTCTAAAAAACAGGCAATGCTGGCAATTATTGCCATATTAGGTGCCAATTTGAATATCATCAGAACAGTATTTTCTCAGAGTTTCAACTGCAGATAAAATTGCCAGTCTGCTTGTTTTTGGGTTATTACTATCAGGAATGTTTTCAATAGTAAAAGTCATCTTTCCAAATTTTCCTGCAGCTTCAATATGATGAGTGTTTTTGTCAGTGTCAGGATCTGCTATGATTTTTACATTTGTTTTATCACTGCCAATTCCAGACAAAGATAGTAAAGCTGCAACATTGATGTTAGCAGGAAATAGTTTGACAGCTTCTTTTGCAGTGCCTTCAAAGAGTACAGTGGGCAAATCAATTGCATCCAGGTTAATTTTTGAGGTTTCAAAAAACTTTGCACCCTTTAGTGAGCGAGGATGTTTCGTTGTAGTAAGGGATACAGACTCTAATTCGTGTTTAATTGATTTTATCCCATCCAGTCCTGCAATTGCACCAGACGGAAGATAGATTGTTTTTTTAAAATGACTGCAAGCATCAGATAAAATATCATATATTGATTCATCAAGTAATGCACCTACACTCATTATCATCAAGTCTCTTTTGTTTTGCAAGACACTTAATCCAACATCCTTTACAGCGTCTTGAGAGGCAGCTTCTACTATAATGTCAACAGGATGTGAAGATAAGAGATGGAAATTTTCAACAATATCTGGTTTTGTGTTTAGTTTTGAAACAAGACTATTTGCCGCATCCTTGGAATTATCATACACGTGGGTGAGAACAGCTGGAATTTTACCCGAATCAATTGCAAGTGCAATCTGAGTGCCAATTGCACCACATCCAAGTAAACCTATTCGTTTCAAACAATAATGATAGAAACTGTCACTTAATTAATCTAAAATAATTAGACATTATTTGTCACATACCATTAGAATGCACTGTTTAGAGGATGAACTAGAAGCATAAGTTAAATTTTAAAAAACAAAAAAAAGAAAGCGTGCTTATTCTTAAGCTGCACAGAGTTCTATTACTGTGTGTATCGCGATTGTTCCTGAATTTGTAATTGAGCCGTTACACAAGTTGTGTATGTTTCC
>Ga0210019_1004950_pt1 | contig 11308 bp, 11 predicted proteins | sample CryGeyCG2114_020_2_FD_183969 | JGI IMG/M metagenome (GOLD analysis project Ga0210019, IMG submission 183969) | Groundwater microbial communities from aquifer - Crystal Geyser CG11_big_fil_rev_8/21/14_0.20 (SPAdes) (version 2) | ecosystem: Environmental > Aquatic > Deep subsurface > Groundwater ...
TTAAGCTCTGTTTTGTTTATAGAGATTATATATCAGCGCCGATTGACAACACATCTTGATAATTGTTTTTACAACAAATGATTTTTCTTTCATTTCGTTTCGCGGGCTCCGCGCGTGCCTCTTTTCAAATCCCTCATCATCCTTACAAAATATAGTCGCTCAATGCTTCGCATTGTTCTCATTATTTTGTGGGCGATGAGGGATTTGAACCCCCGACCTTTTCGGTGTAAACGAATTGCTCTACCAACTGAGCTAATCGCCCATTTTATATAAAGAAGTATATAGAAAAAATATAAATTATCAATTAAAATTTGGTAAATTAAAATCAAACAATTTTTTTATAGAAAATAGCGACTGGTCCCATTTCCCCCTAATTAAAGAATTTATTGCAAGAATAAGAAACAAGAGCAACGCTATTGCAAACAAAACCAAAATGAGAAAAAGTAAAATGTAAGTTAAAAGCGTCACAGATAATATTTAAAGAACAAGTCAACAAGAGTACTAGCGACATTTTGTGGCTTGCCGGATGAAGGATAATGGTGCATTTCAATGCATGGGACGCTATTTAATTCAAGCACTCCACAATGCTGGCTTTTATACAAACTCGTAATATCGGGAACGAGAAAATCTATTCCAACCAAACGGATGTCAAAAAACTTTGCAATATCTTTAAAAAGACAGATATTATCAGTATGAACTTCTTCTGTTACTTCAACAAGACCGCCTCCTAATTTTAAGAATGGATTTTTTTGTAAATATACAATTTTATCTTTTTGTAAAATTGTTTGCAGGTTATAATTCTTTTCCGCAAGTAATTTTATTGTCGTCCCGCCAATAAAGATTTTGTACAAAGTAAAATTTTTTTGGTTTGGCTCGCCGCGAGTTTTGTTACTATTTTTCTTTTCCACTAATTGCTGAATTGTTGAAACGCCATCACCGATGATATTTGCGGGAACTTGTCGGACTACAGCGACAAAATCAAAATCAACAACCGTCGCTATATAAACAAACGAATTTTCAATAAATTTTTCAATAATAAATGCTGGGGAGTAAATAATCGCTTTACGGATTGCTTTAAGTAATTCTTCTTTGTTTCGTATGTTCGTCGTAACATAGCGAGCCACCGAACCACAGCGTGGTTTTACCACCAACGGAAAACTAAGATTATTTTTCCCAAATTTTAATGCTCGTAATTTCACACCTCGTTTTTGCGCCTCATCAATAAAACAAGCTGAGCGTATTTGAATTTCAGAGAACAAAAAATCATCCCTCATTTTTATCAGGTCAATACACGAAAAAATTTTATTGAAAACCATATCAAAATAAGGATTAAGTTTTTATGAAAAGTGTAATTTTGGTAACAGTGAGTTCGTAATTTCCTCAAGCCAAGTATTCAAGCGGTAGGCGGAATGCATCCCGCAATTGTGGCAATAAAATTTTTTCATTATAGAAATTATACAAGTGATGTATACAGATTAATTGTGCTGTATTACTCTGCTTTGCTCGAACCTTTTTCGAACAACAAACGGACTAATCGCGCGCCTCGTCCGCTCCCTTCGGTCGCGGGGGCAAAAACCAAAAATTTTCCTTACCTTTCTTCTTTTCTTCGGCGGGGGGTGTGGGGGGAGCCGACAAAAAATGGAAAGGAAATTTTTGGTTTTGCTTCGCCACTTCAGACTACAAAATGAGCTAGTTCTATTTTATCACTTATAGTGATACCTTGTCGCTCATTTCTCCGTCCTTGCGGCGAGGCGAGAGGCGCTTCCTCTTCGTGTTTGGTGATAGTTTGAAACTCTGTGTCTCCGACCGAGTTCAGTGGCAACTCAAAGAATATGGTTTGTGCGAGGCACAAACAAATTCGTATGTGCTTGCCCCACCCGCCCTGTGCGCGCGCACAAATCCCCACCGTTTTTAGGAAAAATTATAAAACGGCGGGGATTGCTCCCTTCTTGAAAAAATGGCATCAACCCAAATTTTTTGCTAAAATAGTTTGTAAAGACTATGGGATTATCTGATTCACAAAATTATATCAATAATCAGCAACTTGTGAACAAGTTGCTCAAGTTTGTTGACTTTGAATCGACTAAAACTATTCTCGAAATTGGCCCGGGTAAGGGTATCATAACCGATGTTCTTATTAAGCAAAATAAGAAAATTATCGCGATTGAGGCTGATTCGAAACTCTTTTCTGAATTACAGAAAAAATATGCGAATACAACCAACCTTTCGCTTATCAAAGCTGATTTTTTAAAATACACAACACCAAATGAACCCTTTACTGTTGTCTCTAATATTCCGTTTAATATTACGGCAAATATTATAAAAAAAATTACAAATGAACAGTCAAAATTATATGTCGCCTACCTCATCATGCAGAAAGATGCTGTTATTAAATTTATAGGTGCACCGCATGCACATTCTCCTGTCCTGTCACATATTTTAAATATCAATTTTGAGATAAAATTACTCATGGATATTGATAAGTTAAATTATAGTCCTAGACCAAAATTTAATACGGCTTTTGTATCTATCAAGAAAAGAGAGAAACCTGTTTTTGATAAACAAAAATCAGAGCAGTTTAAAGATTTTCTGGTTTATATTTTTGAGCGGCGGAAACCTCTTATCAAAGAAGCTCTAAAAAGTGTAATGAGTAATCTACAGGTCAAAATTATTCTAGATAATTTACATATCCCTGAAAATAAGGAGATCAAGAAAATATTATTTACTGATTGGGTTAGCATATTTGAGACTTTTGCTAGTCATGCCCCTGAAAAATCTAAAATAAAAATATATGGTTCTTACAAAAAATTGCTTGTGGAGCAATCTCAATTGCAAAAGATAAACCGAACAAGAAAAGATACCTAAACAACCATTTTCTTAACTATCTCAAATATTTGTTTAGGGCTGATACTATCACCATACTGAACAATCGCCGGACAAGGATCATAATAATGAAAGCAATTTCCACAGTATATTTTGCGTGCGGGACACTTTTCCATAAAAATGTTGGTGCAGTATAAAAAGTTTGTTTTATTGTAAGGTGCCCAAATGTTGGGGTCAGTACTTGTATACATTCTAATTATTTTCTATAATAGCATATATGCTCACAAAAAAGCAAACGCAAGTCCTTGATTTTATAAAAGTATATATGGCAAAGCATAGCTATGCCCCCTCTCTTGATGAGATCAAAAAGAAGTTTAAGCTCGCCTCTGTATCTACTGCTCATTACTATATAAGTAAATTACAAGATGCGGGTTTTTTGAATAAAGAACATAATCAACCCCGTGCCGTTTCCACAGTTGAAGCAAAACAAACAGTTGAGATTCCTATTTTAGGTGCAATCGCGGCGGGTCAGCCGATTGAAGCAATAGAAATTCCAGATGAAACTATTACAATCACAAGAGATGAAATCGGCAAACAAGGCAAGCACTACGCCTTGCGTGTGCAAGGTAGCAGTATGATTGATGAGGGTATTTTTGATGGTGATATTGTTGTTATACGCAAACAAGAGGTAGCAGAAAATGGTCAGACCGTCGTAGCTGTGATAGACGACAACCAAGCAACGCTCAAAAAATTATATCGTGAGAATGGAAAGTTTAGACTACAACCGGCAAACCCAACTCTATTCCCAATTTATCGTGATGAAGTAGAAGTGAGAGGTGTTGTCGTTAAGATTATTCGCAATCTTGAATCACAACTAGATCAAGGACAGTCGAGAGATGAAAAGTATGTGCGTAAAATCGATTATTCATGGGATTATAGAGGAGAAAAAACAAAATCGCACACGCATGGAATACACACTTATCCAGCGATGTTTATTCCACAAGTCGGACGAAGATTGTTAGAAACTTATAGCAAAGAGGGCGACACAATTTGTGATATTTTTTGTGGTTCGGGTTCAGCTTTAGTCGAAAGTAGATTGATAGGAAGAAATGCCTACGGCATTGACCTTAATCCTTTGGCTATTTTTCTTGCGAAAGCAAAGACAACCCCAATCAATCCTCAAAAATTAACAAAAGAGTATCTCGCGTTGCTTGATAGGGTAGAAAAAATTAAAGATAAGGAAATACAAAGACCAAATTTTAAGAATATTGATTTTTGGTTCAAGGATAAAGTAATTATTAAACTTGCGAAATTAAAGAAAGCAATACGCGAGATAAAAGATGAGACAATTCAGAATTTCCTAATGGTAGCCTTTAGTGAGACAGTTCGCTATTCCTCAAATACAAAAACTGGAGAATTTAAGTTGGTTCGAGTAAAAGGCGATAAGCTAGAAAAACATGACCCCGATGTTATAGGGATATTTCGCAAGCATGCAGAGAAAAATATCGCAGGAATGACTGATTTTTACAAAGATGCAAAGAAGGATGTATGGACAAAAATAATCTATGGTGATTCGTCAAAAGACAATGGGATTAAAGCAAACTTTATTGACTGCATTATTACTTCTCCGCCATACGGTGATAGCCGTACAACTGTTGCTTATGGGCAATTTTCTCGCCTTTCGGCACAATGGATTGATGTGTTTGATGATCCAAATGATGCTTCTGGCGTAGATAATGACCTACTTGGTGGCAGAGCTACCAAAAATTTAATTCATACGCTTTCATCTGGTTATCTCAAAGAGTCATTAGAAAAAATTACAAAACAAGACGAAACAAGGGCAAAAGATGTATTGAGCTTTAATCTTGGGTTGAACGAATGCTTGAAACAAGCCCATAGAATACTTAAACCTAAAAAGTATTTTTGCCTTGTCGTCGGCAATAGGTTAGTAAAGCAAGTTAGAATTCCAACTGATTTTATTATTGCAGAATTAGCGGAAAAAATTGGTTTTACTTGCGAGGACATAATTGTAAGAAATATCCCCGGCAAGAGAATGCCAATCAAAAATTCACCGACAAATATCGTAGGTGCTTTAGAGGAAACAATGAATAAAGAAAGTATTGTTGTGTTGAGGAAAAACTAGAGAATACGCTTGTGTGTTTTAAACATAAGCGGAAAGGTTTTTTCGGAAAGACGAGTGAGACGAAAAGCGGAGCCGTGGTCATGGGGTTTTCCCATATTCTTTCCAGTCCGATAGACTCCAAGGCAAATATCATATTTTGATAATGCGAGAAATTGCTTTGGATCAATATCTTTTAGCAACCATGCTTCCGTATAATGAAAGTATTCGTGCCCTCTTTCTTTTTTGCAGTTAGCAAAAACAAGAATAAGTCCGTTTCCAATTTTCTCGGCCGCTTTTAGTCTCAAAAAATCTAGCTCATAATATCCAAGCACTGTTCTATTTTTGAGTATAAGTAACTTGCCTTGCTTTTCATCGACTTTACAATGAAAACCTCGTCCATTTTTCTTTCCGTTCGTAATGGTTTGGTGAAGTATTTTGTGTTGCGGATATTCAGGATCGGGATAGCCAAATCTTTTCAAGATTTCCGCATTTGTGATTCCCTCCGGCTTCTTGGTAAACAGAGTCATCATGGAAGCTGTGCCTGCTCTTTGTGATTTTAATTCCATAACTCCAAAATCCGGTAATGCGATATTGTTTTCAGTAATGCCGAGGTAATCCTCAAGCGTTTTGCCAATACCTGTATTATGTAAACGATTTGACTTAATCCATCCCTTTTCAGAGAGTTCCTTCAGTGCTTTCTTAATCTGTGTGATTGTTCGTTTTTGCATATTTATTTTATGAAAAAAGACAGGTCTTTTTTATAGATTTTTGCAAATTCTTTGAGTTGCGTAATATCGAGTCGTCTTTGTCCCGCTTCAATTTTCGAGACATGGGGCTGGGTCTTGTTGAGTAGCTTCGCTACTTCAGCTTGATCCAAGCCCACCTCAATGCGAGCTTTCTTAAGTTGTTCGACTGTATATTGATGATCTTTAGAAAAAATTGCCTTTGTCATATATCTATATAATAGTATTCCGTTGTGTTATATTCCAAGTTATGAATTGTGCTCCCAGTAGGAATTGAACCTACATTACCGGCTCCGCAAGCCAGCGTTCTATCCATTAAACTATGAGAGCGTAATTGTGAGAATAGCATTAAAACTCGAAAAATTCCACAATCTTTTGAGATAACGGTTCGCTGTCTTCTTTTTCATCAAGATATTTCACTAAATAATCCCGAACTTCAGAAGGCGACACTTGTTTGATTGGAATTATAATATGCGTCGCGAGCAGTTTCTTTGACTTAATCAGCAGTTTCGGCGCGCCGTATTCTTGATTGTCTTCAACCCAAAAAGATTCAAGAGAATTAAATAGATAAAGTTTATTGTTAATTATCACACCCCGTTTATTTATTTTAAAATTAATCGCATTTGGTTTTTTCGCGATATTGATAGCAAGAGCGAAAGTGCCCGTTAAAATCACAATCGCAAACAAGATATTGTTAAAAATAATTGAAATTATAATACCAGTCGCCGCTATAATACCAAATACCCAAAACCAATCAGAGCTTTTGCGTATATGCTTATGTTCATAAGCGCTCCATTCCAAAAGTGATTGTTCCATATAATTTTTATTTATATTATTTAATATTCTAATTTATAGTTAAGGCGTTATTTCATTCGCGCACCCTTCGGAATAATTTGGTATGTCGTTTGTTTCAAGACAGAAAGAAATTATATATGTATTGCCAAGCGCGTCTGTTTGGTATGCGTATGAATATGTCGGATGCATAGGGTCCGTTGGTGTTTCAGATATTACGCCGTCATCTTCAAGTTCTACGGATATGATATCATTTCCCGTGATTATTGTTTCTGTCGCGCTTGTCGGAAATTTATTGTTTTGATTTGCGTATAAAGAAAGAGCTTTTTTTATTTCTCTAACATCCGACATTCTTCGCGCATCGCGAGATTTTTGACGAATACCGCTTAGCAGAGTAAATGTTATTGAAAAAAGCATAGCGATAATCGCCAAAGATACAAGCAATTCTACTATTGTAAAACCTTTTTTATTTGATAGTTTCATTATATCTACGCGTATTGATATTATAATACATAATATCTTCTAATAATATAGGTTTTTACGCATATCGCGCAAAGATAATACAGAAAATAGTTTTGTAATTTAAATAAATATATATATTTGTTATCACATTACTACAAAAAAATAAAATCATACTATATATCGTATGAAAAGTAAAAAAAATAATGAGATGGGAAAATCATACGATATATCGTATGAAACAATAAATTAATCTAATAGAAATAAAACGCAAGAAACACTCTAAAAAGTTTGAAACCAAGATTTAAACGGATTTTCAGCTCCGCGAACTTCAATATGAACATGGGGACCCGTTGAACGGCCTGTTGAACCTACATAGCCGATAACTTGTCCTTGAATCACATATTGACCGGTATAGACAATATTATTGCTATTGTGAGAATAAAGAGTTTGCGTGCCATTGTTATGTTTAATGACTATATAGTTGCCATAACCGCCATTCCATCCATAATTTTTACTTATAATGACTTCGCCAGAGGCGGCCGCCATGATCGGAGTTCCAAACGGCGCCGCAATATCAACAGCATTGTATCCGTGAAGTCCTTGCGATAATCTGCCGTTGGTTACCGGCTTGATATAATATCCGCTGTATGTAGGACCACCCGAGCCGGTTATAATATTTATATTTGAAGAATTATATATCGGCGAAGCAATTTCTCCGTCAGGCACAATGATTATGTCGCCGATAGCGATGATAGAATTTTCCGTTAAGTTGTTATATTGAAGCACCTCATCCAAATCGCCATCGTATTTTTTCACTATGCTTTTTATCGTCTCGCTTTTTATAACCGTATGACGGATTCCTGTTATCGGGAGTACGATAAGGGTTTGTCCGGGAGATATGAAAGAGCCGCTTTTTATGTCATTTGCCCAAACGATAGTATTCGTGGATACATTAAACATTTTCGCGATTTGCGAAAGAGAATCGCCTTCACGCACGACATAGATGCTTATTTGGTCGGATGTTTTCGGTCTTTCTTCTATTTCCGCAAGCGTGCCTGACGGGCCAATCTCTGAAAGCAATGCTTCATTATTCACAATGATTATTTCACCGCCTCCTTTTGACGGATTTGGGTCAATATTTAGCGCGGCGCGTAGTATAGGCAGCGTTTGAGAATTATAAGCGTTAGTTATTTTAGTATTTTCATTTTTTGACAGAGAAAATAAACCTGACACAATAGAAAACACACCGGCATTAGCGTATATAGGAGTAATAAATATGATTATAAACAAAACAAACTTTATGGTAAAAAGTTTACAAAAATTTGTTAATGTCGCCTGATTTTTTGCGGATTTATATGTAGAATCAGGGTCTTGATTTATAGGAATTATAAATTGAATTTTATTGCGACCGCGCTGATATTTCAACCAAATATAGCTTTGTTAAGCCATAAAGAAATTACTTCCGTATTAGTATTTAATCACTATACTCGTCTGAATATAGAAAGTCAATCACTTTATTCACTTATAGCCAAGTTGTTTTTCAGTCAATTTTTTGGCAATATGTTCGCAAAAAAAGATTTTTATCGCAATTAAAATTAAAAATCGCGCGATGAGAGAGCAAATAATATGTTATATTATGTAAATGCATTTAAAAGGACTCAATACACAGCAAAGAGAAGCTGTTTTGCATAAAGAAGGACCGCTTTTAATTATTGCTGGAGCTGGAGCGGGAAAAACAAAGACCATAGCGCACAGAATACTTAATCTCATAAAATCAGGCATTCGTCCAAGCGATATTCTTGCTGTAACATTTACCAATAAAGCCGCGAAAGAAATGAAAGAGCGCGTTAAAGATTTGTTAGATAATGATAAAGAAATAAATTTTCCGATTTCTATAAATGAGGAGCCGCGTATATGCACATTTCACTCTCTCGGAGTTCGTATCTTGAAAGAAAATGCCAGACGACTTAATATTACCCGACATTTTCATATTTTTGACAGAAATGATTCATTGCGCGCGATAAAAGAGGCGATTAAAAAATCCAATTTTGAGCCGAAACAATATGAACCGAGAATAATATTAAATATAATTTCAAAACAAAAAGGCGAAGCAATACCTCTCAAAATATACGAAAAAAACGCGGGCAATTCATACTTTCCAAAAATTGTTGCGACAGTTTGGCATAAATATGAAGAAATCTTAAAAGAAGAAAAAGCGTATGATTTTGACGACCTTCTTTTGAATACCGTTATGCTTTTGGAGCAAGATAAAACAGTTTTGGAGCATTATCAGAATCTTTGGAAATATATTCATATAGATGAATATCAAGACACAAATAAAGTCCAATATAAGTTTGTAAATCTGCTCGCGCGCGAACATAACAATATATGCGTTGTTGGAGACGGAGACCAAAATGTGTATAGCTGGAGAGGGGCGGATATGCGAAACATATTGGATTTTGAAAAACATTATTCTGGCGCCACGGCAATATTGCTTGAAGAAAATTATCGTTCCACAAAGACAATTATTCAAGCCGCAAACTCTGTTATCGTTAAAAATAAAAATCGCAAAGAAAAAAATCTTTTTACAAAAAACGCGGAAGGAGAAAAACTATCGGTTTATTTTGGACACAATGAAGATGAAGAAGCGCGTTTTGTCGCGCTTAAATCAAGAGAACTTATTAAATCAGGCGTAGAGCCGAGAGAGATAGCTGTTCTTTATAGAGCCAACTTTCAATCCAGAATTCTTGAAGAAATTTTTTTATCTATGAATATTCCCTATCAGGTGCTTGGCATTCGTTTTTTTGAACGCAAAGAAGTGAAAGACACATTGGCATTTTTACGGACGGCTTTTAATCCTAAAAATATATCGGATACGAAAAGGATTATAAATATTCCGCCGAGGGGAATAGGCAAGGTAACGCTTCTAAAAATCGCGGAGGGAAAAGAAGATGAATTGAACGATAGAGTCAAGCAAAAAGTCGCTGATTTCAGATTACTTCTTAAAAAAATCGCAAAGATGGCAATAAGCGCGAAAATAAGCGAAACAATCAAATTTATTATAAAAGAATCGGGGCTTGAAAATGCTTTAAAAAACGGAAGCGAGGAAGATTTAGAAAAATTTGAAAATATAAAAGAGCTCGTAACACTCGCGACAAGGTATGACAGTATGCTTCCGCAGGATGGAATAGAGAAACTTTTGGAAGATGCCGCTCTTTTTTCCGACCAAGATGAACTTAAAGAAGAAAAAAACGCCATACGGCTTATGACGGTTCATGCGTCTAAAGGATTGGAGTTTGAATATGTATTTATTACGGGACTTGAAGACGGGCTTTTCCCGCATAGCTCGCTTTCTAATGAGAAAAAAGATGAAGAAGAGGAAAGAAGATTATTTTATGTGGCGCTTACACGCGCGAAGAAAAAAGTTTTTCTTTCATATGCGTCAACGAGAATGGTTTTTGGCTCACAAATTGTAAATCTGCCATCTGAATTTATTTTGGATATAGACAATTGTCTTTTGGACGAAGCGGCGCTTGAAGATGTCTCATCAATGGCTAAAATTGAACCTGTTGTAAGTTTTGAATAAGAATATAAATTTAATTTCATGCGATATATCGCATGATTTATATTTTTATATCACTATAATTATAATGAATTTTAATTTGAAGCAAAAAAAGTCATTAGGGCAAATTTTTTTAACTTCACAGGCAATTGTGAATAAAATTGTCGTAACCGCGGATATTAAAGACGATGAAATCGTTCTTGAAGCGGGTCCCGGAAAAGGCATTTTGACTCAAGCTCTTCTTGAAAAAGCAGGAAAAGTTATTTCTGTTGAGAAAGACATTAAATTGCTTCCGTTTTTGCGAGAAAAATTCGCGAAAGAAATTGAAAAAGAAAAATTGATTCTTGTATATGGCGACATTTTAACTTTTAATTTTCAGTTTTATAAACTTAATAACTATAAAATTGTCGCGAATATACCATATTATATTACAGGCGAATTTTTAAGAAAAACACTTTCATCATATATTCAACCAAACAAAATGGTTTTACTTATACAGAAAGAAGTCGCGGAAAGAATAGCGAGAACGAAAAAAGAAAGCATTTTATCAATAAGCGTAAAAGCTTATGGAGAGCCGAAATACATTCAGACGGTTAAAGCTGGAAATTTTAAGCCCGCGCCGAAAGTAGATTCGGCGATTCTTGAGATAAATAATATTTCAAAAGAATTTTTTATTCAAATAAACGAAAAAAAGTTTTTTGAAATTGTAAAAGCTGGGTTCGCGCATAAACGGAAATTTTTAATCAGCAATCTCGGTATTTTTGCGGAAAAAGAAAAACTAAAATTAGCTTTTAAGCAGGCAGG
>Ga0210019_1004951_pt1 | contig 11305 bp, 10 predicted proteins | sample CryGeyCG2114_020_2_FD_183969 | JGI IMG/M metagenome (GOLD analysis project Ga0210019, IMG submission 183969) | Groundwater microbial communities from aquifer - Crystal Geyser CG11_big_fil_rev_8/21/14_0.20 (SPAdes) (version 2) | ecosystem: Environmental > Aquatic > Deep subsurface > Groundwater ...
TTCCCGATTGAAAGATTAAAATAAACAAAAAAGACCTCCCGCTAAGTGTGGTTTATAAACCACGGGCCGAAAGCCTTTTTCATTAACAATTATATCAGAAACAGATATTATGTCAAGCTAATTTATTTTAGCTAATTTTAGAAAAAATAAAAAGGGCTAAAACTTCGTTTATTCCGATACGTATTCTTAAAAAAGAATTTAATTTTGTTTTTAATTAAAGAGGGGTAATAAGGTGTTTTCTCCGCTTCGCTCCGAAAACTATTTAATAATTATCATGAATAATTACTATTTTAAATTCCAAATTAGAAATGAAGGCCTTAAAACATGGCTTAAAATTGGAGATGGTAAATTCTGCCCATTATCTATATATTTTGGAAAATGGAAAGCGGATGAAGTTGATATTGGGATAAATCGACAAAAATCTAACCAAGCCAAAGAACAAATAAAAACATTATAAAAACATACTCGTTAATTTTTAATATATAAATTACCATGCAATTATGATAAAATTTCTTATTTTATTAATTTTACCCTTGTTATTCGCCGGCTGTTCAATTTCCAAAAATTTAAATTTTACTTTAGATAATGAAAAAAATAATCGGTCGACTCTGGTTAGTAATATAAACGCAAATAAAATGTTAGCTTCCGCCACCGTTTTAAGTTACACAGACGTTATTAATGAAAATTCTTTTGTTCAAAAAAAGAATTCTGATGGTGAAATGGAAAAACGTAGTATCTATAGAGGAAAGAATGTGCGGTGGAAAGCAAAAATTGCTAGCCGGTATAGTCAAATCGATGGTATTAAATTTTGTATCATAGATGATAGCCATCAAAATGTAGACACGCACTCGAATTGCGACTGGTTTTGGTTATTTCCAAATAATTTAGCTACCGAAAATAGCCCCGAAGCGCTAGTTGGCTGGGATGGTTATTGGCCAAAATACATGTTTAAAACATATTCCGGTCTTAATCCAGAAAAAATTGATTGGGATAAAGATGTTTTTCTTATATCTGGCGAAGTGGAGGATATTGATTTAGGTATAGATTATTTTGATAGGCCGGTGCCGACTATAGTTGCAACCAAAATAGAAAAAATAAATTAATTCTTTTTCTTTTTAAAAAATTCAAAAATTGACCAATCCCCTATAATTGGATGTAATTGGATATAGTTAAAATATCCAAAAATATAATAGTTTGTATACATCTTTCTTGCCTTATTCTAATATATATGATAATATTGGAATAAGCTAATTCCTTATTATAACCATTAGAATAACGAAGCTCCTTATTCTAACTGAAAATATGACTAAAAAACCATTTAATCCGCCTGAACTGCCGCCAAAAATTAACTATGAACCGCTGATTGACCATATTATTAAAGCTCACCGCGCTATTGCCGGTCTCGATTCCCTACTGAGCGCTTTGCCTAACCCGAGCCTATTGGGCCGAACCATGCAAACTAAAGAAGCTGTTGAAAGTTCAAAAATAGAAGGAACGCAAGCCACTATCAACGAAGTTTTAGCTTATGAAGCTGAACCTGGCAAAAAGGAAAATGCTACAAAAAAACAAGACATTAACGAGGTTATAAATTACCGCCAGGCCTTAGATTTGGGGGTAAAGAGTTTAAAAACACTACCTTTATCCGAAAACTTAATAAAAAAACTACACTCCACTTTACTTAAATCCGGCCGAGGCTATAATAAAGCGCCAGGAGAATTTAGAAAAATACAAGTATACATTGGCAAGCCCGGAGCCAGCATAGCGGAAGCGTCATATATTCCTCCGTCGGCTAATGACATAATTACTTTATTCAGCAATTTAGAAAAATATTTAAACTCCGACGAGGAAAAAGATAAATTAGTGCAAATAGCAGTAGCACATTATCAATTTGAAGCTATTCATCCGTTTTTGGACGGCAATGGTCGAGTCGGACGATTAATTATTTCATTATTTTTATATGAGAAAAAATTACTTTCTCATCCTTTTTTGTATTTAAGTGAATTTTTTGAAGAACACCGACAAGATTATTATGAATTATTGCGTGGCGTCAGCGAAAAGCAGGATTGGGAAAGATGGATAAAATTTTTCTTAAATGCTATAACTGCTCAAGCCCAAAAAGCCGAGAAAATCGGAAAGGAAATATTAAAACTTCACAGTACCTATAAAGAAAAAATTATAGGCATCGGCTCTATTTACTCCAACAACCTTCTGGATGCAATTTTTGTTAGACCTATTTTCACCACCGCCAGCTTGCGGCCGCATATTAAGATAAAAAACACACAAACATTTTTTAGCTTAGTTGCTAAATTCGCAGCCACCGGAATTATAGAAGAGGTCAATCCTAAAAAAAGACGCAATAAAGTTTACATTTTTACCGAATTAATAAAATTATTGAATAAATAAGGAGTTTTGGGCTAAAAAATTCACCCCTAACCCTTCTGCCCAAAATCCAAAAATTTGACTAAATTCCTTAATATAGTATATTGTAAAATAAAATTATTAGCTGAAACAAAAAATCCCTAATTAGCAGGGAATTTTTTATTAGGGACTAGCAATTTATATTTTAAACCTTTTTGCTTGTTTAATTATTTTTGCCTCATCAATATTTTTAACTTCTCTCTGTTTCATTATTATCCGGCCGTTAATAATTACATTCTCCACATCAGCGCTGTTAACGCAATAAACCAAATGCGAATAAGGGTCGTGGAGCGGCAGTAAATGCGGCTGGTCTAAATTAATGGTAATTATATCGGCCTGCTTGCCGACTTCCAAGGAGCCGATTTCTTTGTCCCAATTTAAGACTTTAGCTCCATTAATTGTTACCATTTTTACTACTTGGCGCGCATTGACTAAAGTCGGATCTAAATTGCTCACCTTATGCAGTAAGGCGCAAGCGCGCATATCAGTAAATAAATCCAAAGTATTGTTGCTAGCGGCACTATCGGTCCCCAGACCGACGGTTATGCCGCGCTTAATCATCTGCGGCAATAACGCCACTCCAGAAGCTAATTTCATATTACTCATAGGGCAATGGCTTACTTTAACTCCCCTGTCTTGATAAATCTTCAAGTCATTGCCTGACAGCCAAACGCTATGGGCGGCGATTACTTTATCTGATAAAAAATTTAAACTGTCTAAATATTCAATCGGAGACTTTAGATATTTTTTTTGCGAATCTTCAACTTCTTTTTTGGTTTCACTGATGTGGCTATGAATCAATAAATTATATCTATCAGCTAAAAATTTAACTTTTTTTAAAATTTCTCCGGCGCAAGTGTAAATTGAATGTGGGGCCAGAATAACTTTTATCAACTGGCTATTTTTAAACTTTTGATAAAGTTCTAGGGTTTTATTAATAGTTTCAGCCGGCGTGGCGCAGCTGGGCGTGGGAAAATTCAAAATTGCTTCTCCCAACACCGCTCTAAGACCGAATTGTTCTGCAACACTAGCTGTTATTTCTTCAAAAAAGTACATATCGTTAAAACAGGTAATGCCTGATTTCAACATTTCCAAACAAGCCAATTCCGCGGATTGTTTGATGAAGCCGGGATTTAAAAATTTGGCTTCTGCCGGCCAAATATATTCTTCTAGCCAAATTTTTAAAGGTAAATCATCAGCCAAACCACGAAAATAAGACATAGCGGCGTGAGTGTGAGTATTAATCAGGCCGGGCATAACAATACTGTCCTTGGCATCAATTATCTCTTTGCCGTTATATTTTTTTGCTAATATTCTTTTCTCTCCAAGATCAATAATCTTTCCTTTATCAATAATAACCATGCCGTCTTTGATAACAGATAATTTTTCATCTATTGGCAAAACATATTTGCCCTTGATTATTAGGTCGCAATCCATAAAAATATCTGTCATTGCAGGAAGCAATTGCGAGGTTTAATTATCCAATATCCTAAAACCCCCTTAATCAGACCGTCCGAAAACTCTGTTTTGTCATTTCGACCCCGCATTTTGCGGGGGAGAAATCTTTAATACTTGGCTAAGAGCGACTAACAGCTATTAAAGATCTTTCGGCCTTCGGCCTCAAGATGACAATTTTCGGACAGTCTAACAGAAAACACACCCCGCAATGACGATAAGTGTATTATTTTAAAATTTTCCAAATAATCTCAACCATTGCCTCATTAGCGCCCCTCTTCATCACTTGGTTGATATTTTTACTTAATTTTTCCTGCAATGCTTTATTACTAACTAAATTTTTAATTTCTCTGACAAATTTATTACCTGATAAATCTTGCTGTTGCAGAACAATTGCCGCCTGATTTTGGCTAAAAATAGCGGCATTATCTTCCTGATGCGAATCCGGTATAGGAATTATTATACTCGGCTTGCCTAAATATGACAGCTCGGATAAAGTACCCAAGCCACAACGAGAAACGACGATGTCAGCTAAACGATAAGCTTCAGCCATCTGGCCAACATCTAAAAATTCGTATACATTATAATTCTTGATTCTTGATTCTTGATTCTTGATTCTTTTATCTTTCCCCACTAGATGAATTATTTGGCAAAATTTAGTTAATTCGCTTAAACTCTGCCAAACTAACTGATTGATTGACTGTGCCCCTGTGCCCCCGCCTATGACTAAAATCACTGGCAAATTTTCGCTCAAGTTATATTTTTTATAATTCGTAATTCGTAATTCGTAATTCGTAATTCTTGTTGGGTTGCCTATCCAAACCGCCTTTTTGCCGTAATCTTTTAGCGAAGACTCAAAACAAACGGTTATTACTTGAGTAAAAGGAGCCATCAGCCGATTAGCCAGACCCGGCCTCGTATCTTGCTGATGCACTAAAACTTTCACGCCCAACAGCCAAGCCGCCCAGACTACTGGCACGCTTACAAAACTGCCGGCGCTGATAACCAAATCCGGCCGTGATTTTAATAAAATAACCAATGCCTGCCAAAAGCCAAATTTAATTTTAAAAATATCAATCAAATTCTGCCAAGAAAAATAACGGCGCCACTTGCCGCCGCTAATGGCTTTAAATTTTATACCGGCCTCTTCCACCATTATCTGTTCTGGGCCATATTTTGTACCTAGCCAAAAAAAATCAAACTTATTCTCTTCTCTTTTTAATTCTTCCGCCACAGCTAACAGTGGTGAAACCGACCCGGCCGTTCCCCCGCCTGTCAAAAGTATTTTATATTTTTTATTTTTAGCATCCATAAAAAACTTACATTTTTACTTTAATAAATATAACAATACAGCCATGCGTATATAAAGTCCGTTCTCGGCTTGCCTGAAATAAGCTACCCGGCGATCTGTTTGTTCAATGGCTAAAGGCAACTCTATTTCTTCAACATGAGGCAAGGGATGCAATAGCCGAGCGCTTTCCTTCAATAACTGCAAATTTTCTTTAGTAATTCTGTATATGCCTGCCGCCTTTTTATATTCCCTATCAGACATCCGTTCTTTCTGAATCCGGGTCATATATACGACATCTGCTAACGGTAAATACTTATTAAAGTCTGCTTGTTCCTCGTACTTAACTTTATGCCTTTTTAAATAATCCTTTATATCATTTTTAATTGCCAGATTCTTGGGAGAAATAAAAATAATTTTTACATTCCGAAATTTTCCCAGCAGGTAGCAAAGTGATCTAACTGTCCGTCCGTTTTTTAAATCACCAACCATGGCGATGGTAAGATTATCAATACCGCCTATTTCTTTCCAAATAGTATAAAGATCCAATAGAGCCTGCGTAGGATGCTGTCCCGAACCATCTCCGCCGTTAATTACAGAAACAGAACTTACTGTAGCCGCTTCTTTTGCCGCGCCTTCTTCATAATGCCTAATAACAATGGCATCGGCATACGACGAAACAATTCTTATGGTATCTTGTAGCGACTCCCCTTTTATAGCAGATGAAAATTCTTTGGCATTTTCCGTGCTAATAACATCACCCCCTAACTTTAGCATGGCAGATTCAAAGCTTAATCTGGTTCGGGTGCTTGGTTCATAAAAAAGAGTGGCTAAAATTTTTCCCGATAAAGGTTTTTTTATAGAATCTCTCAATTCATCGGCCTGCTGAAATAAATTGAAAATGGTTTCTATATCTAACTTTTGAGATTCTATTAAGTGCCTTATTTTCATACATAACAAATTAATTCTTAACTCATAATTGATAATTCGTAATTTTTACTCCCCTCCCGTGCTTACTAATATTTACCAAGATACCAACAACTCCCAGATTGACCATAAGCGAGGTGCCGCCAAAACTAATAAACGGCAAAGTTACGCCTGTCAGGGGAATTAAATTAATCATGCCGCCGATATTAATTAAAGCCTGAAAAGTTATCCAGCTAACAATACCGATGGCTAAAATCCTGCCAAAATCATCGCTGGAATGCTTGGCGATTAAGAAGCCGCGATAAAAGAAAAACAAGTATAAAATTACTAAAGCAACAGAAAAAATTAAACCAGTTTCTTCGCCAATTATGGCAAAAATTGAATCGCCTTTTACTTCTGGCAAATAAGCGTACTTCTGGCGGGAAGCTCCCAGTCCCCGGCCCCAAAAACCGCCAGAGCCAACCGCAATCAATGATTGGTTGACCTGATAGCAAATATCTTGTTTGTATTGCAGCAGGTTGGCATTAATCAAGCATTTAAAGCGATTAGCTTGATATGAATTAATGCTGACTAATACTGCCAAAACCGCAATCCCGGCAATAATTATTAAGGCAAGATGTTTTAATCTGCCGCCGCCAACAAAATAAACTATTAGCGAGATTAAAGTGATGATTAATAAAGTGCCGATGTCTGGCTGCAGAATCATCAAGCCGGCAATAATGCCCAGTACTACCAAAAAAGGGCCGACCCCCTGGGCAATATCGCTTAAATTATTTTTTCTGCTTTCCAGCCAAGCCGCTAAATAAATTAAAAAGGTAATCTTGACAAACTCGGCTGGCTGTAAAGAAAAGCCAAAAATTTTTATCCAGCTATGCGCCCTGCCCCAATCAGATTTGAGTCCGGGGATAAAAACCAAAATTAATAAAACAATAGAAAAAATTAACATTAACCAGGCGTATTTTCTCCATTTATGATAATCAATCCGGGAAAAAAACCAATAAATTATTAACCCCATAATCAAGCCGACCAGCTGATGCTTAAAAAAATAATAACTATCACCATAACTTTTATAGGCTTCAATGGATGAGGCGCTGGAAAGCATAACCAAGCCGAAAGCTATAATGATGCCGACAATTATAATCAAGCTTTTGTCTCCTTGATTTTCCTTGAAACGGCTGTTGGTGATAGATGATAATGTCCGACGCAGACTAACCATAAAGTAGTTGAATTATGAATTATGAATTATGAATCACGGGGATAATACAGGGAATAATACATATGACCCAGGAGTGAGAGTTCATAATTCCATTATTCATTATTCATGATTCATAATTCAAATATTCTTATCCAATAAAAAAATTACCAAACCGATGGCGGCGCCAATACCGGCGATGACCCAAAAGCGCATAACAATTTTTGGCTCGGGCCAGCCTTTAGCTTCAAAATGGTGATGAATCGGCGTTGATAAAAAAATCTTTTTGCCGCTTATTTTTTTACTGGTTAACTGAATAATTACCGAGCCTGATTCAACTACAAAAATTAAGCCAATAAAAGGCAAAATCAAAGCGTAATTTGTCAGCATGGCAATAATACCTAAGGTTATACCCAAGCTCATCGCGCCGGTATCGCCCAGATAAAATCTGGCCGGACTGATATTAAACCAAAGAAAAGCCAGTAGCGCGCCGACAATAACTCCGCAAAAAGTTGCTAAATCATATTTACCATTAGCAAAGGCAATGACGCAAAAAGCAGAAAAGGCAATTAACAAGGTGCCACCGGCCAAGCCATCTAAACCATCTGTTTCGTTAACTGAAAAAGCGCTAGCAACTATAATAAAGATAAAAATCAAAATATATGGCCAGCCTACTTGAAAGTCGCCTAAAAAAGGCACATGAAAAACATCCCAATCTAATTTAAAATAAAACCACCAAGCGCCAACTATGGCAATGGCCGTGTAAATCAGCAGGCGATGGTACACCTTGAGCCCGCCGCCGCCAAGAATCCCTTTCTTTTTCACATCTAACCAGTCGTCAAACAAACCAACTAAAGCAGTGGCAACTAAAACGCCTAGCGGCAGTAAAGTTTGGCTGCGAGAAAGAAAATTCAAATTTTTAAAAAATTCCCCGGGCAAAAATTTAGCTAAATAAAAAAACAAAAGCGAAAAAATTAAAACAGTTACCCAAACTATTATTCCGCCCATAGTTGGTGTGCCGCTTTTATGCGCGTGAAGTTTAGTAAAAATTGGAGTCCGACCATTATTCCTAATCTGCTTGCCTAACTTGTATTTATAGAGATAATGAGTCAGCAACGGCGTCCAGGCCATGGCAAAAATAAAAGCCAAGGTGGATAATAATAAAATTTTTATGATATAAAAACTAAACATAGGTGTATTTTATCTGTCATTGCGAGGAGCGACCCCGCATTTTGCGGGGTCGCTCGCAATGACAAGCGTATGTGTCATCGGAAATTAATTAAATATAATGAAGCCGTGCTTATTATTAAAATTAAATTAACTACGGCAGTTGTCGCTAATAATAAATGAATAACAAATTTTCCCTCTTTATAGATACTGAACAATAAAATATAATTAAACAAAATAAAGATTAAGCCCAGCAAGGGAATGGTATAAATTTTTCCGGCCTCGCCAATCAAATTTACTCCCAAATTAACATTATAATGCAATATTACTAAATTTTGACTAAGACTAGCATTAAAATAATAAACCAACAGCCAATTTAACAAGTTGAGCGTCAGAGCTATCAGCAAATAAATTCTGACATAAAGCAAGCCCAATAAATACCGGCTGATTTCTTTTAAGCTTTTACGGCTAACATAAAAATAATTGGCTATTTTTGACCAATCTAATTTCGTATCTATTTTCATATCTATAATTTACCATATTTCTAATAAAAATGCACCATTTTGCCTAAACCACCTTTAATTCCCCCTTGTCAGGGGGAAAATTTTAGCTCCCTCCCTGACAAGGGAGGGCTGGGGCGGGTTAGCTAATCTTAAACCCCCTTAATCCCCCTTTACAAGGGGGACAAAAATACAAAACTTTTCTAATTGGGCAATTTTATGTTATAATAATGGTACTACTAACCTTACTAGAACCCATGCTAAACAATGACCAAATAAAACAAATCCTGGACAAAGCGGAAATTATGCCGGCCGCCGAGTTTGATAAGTTCGCTGCTGAAGCTAAAAGCTGCAATAAAAAAATCGAGAACTATTTAATTGAAAAAAAGATTATTACTGCCGCCGCTTTTTATGAAAGTGCTGCTAATTTTTTCAAGGTGCCTTTCCTTAACTTAAAAGACCAAATAATCAGAAAAGATGTTTTGTTCAGCATACCTGAACCAATCGCCTCAACGCATAAGTTAGTGGCTTTTGCCAGCGACGACAAAGAAATTAAAATTGCTACGCTAGATCCGGAGGACTTAGAAATATTCGAATTTATTAAAAAGAAAACTAATTTAGAGCCAAAAATCTACTTAACCACGCCCGAAGGTATTGACGAGGTGCTGAAACAATACCACAAAAGCCTGCAGTCTGAATTCAAAGATTTAGCCAGCGAACAGACTGAAGCCGGCGCTGACGAAAATTTAAAAAAATTAGCGGCCAATCTGCCGATTGTCCGCATTGTTGATACCTTGCTGGAATACGCCATCTTTGAAGGCGCCAGCGACATTCATATTGAACCGGAAGAAAAAGACATAATTGTCCGTTATCGTGTTGACGGCATCTTAAGAAATGTCATGACCCTGCCGAAAAATGTCCAATCCGGCATTATTGCCCGCATCAAAATTTTGGCCAATTTAAAAGTTGACGAACATCGCTTGCCGCAAGACGGACGCTTTAAAATTTCTACTAAAGATTACAAGGTATCTTTTCGCGTGTCCATCATTCCCACCTTTGACGGTGAAAAGATCGTTATGCGCTTATTAAGCGAGAAGGCGCAAATTTTAACCTTGGAACAGCTTGGCTTCCAGCCCAGCAGTTTAGCTATTATCAAACGTAATATTGCCAAACCGCATGGTATGGTTTTAGTCACCGGGCCAACCGGCTCTGGCAAAACCACCACACTTTATACTGTTTTAAATATTTTAAATACTCCTGAAGTAAATATTATTACTATTGAAGATCCGATTGAATATCGCATGCCCCGTATCAACCAATCACAAGTCAACCCCAAAATTGGCTATACTTTTGCCATAGGCTTGCGTTCCTTCTTACGCCAAGATCCCGATATAATTATGGTCGGAGAAATTCGCGACCAAGAAACAGCCGAAATTGCCATTCATGCGGCCATGACTGGCCATTTAGTCCTCTCCACCTTGCACACTAACGATGCGGTAACCACCCTGCCTCGCCTATCTGATATGGGCGTGCCGGCCTTTCTAATCGCTGCCACAACTAATATTATCGTTGCTCAAAGATTAGTCAGAAAAATCTGCCCTAACTGCATTCAAAGCTATAAATTAGATAAACAAACGATTGAAGATGTTAAACAGCAACTAAACATTGAAAGTATTATGGAAACTCTGCAAAAAGAAAAAGCGATTATTGATGCCAAAAAAGGCCTTGAATCTTTGCTGTTTTACCGCGGTAAAGGCTGTAAGCAATGCAGTGGCAGCGGTTATAAAGGTCGCATCGGTATTTACGAAACCCTGGAAGTAACTGAAGAAATGTCGGAATTAATTTTAAAAAAGGCTAGTGCCCTTGACTTAAAAAATCAAGCTATCAAACAAGGTATGCTAACAATTGTTGAAGACGGCTTTATTAAAGCCAGAAGTGGTATTACCACCATTGAAGAAATTATGAGAGTTACCAAAGAATAAGTTAAAAGCACCAAATTACAAATCCCAAATTACATCCCGCCATGGCGGGACAAAATTAAAAATTCAAAATAATCTGTCATGCTGAACTTGCTTGCCCCGTCGAATGACTGGGGATTCAGCATCCAAATTTTTCTGGATTGCGGGTCCCCGTATCGCGGTACGGGGCAGGCTCCGCCCGCAATGACAATTAAATTTAGATATTGTTTGTAATTTGCCGCCGCCTTGGCGGGGTCCCGCTTCTGCGGGATAATTTATGATTTGTGATTTATAGTTGGATATTGTTTGTAATTTGTAATTTTATTATTATGGGTATTAATTTATCACAACTAGCGGAAAAAAATCAGGCTAAAACAGAAACTAAACCTCAAAAGTTCGT
>Ga0210019_1004953_pt1 | contig 11303 bp, 10 predicted proteins | sample CryGeyCG2114_020_2_FD_183969 | JGI IMG/M metagenome (GOLD analysis project Ga0210019, IMG submission 183969) | Groundwater microbial communities from aquifer - Crystal Geyser CG11_big_fil_rev_8/21/14_0.20 (SPAdes) (version 2) | ecosystem: Environmental > Aquatic > Deep subsurface > Groundwater ...
GCCACCCTTTATGACCCCACCAAGGAAAATAATATGGCCTGGGACCACAACCCGGAATATCCACTCGCGCTGGATGAAAAATTTGCCGACGGATCGGCCTACTGGTTCTGGAGTAGCGACTGCGGCATTGTGGCAGAAGAAAAATGCTGTGCCAAAACTCTATATTTTGTGAAAGGGTTCATACACTTGCGCAATACGGAGCAATGCAACAACGGCGGCGTTCGCGCTGTGAGAACCTTGAAATAAATTACCGCCTCATAAACATGATCTCGGTCGCTTCGGCGCAACCGGGATTAACAAATGTCTAACTTAAAATCAGCATTACCCCTTTTGATGGAACTGGAAGATGGGTAAAAAAACAATTCTGATTGTTGGGGGAGTAGCAGGAGGGGCAACTGCGGCCGCTCATGCCAGGAGGCTGTCGGAGGAAGCCGAAATTATTATTTTCGAGCGCGGCCCACATGTCTCCTTCGCCAATTGCGGCCTCCCTTATTACGTGGGGGGAGAAATTACGGAAAAAGAAGATTTGCTTGTCCAAACTCCTGAAAACCTTCGTTGCCGATTTAATCTGGATGTCCGCGTGATGTCTGAGGTAACCGCCATTGATCCCGTTGGCAAACGCATAGAAATTACCTTGGCTGATTCAAATGAAAAATATTGGCAGAGTTATGATGAACTTATTTTATCAACGGGAGCAAAACCCTTAAAACCACCCATACCAGGAATTGACCGGCCTGGACATTTTAGCGTTCGCGGGATTCCTGATGTGGATGCGATCAATCAATGGATCACCCTCCAAAAGGCGCAAAGGGCTGTTGTCATCGGCGGAGGATTCATTGGATTGGAAATGGCAGAACAACTGCAAAGGAGAGGTTTGCAAGTCAGCGTGGTCGAAGCCATCTCCCAGGTCATGTCCCCTCTGGATCCTGAAATGGCTGGCTGGCTCCACAAGGAGCTTCAATCGCATGAGGTCGCTTTGTATTTAGGGGATCCTGTCGCTCAATTTAATTCTCCCGACGAAGTAAATCCAGCCGCCGCCTCTATTGTGGAACTTAAAAGCGGCGCACAAGTGCCCGCCGATGTGGTCATTCTTGGTTTGGGAGTTCGGCCAGAAACGACCCTTGCAAAAGAGGCCGGGCTGACGATTGGAGAAAAGGGAGGAATTAAAGTTAATGAATTTCTTAGAACCAGTGACCCCCACATCTGGGCAATAGGGGATGCCATTGAAGTGCAGGACTTCGTCACTAAGGAGCAGGTGTTGATTCCCTTGGCTGGCCCCGCTAACCGTCAGGGACGGATTGTCGCTGAAAATATTTTTGGAGAATCCATCAAATATCCCGGAACTTGTGGAACATCTATTTTCCGGCTCTTTGATTTTTCTGTAGCCAGTACGGGAGCCAACGAGAAAACATTACGTCGATTGAACCTGCAGTATGAGGCTGTCTATTTACATCCTCCGGCTCACGCGAGCTATTACCCGGGGGCGCACCGGTTGGCCATGAAAATGCTCTTCCATCCCGGAAATGGCAAATTGTTGGGAGCACAAATTATCGGAAAAGATGGCGTGGATAAACGAATTGATGTTTTAGCAACTGCGCTAAATGCCGGAATGACGGTCCATGATCTGGAAGACCTGGAACTTGCTTATGCACCTCCCTTTGGATCGGCCAAGGATCCTGTTAACCTGGCCGGGATGGTTGCCCAGCATGTGGTCCACAATGACATTCAAAATGCGCAGTGGCATGAAATTGCCAACCTTAACCATAAAGAATCTATCCTCCTCGATGTTCGGGATGCTGACGAGCATAGCGAAGGGTTTATCCCCGAGTCAAAAAATATTCCTTTGCCCGAGTTGCGGAAAAGGATGGATGAACTGCCAAAAGATAAAGAAATCATAGTTTATTGCCAAACAGGGCAACGCTCTTATTTTGCCTGCCGTCTATTAACCCAAAAAGGATTTAAAGCTAAAAATTTATCGGGTGCTTATCGCACCTGGCAAATAGCTACAAACAGCAACCCCTGAACCGGGAATGGCTATTTCTTTAAATAGGGGAATATTTGGTTTCACCGTGCTATCTTAAGACTATTCACTAATATTTACGGTGTTCCTATGAAAGCTTTGGTTCTCGATACTCCCCGCGATAAATGGGAAACAACAACGGGAATGAACCTGGCCGATGTGCCAGCACCGGAACTGGAAGAAAGCCTTCGCCCTGACGATTCCAACAAATGCATCATCAAACCTCTTTATACAGGGTTCTGCGGTTCCGATAAAAGCCTTTGGTTTCGCCATGCTTTCAAGGATATGCTCCTCGACTCCCGCGACCGGGATGGGCAACCATACAGGATTTGTGGACACGAGCTTTTGGGAGAAATACTGGAAGTCGGTTCTTACTCCAAAAAAAATTACGGTTATAAACCGGGTGATATCGTCTCGACGGAATCCCACATCTTCTGCGGAGTTTGCCACCAGTGCAAAATCGGCGATGCCCATGTCTGCTCAGACCATCTCATTATAGGGATCTCCACGGATGGCTGTTTTGCCGAACAGGTCAAACTGCCGGCCAAAGAATTATGGCGCACTGATCTGGACAAAATTCGCCCGGAGGTCGCCGCCATCCAGGAACCTCTCGGAAACTCGGTGCATGCATGCAGTCGGGTCGATCTTCGCGGCAAAACCATAGCTGTGTTTGGGTGCGGCACGATAGGGCTCTTCACTATTCTTGTCGCCCGTTCAATGGGGGCCACCACAATCATTGGTGTCGATTCTTCAAAATCCAACCTGAAAATAGCGGAAGAACTTGGCGTGGACTCCACCTTACAGGTCATCACAGACCAGCTTAAGAAGTCCGGGCCGGCACCAGACCTGGAAGTCGCCGACAAAATCCGCCAGCAATGTTTTGGCGAAGGCGTTGATGTCGCCTTTGAAATGGCCGGAAGTAATCAGGCTTTGAACACGGCGATCGCCTCAACTCGCGCTGGCGGGGATATTATTTTGTTCGGACTTTCTTCTGGCGACTACACACTTACCAATTTTCAGGATATTATTTTATTTGGAAAAACTTTACACAGTGTTGTCGGTCGAAAGGTTTTCCAAACCTGGTACATCGTCAGCAACCTGCTGATGTCAAGAGGGCATTCCCTGCAAGCCAAAATTTATGATGTCATTTTAAACAAGGGCAAAGGCACGATTGTCCCGTTCAAGGATATCGAAAAAACGCAATTTGAAAAAGCCATCACATCGCATCCCAAAATCGTATTGAAGTATGACTGACAAAAGCAAAGATAATTTTTACGAGCGCCTCAGGTCTGAGGTAGAAAGCATTCACAAGGCTGGCCTCTTTAAGAATGAACGTGTGTTGCTTTCTCCACAAGGCGTCCACCTTTCCACATCCCAGGGGGAGGTGCTTAATTTCTGCGCAAATAATTATCTCGGACTGGCCAACCACCCTGAGATCCTCGAATTTGCCCATCAGGCTCTCGATCAATATGGTTACGGCATGGCTTCGGTGCGGTTCATCTGCGGCACTCAGGATATCCACAAGCAGTTGGAGCAAAGCATTTCCGCATTCCTTCAAACTGATGACACAATTCTTTATTCCTCATGTTTTGATGCCAATGGCGGTCTGTTTGAAACCCTGTTGACAGAACAGGACGCGGTGATCAGCGACCGGCTGAACCACGCCAGCATCATAGACGGGGTGCGTCTTTGCAAGGCCAACCGGTTTCGCTACAACCATGCTGACATGAACCACCTGGAAACCCAATTAAAAAGGGCGGAAAATTACCGGCACCGGATCATCGCCACCGATGGTGTTTTCAGCATGGATGGGGATGTCGCGCCGCTGGCGGAAATTTGTGACCTTGCTGACCGTTATGATGCTTTGGTTATGGTCGATGACTCGCATGCCACGGGTTTTTTCGGCAACACCGGGCGCGGCAGTATTGAATATCGCAGAGTCATGGGGCGGGTGGACATCATCACTTCAACTTTTGGCAAAGCTCTGGGCGGCGCCTCTGGCGGATTCACCAGCGGACGCAAAGAAGTCATAGACCTTTTGCGCCAACGCTCTCGCCCTTATTTGTTTTCCAACAGCCTGTCTCCGGTCATCGCCGCCACCACTGTTAAAGCCATCGACCTCATTTCAAGCTCCCGAAACTTGATCAACAAGCTTCGTGAAAATGTGAAATATTTCCGGTCGGCAATTTCCAGCGCAAGTTTCGAAATCCGGCCCGGTGACCACCCCATCATTCCTATCATGATCGGCGATGCTTCCGATGCGAAAAATATGGCAGACAAATTGTTAAAGGAAGGCATCTATGTGGTCGCCTTCAGCTATCCGGTCGTCCCGAAAGATACGGCACGCATTCGCATCCAGATTTCCGCCGCCCACAATACCAAGGACCTTGACCAGGCGGTGGAAGCTTTCAGCAAAGTCAAAACCAACGGTGACTTATGAGTAGGGAACCGAACGATAAAAGCGAACTGACAAAAGGAGTCCCGGTAGATTTAATAAACCACATCTCTTATGCCGAAGGTTCGGTGGTCAGCAAAACCATGGTTCATAAAGAAACCGGAACCCTCACTCTTTTCGCCTTTGATACGGGCCAGGGTTTGAGTGAGCATACTGCTCCATTTGATGCCATCGTACAGATCCTGGATGGCCTTGCAGAAATTACCCTGGGAGGAAAGAAGGTCAGCGTCAAGACCGGAGAACTCATCATTATGCCCGCAAACATTCCCCATGCCGTCCACGCTCCGGAAAAATTCAAAATGCTCCTGACCATGATTCGTGCCTGACGAACAATTTTCCCGACACCAAACTTTCTTAATTCTTCTTTTAATTGTAATGTTTTGCTACCTTTATGTGACTGCATGGGTTGACATTCATCAACAAGGCATTCTGACAATTAACTGGCTTTAAATTCTTATTAGCCGGGAAAGATAATATGAAAAAATTGATATTACTGGGACTCATTGCCGGTTTCTTTTGGGCCTTTTCTTATTATGGCCTCGGGCAATATCTAACCCTGGAATATATAAAAGGGCAACAAGCCAGTTTCTCAAATTTTTATAAAGAAAATGCGTTATTAGCGATTGGCGCTTATTCCGCGGCCTATATCCTCACCACTGCCCTGTCCCTACCGGGAGCGGCCCTGCTGACCTTGCTGGGTGGGGGATTGTTTGGCCTTGTGACCGGCACAATTATCGTTTCTTTTGCCAGCACCATCGGCGCAACCCTGGCTTTTCTTGTTTCGCGTTTGCTGTTGCGTGACTGGGTTCAGGATAAATTTGGCCGTTATTTGAGCACATTCAATGACGGCATCAAAAAAGACGGAACCTTTTACCTGTTCACCCTCCGATTGATTCCAGCCGTTCCTTTCTTTGTCATTAATCTGGTCATGGGCCTGACTCCCATGAAAACGCTATCATTTTTTCTGGTGAGCCAGGTCGGTATGCTGGCAGGAACAATGGTTTTTGTCAATGCCGGAACACAACTCGCTCAAATCGAGTCTTTAGGCGGTATTCTCTCAGGAAAAATTATTTTTTCTTTTGTTTTGCTAGGGATTTTTCCATTGCTGGCCAGAAAACTTGTGAGTTTCTATAAAACAAGAAGGATCATGAAAAAATTTAAAAAACCAAAATCATTCGACTACAACATGGTGGTCATCGGAGCTGGATCAGCCGGTTTGGTCACCAGCTTTATCGGGGCGGCCACCAAGGGGAAAGTCGCATTAATAGAAAAGCATAAAATGGGTGGTGATTGTTTGAATACGGGTTGCGTACCCAGTAAAGCGCTTATCCGCTCGGCCAAGTTCATGGCTGATTCTAAAAAATGCCAGAACCTGGGATTCAAAAGCGCCAGGATTGAATTTGATTTTTCCGATGTGATGGAGCGGGTCCAGCGGGTCATTAAAACCATCGAGCCGCACGACTCGATTGAGCGCTACACCTCTCTGGGTGTCGAGTGCCACACAGGTGAAGCCAAAATCTTATCTCCTTATGAAGTGTTGGTGAATGGAAAAACCCTCACCACAAGAAATATTGTCGTTGGGACCGGAGCCCGTCCTTCTATCCCGCAGATCGAAGGCATTGAAGAGGTAGACTACCTGACTTCCGACACCATTTGGAATATTCGCAAACAACCGGACAAGTTACTTGTGCTGGGTGGAGGTCCTATCGGTTCTGAACTGGCTCAGGCATTCGCCCGGTTGGGTTGTACTGTGACTCTGGTTCAGCGCAACAAGCGGCTGATTCCTAAAGAGGACCCTGAGGTATCTCAATTACTTCTGGAGAGTTTCCAGAGTGAAGGAATTCATGTATTGACTGCCCACACTCCCGGAAAATTTTTCAAACGTGATGGAAAAAATTTCCTGGAGTGCGAGAACAACGGGAACTCTGTCGAAGTCGAGTTTGACACTCTTCTGGTCGCATTGGGAAGAAAGGCCAATACAACTGGATTCGGGTTGGAAGAATTGGGCGTTGAATTAACTCCCCAAAAAACGATCAAGGTTGACGCGTACATGAGAACCAACATTCCAAATATTTACGCTTGCGGAGATGTTGTCGGCCCCTACCAGTTCACCCACACTGCCGCCCATCAGGCATGGTATTGCGCGGTGAATTCGATGATAAACCCTTTCTATGGATTTAAAGTCGATTACAGCACTGTTCCCTGGTCAACTTTCACCGACCCTGAGGTGGCCCGGTCTGGCTTGAATGAGCAGGAGGCCAAAGAACAGGGAATCCCTTACGATGTCACCACGTATGGAATCGATGATCTGGATCGCGCCATTGCCGATGAAGCGGCGCATGGAATGGTTAAAGTATTGACGGTCCCCGGCAAAGACAAAATTATCGGTGTCACCATTGCCGGACTGCACGCCGGGGACATCATTGCAGAATATGTCGCCGCGATGAAAAATGGGTTTGGAATGAATAAAATCCTCGGCACGATCCATATCTACCCCACCCTGGCGGAAGCGAATAAATTTGCCGCCGGAAACTGGAAAAAGAACAATGTTTCAGAAAGTACTTTGGCATGGGGAGAGAGAATCAATCGGTGGCGCAGAGACTATTTCTAAAAATCTGAATTATTGATCCTCTTGGCACTTATTCCTCCAGCTCAACACTGTCCAACATGATGTCCTGCGCGTGCGGATCATTCAAATCCGTCAATACTTCGATATCCAATTCTGCTTCTTCCGCGCAACTGCCCTGCGCGGCCAGAACAAAATGTTCCCGGAAATGGTCGGCAGAAATATGTGAAAGAGCGCCCAGCCGGACTTTAACCCGGGTGACCTTGTTGGATTGTTGTTCCTTCCCAACAGAATTAATCTTGCGCATTAAATCTGCCATCAACGATTGTTCGTGCATAAACCCTCTTCAGGTTGACAAAACGTATTGCGAAATTTCACCCGCAACCGACTCCATTGCCTGTTCAACTTCCGTGGATAATATCTCGCCGTGTTGAAAATTCCCCCCTTCAACGCCATATAATAGAAGTTGCCGGGGAAGTTGGCCCAAGGTTCGCGCCAATTCGATGGATTCTGCCACCCCAAAATTATGGGTGGAGCAGGAAAAGAATTTGGAGGGAACAGGTTCCCTGGAAGCATCCATACAGTGAATGCTTCCAACAGGCGACCCTGAAGACACTGCGTCTACAATACAAACCCGGTCATAGCCTTTCCATGCATTCATGAGTGAGGTGCCCTCTCCGCTTTGCTCTATAATGCTGACACGGTCTGATGCCATATCATTCAGCTTTCGAACAATCAGAATTCCCACGGCATCATCGTTTCGATACAAATTACCAACGCCGATGATCAAAGATTTCAGGTCAGGTTCGCTCAATGTCCAATTTTAAAAAATGTGTCGCACAGGAAATACAAGGATCATAGTTACGAATGGCTTGCTCACATTGCCAGGTTAATTCCTCTTGCGACAGATGGATATATTGGGGGACAAATTTTCTCAAATCATCTTCAATGGTTTTTTGGTTTTGAGAAGTTGGCGGAACTATTTTCGCGTCCAGAATTTTCCCCTGATTGTCCAGGCGATAATGATGGTACAAAATTCCGCGTGGCGCCTCGGTACAGGCAAATCCCGTTGCCTCCCTAGGCTCAACGGGCACATAAGGCCGCTCCGGCTTTTCATAAGACTCCAGGACTCTTAATGCTTCGTCACACGCATAAAGCGTTTCTACACTTCGAATAATGATACTCTTGAACGGATTCCTGCACTCCTTCTGCAAACCAGCCTCCAGAGCGGCTTCGCGCGCCATAGGGGATAGCTGATCAAAATTCAAATTATACCGGGCCATCGGCCCGACAAAATAAGCACCGCGTTCTTTTAAATGCGAATGTAGGGCGTTGGAGTGTTCGACATGCGTTTCCTGAAAGTGCTCCTCATATTCTGAGCAATCAATGTCCAAACCCCTGTTTGAAACAATGCGGCCTTCATTGAAGGGGTATTCTTCGGGATGGTGTAAAGCAACGAACTCATAATCCTGCTCAAATTTCGGAAACGGCAGTTTAGCCGTCCAACGTACCGTATTCAATGCCGCATCACGCGCCCACTTGAGAGCTTCAATGAGCGGCTCAAAATCCCGTTTTGAAAATACTTTATAAAATCCCCCTACCCGGACATTGACAGGATGAATTTCCCGGCCGCCCAGAAAGGAAACAATCTGGTTCCCGGCTTTTTTTAATTTCAACCCCCGCTCAACAATTTCCTTGTGGTCTTTGGCCATCTGAATAGCATCCGGGTAACCCAGAAAATCCGGCGCATGCAACAAATATATATGGAGCGTGTGGCTTTCAATCCACTCGCCGCAATAAAGCAACCGACGCAATTCACGCAAAGGAGCATCCACCTTCACCCCCAAGGCGTTTTCCATGGCATGCACCGCACTCATCTGATACGCCACCGGACAGATGCCGCAAATCCTGGCGGTGATGTCCGAGGCCTCCTTAAAGTCCCGCCCTCTCAGGAATCCCTCAAAAAACCGGGGCGGTTCGAAGATTTTGAGTTTTACATCGACAACAGCATCGTCCTTCATTTTGATATAAAGGCCGCCCTCGCCTTCAACCCGCGCCAGGTAGTCGACTTTAATGGTTTTTTTTGTCATGCAATTCGCTTTCTCTGCGGAACGGTTCGGCGTAGGCATTAAAGCCTCGAAACACCCGGACAATTTCGTCATTATCCGCCCCTAGTTTTTTCAGCTGGGAACTTAACGAATCGGTATTGGTTGTTTCTTGTGGGCCAAAGCACCCATAACATCCACGGTTATAGGTGGGGCAAAGGGCTCCACATCCAGCATGGGTGACGGGCCCCATGCACATCGTCCCTTGCGCCACCATCACACAAACCGTACCACGGCGTTTACACTCAATGCAGGTGCTGTGCGTCGGCGTATTGGGTTTACGTCCATTTATAAAAGCGCTGATAACCTCGATCAACTGCATTTTGTCGATGGGGCATCCGCGCAATTCAAAGTCTACCTTGATGTGGTCTGCGATGGGGGTGGACTTTTGTAAAGTATCAATGTAATCGGGGGTCGCATAGACAATGGATACAAATTCATTCACATCCTTGAAATTGCGCAGAGCCTGGATTCCCCCTGCGGTAGCACAGGCACCGATGCTGACCAGGAATTTAGAAGAGCGGCGAATTTTGTGAATTCGCTCCGCATCATGAGGTGTGGTGATAGACCCTTCCACCAAAGAAAGGTCGTAGGGGCCCTTGACCACGGCCCGGGACGCTTCCGGGAAGTGGGCGATTTCGATTTCCCGGCTCACCGCTAATAGCTGGTCTTCACAATCCAGAAGACTCAACTGGCACCCGTCACAGGATGCAAATTTCCAAACAGCAACTTTAGGTTTTGACTTACCGTCCATCACTAAAACTCCCGAACTCCGAAAAATTTTCTGACCTGGTCATAACGAAATACGGGACCGTCTTTACATATAAAGGTAGGCCCAAATTGACAATGGCCACAAAACCCGACTGCGCATTTCATATTGCGTTCCATAGTGATAAAAATCCGGTCTTCCAGAATTCCCTGCCGTTTCAATTCCGGCACAGCAAACCGCATCATCACTTCCGGCCCGCATATCATCGCAACGGTGTTCAAGGGATCAAAATTAACCCTTTGAATCAATGAATTGACCACTCCAACGTTTCCACGCCATTCGCGGTCTGCAATATCAACCGTTAATTTGACCTGAACGCCATATCTTCCCCGCCAGGTTTCAAATTCTTTCGTGAACAACAAATCCTCCGGTTTACGGGCACCATAAAGAAGAGCGATTTCTCCGAATTGCTCACGTTGGTCCAATAAGGCATATAGAGCTGGGCGCAACGGTGCCAGGCCAATGCCCCCTGCCATGATGACGACATCGTTTCCCTTTGCGGCTTCAATGGGCCACGCACTTCCAAAGGGTCCACGCAAGCCCACGGTCTGGCCCTTTTTCAATCGATGCAGAGCATGCGTTACCGCCCCCACATCCCGGATAGTATGAATCATGCCCTGAATTCCGGGTTTTGGGCCACTGATTGAAATGGGAACTTCACCAACGCCGAACGCATACAACATATTAAACTGACCCGGCAGAAAAGTCCTGGGACTGGCGCCTTCCCTGGGAACCACATCCAAACTAAACGTATTATGAGTTTCCCGGATGACTTTCTCGATGCGATAGGGCCATGGGGTAATGCGACTTGACAAAAGAGGTTCCATTTCCCTGACCGTTAATGGTTGTTGCCGTAAATATCCAGAAGTTGCAACCGCGTCGCTTCCATGGTTTTCCCGATGACCGGGAGCAAACGACTGAGAAGCTCATAACCCAAGGTATGGTCCTCCCCACATTTGTTTCTCAGGCACTTGCCATCCAAAACAATCGCACGCGTCAACTCAACCGCTTGCGCGTCAAACTGCCAATGGTAGGGAGGAATCAACCAGGCCCAGCCCAAAATTTCACCGTCACTCACAGTTTGTACCGTAACCGGATTTTTCCCCGGAGGGCAAACTTCCAAGGCCACCTTGCCTTCCCTGATAATATAAAAACTGTTCGCTTCTTCATCCTGCCGATGAATAAACTGACCGGCTTCAAACCGGACATTCGAGGCACACCCGGTGACCAGAGCCAGATATTTGTCTTCCAGTCCTTTGAAGAAAGGATGAACAGCAAGAATCGACTCAAGAGATTTCATAATGCCCCCCTTCGTCTTAAAACGTTTTTAAGGTTGAAGTTTCAGAATCGCGTATCTTCAAAACTTCCTCCGTCAAGTCAATGGCGGG
>Ga0210019_1004956_pt1 | contig 11299 bp, 10 predicted proteins | sample CryGeyCG2114_020_2_FD_183969 | JGI IMG/M metagenome (GOLD analysis project Ga0210019, IMG submission 183969) | Groundwater microbial communities from aquifer - Crystal Geyser CG11_big_fil_rev_8/21/14_0.20 (SPAdes) (version 2) | ecosystem: Environmental > Aquatic > Deep subsurface > Groundwater ...
CGAGTTTGCTTTCCAGGTTTACTGCATCCATGCCTACAGTCTGTTGCACCACTTGATTGAAAGCAGTGGAGAATTTACCCATTGCATCTACCACCATAAAACTTCTGGAAAAAGTGGTTGCCTGTGAGGCAATATTCTTAAAATAATTTTCGATTTGAATTTTTTTAGTCTCACGTAGTGACACCAGGCGGTCTTTATTGGTTTGCAAAGTGAGGTCGGAAATTTTTGCGGAAGAATAAAAATAGAAAATGACGAATGGTGTCAGACCGATTAAAATTAGCAAGCCGGAAATTTTTTGTTTAAGGCCCCAAACTCCGCCTCCCCCTTTTAGACTGGAATTCCTGTTCATGATTGGTCCTTATAAATTAAATGGTTTAATTAAAACCTCTTTAAAATAGCACCACAGAAGTCATAGAATAATTTAAATTGTAAATAAAAATATGATTCTGTCAACCAATTATTTCTTGGGTGGGATATAATTTTATGTGAATTGAATTTTATAAGGAAGGGATAATGGCACTAACTAATGCGCATATTGCATGAGTAAAAAATTTAACATGAGCAAATACAGGTTTTGTAAGGACAAACGGTTGCATTCCGAATATTTTTTGAATTACAAAATGTGTTTTTGAAAAATTACCGTCCTGTTCAAAAACAGGGAAACCAAATCCCCCCAACTCCGCGTGATATTCTACCTAAGCTTTCGTGCCCTGAAAGGGTGCTTCGTAGAAGGGGGAGTTTCAATGGACCCCTCTTTTTCAAAGAGGGCTTTGCATAAGTGGTTCTGTATTGAGAAAAAGCGAGATCCTTCTTCGCCAAGGCTCATCAGGATGACAATACGATGGTTTCTGCATGTCATTCTGAGCGTAAGCGAAGAATCTCGGGTTTTGCAAAGGTCTCTTTTTCAAAGAGGGGCTGGGGTGATTTACAACCTCTCATGCAATATGCGGGCTAAACCCCCGATACCAGGAAAATGGTTCAAGCCGCTGGGTGGCCACGCTACGCTCGTCATGACGAACTGGACCTCCGACAACCTGTGGCGGAAAAACGTTATTGCAAATCGCCGGCGGAGGGGCTTCGCACAATCAGAACAGAATTGATCCCGAACATTCCGAAGGAGTTGTTCATGATGTAATCCACGGAGGGAAGTTTTTCTGGTTTGTTGGCGACGAGGTTGTGCAAGGCACATTCCGGGTCGAGGTCGTCCAGGTTGATGGTGGGGTGAACCATGTGGTCGTCAAACGCTGGCAGGTTGCCCGAGAGTTCCAGCGTGCCCGCCGCGCCCATGGTGTGGCCGATAAAACTTTTTGTGTTATTGATGCGCGTTTTGCTGTTATCCCCAAACACTTCACGGATGGCTTTGGCTTCCTGAATGTCGCCCATTTGCGTTGCCGTGGCATGGGCATTGAGGATGTCTATGTCATCAGGTTTGAGTCCGGCCCGGTCGAGTGCGAGTCGTATGCACTCTGCCTGTCTACCAGGATCGGGCAGGATGAAATCTACCGCGTCGGAGTTCATGGCATAACCGACAATTTCCCCGTAAATTTTCGCACCGCGTTTTTGCGCATCTGACAGTCGTTCAAGCGTGTAGACGGCGCCACCTTCTGAACAAACGATGCCGTTCCTGTTTTTATCGAACGGGCGGCTGGCTTTGGTCGGGTCTGCGTGCTCGGCCAATGCGCCTTCACTTTTAAAACTGGCAAAGATGCCAAAGGTGTGGATGCTTTCAGACACTCCACCCGCCAATGCGAGATCGACTTCACCCAGTCGCAACATTTGCACACCCTGAATAACGCCCATATTACCGGCGGCGCAGGCGGCACCGATAGTGTAATGCGGTCCGGTGATTTTCATGTTGAGCGTCACTTCGCCCGCCGGGTTGTTGGACACGGTTCGTGGGTTATGATGGTGCGACCAGAACTTGGTGTCGTAATTATATTGGCTGATGTTGTAGACTTCGTTCTCGGTCTCGACATTGCCGTGCTCGGTCACTCCGAGATAGACACCGACTTTGGACCGGTCGATGGCTTCGAGATCAATGCCGGCATCGGCAATGGCTTCCTGTGAACAGTAGATGGCAACGGAGCCGGCACGGGTTCCGCGACGGCGTTCCTTTTTCTTCTGGTATTTCAGTTCATCAAAATCGCAGACCCCGGCATGCACCGTGCCCATATAGCGAGTTTCAAAGTTTTGCACTCCTGAAACCCCGTTGAGCAGGTTTTGCCGAAACTCTTGCAGGGTGTTGCCATTGGGGGCGGTCAACCCGATTCCGGTAATTACGATGCGGTCATTAAGATCAGTCATTTTTTATCAGTAAAGCGACCGCGTAGGCGGCGATGCCTTCTTCCCGCCCGGCAAAACCGAGCTTCTCTGTTGTGGTGGCTTTAATATTTATCCGGTCCGTTTCTATGCCCATTGTCGAGGCAATATTTTTTTTCATTTCGGGAAGATAGGGTGCAAGCTTCGGTTTCTGCGCAACAATCACCGAATCGGCATTAGCAAGTTCAAACCCTTTTTCCCGGCACATGCGCATGACCTCTTTGAGGAGCAGTAAACTGGAACTGCCTTTCCACTTTGGATCGGTGTCCGGGAAGTAGGCACCGATATCTCCGGCCCCCAGCGCCCCCAGCAGGGCATCGCACAAAGCGTGAACCAGGGCATCGGCATCGGAGTGCCCGTCGAGTCCCATAGAATGCGGAACATCGACTCCGCCGAGGATGAGTTTTCTCCCCTCAACCAGGGGGTGCACATCATAACCATTGCCGATACGAATGTTAGATAAATTCATTTATTAACCAGCGTGACGCTGGACTCAATGAGCAATAACTTCCGCTGGCGAGCAAAAGTTCTCTCGGCTTAACGGGCCATTGCCATATTCCCACCAGTATTAACCAGCGTGACGCTGGACTCAATGAGCAATAACTTCCGCTGGCGAGCAAAAGTTCTCTCGGCTTAACGGGCCATTGCCACATTCCCACCGGGTGCCCGGTTAGTGAGCAACTGTTATTAGTTTTCTGGCCTCTTCACGGGCCCAGCGGTCGGCTTCCAGAACATCTTCCAATTCTTTAAGGGGAACCGGGCGGTGATTTTGCATGGCCATGCGTATGATTTCTGCGATATCTTTATAGGGGATCAGCTCATTGAGGAATGCCTGCACCGCTATTTCATTGGCGGCGTTGAGCACTGCTGGCATGGTCTGGCCTATTTCCATGGCATCCATCGCCAACCGCAGGCATGGAAACCTTTCCAAATCAGGGGCCTCAAAAGTCAGGTCGCCCATTGCCGTCAAATCTAAGGAGGGCAGTTCACTTACAAACCTGTCTGGATAAGTGAGCGCGTAAGCAATCGGAACCCGCATATCCGGAATGCCCAACTGCGCCATGATGGAAGTGTCGACAAACTCAATCATCGAATGAATGATGCTCTGCGCATGAACGATCACTTCGACGTTGGTATCTATTCCGAACAACCATTTGGCTTCTATATATTCCAGGCCTTTATTCATCATGGTGGAAGAGTCGATGGTGATTTTGGCTCCCATACTCCAGTTGGGGTGATTGAGCGCCTGCTTGACCGTGACGATTTCCATCTGCTTGAGGCTGAATGTTCTGAAAGGCCCGCCAGACGCGGTCAAAATAATTTTTTTGATGCGCTCTGTTTTCTCCCCATTCAAAGCCTGAAAAATAGCGCTATGTTCACTGTCGATGGGGATGATTTTAGTACCGGTGCGTTCGGCTTCTTTCAGCACCAGTTCGCCAGCTATGACGAGTGTTTCTTTATTGGCGAGGGCTAAATTTTTACCGGCTCCGAGAGCGGCAAGGGCTGGGAGTAGCCCCGCACTCCCCACCACTCCGGAGACCACCAAATCGGCTTCTGGAAAAGAAGCGACAGAAACCACACCTTCCGGGCCTGAAATAATTTCCACATCCAAATCGGCAACCAATGCTTTCAACGCAGTGATTTTGGTAGAATCAAACAGGGTGGCAAGCGCAGGCTTGAACTTTCGAATCTGCTGAGCAAACAGTTCCACATTACTTCCAGCGGACAGGGCGCAAATCTGAAAACTTTCAGGATTGCGCTCCACAACATCCAGGGTGTTGACACCGATGGAACCTGTTGAACCCAACAGAGATATTTTTTTCATGAGGGTATCGCCTGACAACTGGGATTATGTCCCCAGGAACAATTGGTAATAACAATAGAAAGCCGGGCCGGCAAATAAAAGACTGTCAATACGATCAAGAAAGCCGCCGTGACCCGGAATTAACGCACCAGAGTCTTTCACCCTGCAATTTCTTTTTATCAGAGATTCCGAAAAATCCCCAAACTGACCGATGATACCGCATATAAAGGCCACAATCAAACAATGCGTTAGGGAAAATTCTTCAAAGAACCAAAATCTGGCGATAAACGCGGCCAGCAGGGTTCCCAGTACATTGCCTATAGCCCCCTCCACCGTCTTGTTGGGACTGACCATCGGTATGAGTTTGTGTTTGCCAAGGTTGCGGCCGACATAATAAGCTGTCGCATCACCGGCCCAGATCAGAAGCATGAGGAACATTATCATCTTGTTCCCGCCTTCCAGACTGCGGATCAACAGGAAGTACCCACCCAACCCGGAAATATAAAAGATTCCCAGAACCGTGTAGGCGATTGGGTCCAAAGCCACTTTCACATTATTTCCCCTGAGAAACCAGGTCGCAAATAAAACCAGCGGAAGCAGGACCGCAAATAAAAGCAAATTTTGGCCGCCCAGAAAGAAACCCAATAGAAGCAGGAAGCTCAACATACCACCCTCGACAGGGAAACCCTCCACGCCCATATTGGAAATCATGGAAAAGTATTCGTAGCTGGCAACCAGAACAACCGCCGTAACAAAACCGAAGAACAGAAGGGGGGAGCCGTACAACACAACTCCCAGAACAAGAGGGATGGCAATAACTCCACTGATAACACGTTTCAAGAACGAACTCCTGTTAGATTTTGATGGACCCTGACGGCGGTATTCAGGATCAAGGGTGTGGTTTCAAAAATGGAGGTGATCAATGTTAAGAAGTCAGGCTTTTACAATTTGCTCTTGCGTCATTCCGAAGCGCCGGTCCCTGCCCTGGAAATCAATGATCGCGTTCAGAAAATCGTCGTCCGAAAAGTCCGGCCACAACACATTGTTGTAGTGCAGTTCGGTATAAGCACTTTGGTACAAAAGGAAATTACTGATCCTTCTTTCTCCGCTGGTCCTGATAATCAGGTCCGGATCGGGAAGAGGGTGTGTGGAAAGAAACGATTCAAACAGGGATAAGTCGATTTCTTCTGGCCTGATTTGCCCCAAACGCACCTGTTCAGCAATATTTTTCACGGCGTCCAGGATTTCCTGCCTGCCGCCGTAACTAAGTGCCAGAGTAAGAACCATTCCGGTATTGTTGCGGGTTTCTTCTTTTGAGTGACGGATCAATTTTTGAATCGTGTCCGGCAAGTCTTCAATATGCCCAATGGTATTGAAGCGGATATTTTCATCTTTCATCCGCCTCAGTTCCTTCTTCAAATAAAAATCCAGGATTTTCATGAGTGTGCTGATTTCCGTGGAAGGGCGATTCCAGTTCTCATCCGAGAACGAGTAGAGAGTCAAAGCTTCCAGCTTGAGTTTGCGGCTCAGGGTGACAATGCGGTCCACGACCTTGACACCCGCCCAATGACCTTCAATGCGGGGGAGGGAATGATTTTGCGCCCAGCGGCCATTGCCATCCATAATAATGGCGACATGCCTGGGCAAACGGCTGGGGTCTATTTTTTCCTGTAACGCTGTATTGACCAAGGAGGCGGCTCCTGATTAATCGGCCAAACCCACCGGTAAGAAGAAGAAGGGCTTTAGGGCAAACATACTACAAAAGATACCACAAAAAATTACTCATATCTCCATCATATCTTTTTCTTTAGTCTGGCTGATTTTATCAACTTCGGCGACAAATTTGTCAGTCATTTTTTGGATATCGTCCACGGCTTTGTGGCTTTCGTCTTTCGAAATCTCATGATTTTTTTCTGCTTTTTTCAGCTTATCGTTAACATCCCGCCTTATATTGCGAATCGCCACCTTGCAATCCTCAGAATATTTTTTTACCAGCTTGACGAGTTGCAGTCTACGCTCACTGGTCAGCGGTGGAATGGCGAGACGAATCATCTTACCATCATTATTGGGGGTAAGGCCAATGTCAGATGACTGGATGGCTTTCTCGATGTCCTTCAAAATCGACGATTCCCAGGGCTGAATCGTCAGAGTCTGGTTGTCCGGGGTCCCCAAAGTCGCCACCTGACTAAGAAGGGTCGGGGTTCCGTAATAGTCCACCTTGAGATCGTCCACCAGGGCAACCGAGGCCCGACCTGTCCGCAATTTTCCCAACTCATGGTGCAAGTGGTCGATTGAAACCCCCATTTTCTTTTGCGCGTCCTGAATTAAGTTTGCAATCATTTTTTGACTCCCACTGTGGTGCCGAGTTTTTCACCCAGCAGAACCCGTTTAATGCTGTGTTTTTGGCGAAAGTTAAAAATTATCATCGGCAATTTGTTGTCCATGCAAAGGGAGACCGAAGTCGAGTCCATAACCTTCAAACCCTTCTGCAGGACATCCAGATAAGACAGCTCTTGAAACTTCGTTGCCATCTCATCGGTTCTGGGGTCGGCAGAGTAGACTCCATCCACCTTGGTAGCTTTAAAAATCACCTCCGCACTGATTTCCATAGCCCTTAGAGAGGCCGCGGTATCAGTGGTGAAGTAGGGGTTGCCTGTTCCGCCCGCGAATATGACAACACGTCCTTTTTCCAGATGGCGAATCGCGCGTCGGCGCACATAGGCTTCCGACACTGCCCTGATTTCAATGGCCGACTGCACACGGGTAGGAATTCCAACACGCTCTAACGCATGTTGCAACGCCAAGGCATTGATCACTGTCGCAAGCATCCCCATATAGTCGCCGGTAGTCCGCTCAATTCCTATGGAACTTAGAGATGCCCCTCTGAGAATATTCCCGCCGCCGATGACAATGGCAATCTGAACGCCAAGATTTCTGGCCTCATGGATTTCTTCTGAAATATTTATCAGGGCACCCTCATCCAGACCAAATGCCCCCTCTTCAGCGGCCAGGCTTTCACCGCCCAGCTTCAACAAAATCCTTTTAAATATAGGCTCACCCATTAATTTCAAATCTTGAAAATCGACCAATATTGATATTTTCACCCAGCAGGGCAATTTTCTGTTTAATCAATTCGCCAACCGTTATACTGGTATCCTTAATGAACGGTTGCTCCAGCACACAGTTTTCTTCGTAGAATTTTTCCATTTTCCCGGAAACCATTTTTTCAATGATGTTTTCCGGTTTTCCGGACTCCTTGGCCTGATGAGCGTAGATTTCCCGTTCTTTTTCCAGGATATCTTCCGTCACCTCTTCGCGGGTGGCAAAACGTGGCCTGGCCGCCGCAATATGCATGGCGATATCCCTGGCCAAGCCTTGAAAGTCAGGAGTGTTGGCCACAAAATCCGTTTCGCAATTGAGCTCCAGCATGACGCCAATCTTACTGCCCTGATGGATGTAGGAACCAATGATTCCTTCCGCAGTCTGGCGGTCGGCCTTTTTATCTGCCTTGGCCAGCCCTTTTTTCCTGAGGAACGTAATCGCCTCTTCTACATTGCCCTGGGTTTCTTTAAGAGCTGACTTGCACTCCATGATTCCCGCGCCCGACTGAGAGCGCAACTCCTTAACCATCGTAGCAGTTATTTCCATTCCATTTCCCTAATCAATAAAGTTTATTAAAATTTTATTTTGAAGCCCTGGAGATATACCTGTTTCCTGAAAACGGGTATTCTTAGCCTGATCAGGAAATCCCAGGGAGAATTGTTCAGTAGTTCAGGCAGGCACAGAGCCTTCATCGTCCCCATTGTCACTGGCAACTGCAACTGGCTCTTGCGAATCACTGGGTGCGGGTTTTTTGTCCGCAGTTTTTTTAACTTGGCTGGCTCTGCTCATTTCCTGCCCTTCCAGACAGACATCAGCGATCCGCCGGGTAAACAGTTTTATGGAGCGCATTGCGTCGTCGTTTGCCGGGATAGGAAAGTCCACGCCTTCCGGGTCGGAGTTGGTATCGACCATAGCGATAATTTTGATACCCAGTTTTTTGCCTTCTGCCTGCGCAATTTTTTCTTTCCGGGTATCGACGATGAAAAGAGCGTCCGGTAAATCCTTCATGTCTTTGATGCCCCTGAAGAATTTATTCAGTTTTTCAATTTCTCTTCTCATGCTTAAAGCTTCTTTTTTATGGAGCAAGTCAAACTGGTTTTCCGCATCCATTTTTTCCAGTTCATGCAACCGGGCAATGCTCTTGCGGATGGTGGTAAAGTTTGTCAGCGTACCGCCAAGCCATCTTTGGTTGATATAATACATTCCGCAACGGGTAGCTTCTTCCGCGACAAGTTCCTGCGCTTGTTTTTTGGTCGCCACAAAGAGGATCTTCTTACCGGCCCGAGCCAATTCCCGGGCACACTTTTCGGCTTCCTGGAAACGGAGCAGGGTTTTCTGCAGGTCAATAATATATATCCCGCTACGTGCCCCATAAATATAGGGTTTCATTTTGGGATTCCAACGATTGGTCTGGTGACCAAAATGGACACCCGCCTCCAGCAATTGCTTCATAGTGATTTCAGACATGCAAACTCCTTCAAAGTGAGTGGGTTGTACCTCCGCCTCCATCGCCTCGCGCCGAGAACCCACAGGGGCCACCCTTGGCTTGATCCGGAAACGTGAGAGATATTTTTTTGGGAAGTCCCCGAGGGGGACTAAATTGTAGCTTAGACTAGCATATTCAATGCTGGGTGACAATACGAAACCCACCGAAATAAGGCCTGACAGGTCGTTTTGCGCTTTTTCCCTACCGCCCCAAGGAAACTCCTATCGCCTCGGCAGTACGAATCAATTGGGAGTCATTGGGTATATTGCGGACAATTCCAGCCAGGGATTCCATAGGAACCAGAACAATGTCCTGAGATTTCAAGGCCACCATGGTGCCAAATTTCCCTTCTGCGGCGGCCTGAACCGCCTGGGTTCCCAACCGTGTGCCAAGAATCCTGTCAAAAGCCAGTGGAGTGCCGCCCCGTTGTGTATGGCCCAAAACCGTGCAACGCACTTCCAAGTCGATTCGGTCGCTCAATTGTTTGGCAATATAATTGCCCACGCCCCCCAACTGGGCAACCCCCTGCAAACGGGTGGAGGCCGCTTCACTGGTGATCGCTTCCTTGCCAATCTCTTTGGCGCCTTCGGCGACGACCATCACGCTGAAGGGGCTCCCTCCTTCCGCGCGCAAATTGATTTTTTCCAGGACTTTTTCCAGGTCGTAAGGGATTTCAGGGATGAGAATGACATGGGCTCCTCCTGAAATTCCGGCCTCCAGAGCAATCCACCCGGCACTTCGGCCCATAACTTCCAAAATCATAACCCGGTGGTGACTTTCCCCGGTAGTTTGCAACCTGTCCAAAGCATCGCAGGCGACCTGCACAGCGGTCTGATAACCAAACGTGTAGTCCGTACCAACCAGATCGTTATCAATCGTCTTTGGAATGCCGATCACCGGCAATCCTTTTTGAAAAAGCCGGTAACCAATCTGCAGGGTTCCATCCCCGCCCACCACGAACAGACAATCCAGATCAAGGCGTTTAAAATTTTCGATAGTTTGCTGAGAATAATCCTGCGTTGTCACGTGCCCGTCCTGGTCGAATTGGCGGTATTCAAAAGGATCGCCTTTGTTGGTAGTCCCTAGAATAGTTCCCCCCAATGCCAATATGTCCTTGGTTCCAGCTACAGTGAGCTTGCGGTTGCGGTTAAAGATCAGGCCTTCGAAGCCCTGCTCAATGCCAATGACTTCGGCCTCATAGTTGATGATTGCGGACCGGGTGACGGCCCGGATGACCGCATTGAGTCCCGAGCAATCTCCTCCGCCAGTCAAAATTCCTACACGTTTAAGGCTCATAGGGAAACCTCCGCTGATACAGGTTCTGCGACAAGGTCGTAGTCCGCCGCCTGATTAATGCGTACGGAAATAATCTCTCCGGGCTCGGCTGTACATTTTTCGAGAATGACCTGGCCGTCAATATCGGGAGCCTGGGAGGTAAGCCTTCCCGTCATCAGATAGTTTTCCTGCGGATCAAAGCCTTCCACAAGGACCGGCTCGACCTTGCCCACACGTGCCTGATTTTTTTTAAGGGCAATTTCTTTTTGAAATTCCATCAGGATATCCCGACGCTCTTCTTTGACTTTCTGCGGCACCCGGTTGGGGTAATCAAAGGCCGTGGTGCCCTCCTCATCCGAGTATGTGAAAATCCCAACATGGTCAAATTCCATTTCACAAAGAAACCGGACCATATGTTGAAAATGTTTCTCGGTCTCTCCCGGAAATCCGGTAATAAATGTGGTTCTCAACGCCACATCTGGAATTTTCAGCCGCACTTCATCAAGCATTTTCCGAACCCCGCCCTCGGTCTCCTGCCGTTTCATGCTTTTAAGCAGATCGTCGTGCGTGTGTTGCAGGGGCACATCAATATAGCGGCAAACCTTGGGTTCCGAGGCGATGAACTCAATCATCTCCGAGCTTAAAAAAGTCGGGTAACAATATAAAAGCCGTATCCACTCCAATCCTTCGACTTTAGCCATCTCTCCCAGCAGGCGAACCAGCCCGTTTTTCATTCCCAGGTCAAAACCATACATCGTGGTGTCCTGCGAAATCAGGTTTAGCTCTTTGACCCCCTTGCGAGCCAGGTGCTCCGCTTCGGCAAGAATGGATTCCGGAGAACGACTGCGCAGAGGTCCGCGCATTTTTGGGATGATGCAAAATGCACAACGGTTGGAGCAACCTTCAGAAATTTTTAAATACGCGGTATAAAATGCAGTTGTTAATAACCTGTCGGTGTACGACTCGTAATATTCGGCGGGTGTGGCGACATGATTTTTGGAAAACGGGTCCGCGTTCTCAATAATATTTTTTAACTGAGGGTACTGTCCCACCCCCAGCAGGTGGTCGATTTCAGGAATTTCATCAAGCAGTTCCTGACTGTAACGTTCGGCCAGACAACCGGTAACAATCAACTGTTTGCATTTGCCCTCCGTCTTGTGCCGCGCCATTTCCAAAATCGTATCGATCGATTCCTTTTTGGCTGAATCTATAAAACCACAAGTGTTGACAATGATCACCTCCGCGTCTTTTTCATCCGGGGTGAGGCTATACCCGGAAGAAACCAGATCGCCCAGAACCCTTTCGGAGTCCAC